>Ga0172382_10012919_pt1 | contig 10826 bp, 9 predicted proteins | sample Leawel138RmetaG_FD_122245 | JGI IMG/M metagenome (GOLD analysis project Ga0172382, IMG submission 122245) | Leachate microbial communities from a municipal landfill in Southern Ontario, Canada - Leachate well 138R metaG | ecosystem: Engineered > Solid waste > Landfill > Unclassified | place...
ACGATTCTTTGGATATCTGCTTACTGGTAGTACCCGAGCCGACCAGCGCGTGGAACCCGCTCAGACTTCCACAGGCGATAATCAGCGGTACCACCGGCCAGAAAGGACTGGGCTTTCCACCGGAAATAATCGGTGCAAACCGGGTGAACGCCGGAGCACTGAAACCGGCAAAACCGGAAAGAGCCGCCAGACCACCCAGGATAAGACCGATGTACAGCAGATAGCTGTTCAGATAGTCCCGGGGCTGTAGAAGTACGTTAACCGGAATAGCCGCTGCAATGATGATGTAGACGAACATGATGATAAACCACGTTCCCCGTCCGGCGACGATGGGCATTTTTTCCGCCAGGTAGATCGTCAAAAGCAGCATGACCAGACCGATGACCGACGCCAGGGTGAAGTTCATCTTTACCCGGTAGATCAGTACACCAAGGATGAGTGCCGCAGCCAGCAACAGGATGAAGTTGGTCGGAACCGCCGGGTTGCCCAGAAACAGACCACCGATAACCGCCGAAAAAGCACCGATAATCAGAATCAGAATCATGAAGACGAGCCAGTAAAAGAGCGTACCCGTCCGTTTGGTGATAAGGTCCGACGCGACAAACTGGATCGACTTACCGTCATACCGAACCGATGCCATAATCGCCAGATAGTCGTGAACGGCACCAATGAAGATATTCCCGAACCATATCCATGCCAGTGCGGGCAGCCAGCCCCAGGCCATGGCGATTACAGGACCGACAATCGGCGCAGCACCCGCTACAGACGCAAAGTGGTGCCCGAAGAGGACCGGCGTCTTGGCGGGAATGTAGTCAACCCCGTCAAACAGACGACTCGCCGGTGTCTCAATACTGTCGTCGGCCTTGACAACACTCGTCTCCAACCGTTTCCCGTACAGGAAATAGAGAGCGATGTAGATCACAACCGCGACAACTACGATAATTGAGGACATATAACCTCCTGAAAGAGTAGGTGTGGTATCAACTAAATCGTACCCCCCCTTTATGCAGCGGTCAAGGAAAAAACAAGAGCAGCCACCCTCTCAACATCCAATTTTATCCAATTTTGCTGGGGAGTAACAAAAACCGTCACCGAATTCCGACGAGAATCCAGAGTAATCTGGTTAAGATTCTTGATTTCACTGATTTTTGGTAATATTGAACGCAAGCGTTCTGCGATGATCGGATTGTAGTAGTAGAGCGTATATACCTGTCCATCCTGCTCAACGGTCTCTTCACGCCAGTCGTCGTCGTGTTCGACCGACGACCAGCGGGAGACGGTACAGTTGGTATGAACCAGGGCTCCAACCCCCGCCGGAAGAGTTCCTGGAAAGTGAAACGTCAACTTCAACAGGTCCTGTCGCCCCAGCATCCGGGCTATGGGCAAGTAGAGCGGCGCATACCGCGGCAAGAGGGTGAGAATACCCTCCACCCGGTCAACCGGACCGTCAAGGTTGTATTCAAAGCCGTATCCCAGTTCCCTCCCCAGAGTGACGTACTCCGGCGCAACCGGCGAAAACTGTTCTTCCAGAATACGGATGTACAACTGAGCGCGGGTTCGGTTGAACCGCCGACCAACTACAACAGCTATACCCAGACCGACAGACAACAGGACTATAATGGTGAAACCCATACAGCCATCGTACACCTACATCGCGAACCCGGACAGAACTATCTTGACAAGCCGTTCTCCTTGACAGGACCGTGGACGGCATACATCCTTCTCGCTTCATGGACTACTTCACACACCCCTCACTCAGCCGAGGACTGATCACCTACATCGGAAACAAGCGGTCCCTGCTGCCGTTCATCTCCCAGGGCATAGACCGGATCGAGGCGGAGACGGGACCGGTCAGGACCATGGCCGACCCCTTCGCCGGATCGGGAGTGGTCGGCAGACTGGGCCGTCTCAGGGGGGCAACAGTCGCCTCCGGGGATATGGAAGAGTACACCAGACCCTTCGGCCGCTCCTTTCTGGAGGTCCTGCCGGAAGAAGTAGAAGAACTGTTTTCACCTACCGGGGGCTACCGACCCACCCTGGACTACCTGAACAGCCTGCAGGGACCGGACCGGGAAGAAGACGCCCTGTTCAGCAGACACTACGCACCTCGTTCCACCGAAGAAGCCGACCCCAACCGGGAACGCCTCTTCTACACCCGGGAAAACGGCCTGCGTATTGACGCCGTCCTCGCCGCAATTCACCGCGACCTGCCCCTGTCGCCCCTTGCCCGGGACGTTCTCCTGGCAAGCCTCCTGGTAGAGATGAGCGTTCATAACAACACCTCCGGCGTCATGAAGGGGTTTCACCACGGCTGGGGCGGTCGGGGCGGTGACGCCCTCTCCAGGATCATGGCACCGATCGAACTGGAGGTGCTGCCGTTTATCACCGGCCCCCGGGGACACACCTGGGTGGGACCGGCGGAGGAGTTTTTCCCGGCCATGGAAGCGGCCGGATTCGGACCGTTTGATCTGGTCTACGCCGATCCGCCCTACAACATCCACCAGTACGGCGCCAACTACCACCTTCTGACCACCGCCGTCCGGTGGGATTTCTACGACCCCGGGCCGGTCCGTCCGGGCGCTCGGGCGGGCATTCGGACGGACCACTACCGCTCCGACTTCTGCAGCACCCGGGGCAACCGCGCCCGGGACGCCTTCGCCCGGTTTCTTGAGGCGGCGCGGTGCCGGAACCTCCTGGTCTCCTACAACAACGACGGGATTATCGACGCCAGGACGATGGTAGACCTTCTGGGTGAAGACGGGATCAACACCGTGCAGCTGCTGAGCCGGGAACACCACAAGTTTCGCGGAGGTAAGGCGACCCAGAGCGCCCTGAAGACCGACGAGTACCTCTTTGTCGTCCACCGAGGCGTGCGGCAGAGCCGAAGGGACCGGGAAAAGCTCTACGGTGACGTAGAAAGAATGACCCTCCACCGGCAGCTCCACGACCGTTTTCTCCTGCCCTCCCACTGGACCGCCCTGGGCGGGACCGCCGACAAGGGACGCCGTAGCGGGAACCCCGTCGGGTCACCGTGGACACTGGCCACCCCCGGAGGCAGCCGGATAGTCCTGTCACCGGAACTGCGGGTGCTGAACGTGACCCGGACAGATCACGACGTGCCGACAGATCACGGAGTACCGACGGGTGACCATAAGCTCACCAGAATGGCAGAGAACGCAAGCGGCACCGTAGTCCAGGCCGTTGAAGAACTCGTCCTCCAGAACGAACTGGAAACGGCGGTCTTTCTTTTGCAGAGATTAAAAATACGGAAGTACCGAACAGACTTTCTCCGGCTGGCCGCTCTTATTGCCCAAGCCGAACCGGACAGCGCCACCCGGCACCGACTGGAAGAGCTGACAACCCGGGTAACCGGAAATACCGGTACCGGTAACAGCGTTACCGGAGATATTGACCCTGCAGGTCCACCCCGGTCACCCCGGTAACCTCGACGTTGACAACTTCGCCGGGAGCCACGTGCGCCGGAGCGTTGTGCACCACCACCAGACCGTCTACATCCGGTGCCTGCAGCGGAGAGCGCCCCAAAAGGATAGAAACCCCTTCGATACGTTCTTCTACGAGGACCTGTAACGAACGGCCCACAAAGCGACGAAGGCGGCGATGGACAATTTCCTGCTGCAGCAGTTCAACTCGGGACTTCCGTTCAGCCGTCGTCGCCGGTGCTACCGCCGCGGCCATGGCCGCGGCGGGCGTTCCCGTCTGGGGACTGAACTCAAACACGCCAACCCACTCCAGCTCAGCCTGAGCCAGAAAATCCAGAAGCTCGTCGACATCCTCCTCGGACTCACCGGGAAAACCGACGATAAAGCTCGATCGGAGGGCAACATCGGGAAGGCGTCGGCGAATGTCACCCACAAGCCGCAGATAGGATTCGGCATCACCGGGACGGCCCATGCGCCGTAAGATGTTTCTGGAAGCGTGTTGAAATGAAAGGTCGAAGTAGGGCACCAGACGCCCGTCGGACGCGGCGATGTCAAGCACTTCCACGGGAAAAGTGTCGGGGTACAGGTAGAGGGAACGGAGCCAGAAATCCCCCTCTTCCTGGAGCAACGTCCGCAGCAGTGCCGGGAAACCGCCGGTACCGTCACGGCCGCCAGTTTCGTCGTGCCAGGCGGCCAGATCCTGGGCAATCAGGTTGAACTCGTGGATGCCCCGCCGCCGCAAACCGCGGAACTCATTCAGGATATCTGACGTTGTCCGAGTCCGCAGACGGCCCCTGATTGAGGGTATGGCGCAAAAACTGCAGTTATGCTCACATCCCTCGGCGATTTTCACGTATACCGACCCGGGATGGGACAACAGACGCCCCCGATCTACGGCGGCAAGGCGGCCGTTACCGTCGGGCAGCCGGACAAGGGGCCCATCCCCGGGGCGCCGGTCTTTCAAACGCCGGACAAACGACACCACCTCCTGGGGTTCCCGGTTGCCGAAGACGCCGACAACTTCCGGCAGCCCCTCAACCAGTTCGTCGGCAAAGCGTTGGGCCATACACCCGGACAGGGCCACCGGTGTCTCCGGGTACGCCGCCAACAGTGAGAGCGTTGTATCAATAGACTCCTGTTGGGCCGGTTCGATAAAACCGCAGGTATTTACAATAATCAGGTCCGACCCGTCGGGATCGTCGACCCAGGACCAGCCGTCGTCTTCCAGGCAGCGTCCCATAATCTCCGCGTCTACCTGGTTTTTGGCACATCCCAGGTTCTCTATGTATACCGACGGCATAAACTATCCGATGTCACGCTGCTTTAGTACTGAGGGAGAAGTTCCAGCTGGTATCCGCCGTTGGAGACATCGCCCCAGCGGATCACGGCGGCCACCACCTCACCCTGGTCGCCCAGGTCTACCGGCGTACCGGCCACCCTCAGGCGGACGTTCCCGGCATTGGAAGCCCATATCCGCACCATCTCCTCCGCGCTGGAACGCAGGAAATCTCCGTTCTGGAGCAACCGCTCTTCCCGGGGTTTGTCATCCACTTCCCATCGGAACATCGTCATTCCCCGAAAATCTGCTTCGATGAAGTACTCTTCCCGGTCGGGCAGCTGAGCCACAACCCGAGGCTCCTCCCGGCGACTCGGTTCATTTGTCTGTCCAAGGGCAAGGTCAATCCGGTCGGAATCGGTAACCACCCCGGCTCGAGGCACCTCTTCAGTACTCTGGGCGAGAACCCGGTCGATCCGGACCACCGCTTCCGGTGTCTCCTGACCGTTGAGATAGATCTGCCGCACCGCAACGTTGATGTCACCGCTGCCCTCACCGGTCAGGTCGAGAAGACGGCGCTCCCCCTGTCCCAGGTGGACAATTCCCGCTTCGCTGCCGAAGGCCACCCGTTCACCGATTTCGAGAAACTCAAGAATCGCCTCTTCCCCGTCGACGGGAATGGCAACCCGGTCACCTTCAGTAAATCGGCGCTCCACAAACTGCTCCCGCAGAGAAAAAACCGCCCGTTCTTCAGGGGTTTCAACTTCGCTGCGTCGGGCGGAACGTTGGGGCAATGAAAGTGTACCGGTGATAAAAAGCGCCGCTACACCACCGACGGCGAGAAAAGCAGCCACCAGGACAAGCAGCTTGACCGGTACCGGCCTGAACCGTCTTGTATCCAGAAGTTCGTCTATTGGAGCGGGTTGTTCCTGTAGTTTGACGTTGCGGTAGAGGGTGATGATCTCATCACCGTCCAGCCCCAGGTACGCCGCATAGGTACGGAGAAATCCAAGCAGGTACGCCTCACCGGGAAACTGATCAAAGTCCTCCGCCTCCATCGCCTCGATAAACCGCGTGGTCATATGGGTATCCCGAACAACCTGTTCGACTGTGACACCCTTGTTGGTACGGGCAGAAGTGAGTTTGTCCCCGATGGATTCCATAGTCAGCCCTCACCTTCAAACAGAAAGCTCTCAAAGACGTTGGCTGTTGGAGGCCCCTCGTACTCAAAGCGACCTTCTGGAATTCCCCTGTTTGTCTCTATGTTCTGAAAATCGAACTGGACTTCCTCGTAATTTGCGGTGACACCGATGATACGACGGATGCGGAACGCCTGATCGATGGAGAGAATAAGCTGCCGGTACCCTTCATTGCTGTTCCGCCAGTTCAACCGGAGCTTGGTGACCATTACATCCGATCCCTCAGAGAGCGGAGTCAGTTCAGGTGAGTCGAGATAGGCGATGCTGTAGTTCCGACGCAGAAGGTTAAGACCCTGTTCACTTGCCAGAGCAGCCAGCGATTCGTCACTCCGGCGGCGCAGCGCCTGCTTGAGGACGACGTTGTACTGGGGAATGTACACGTGCATTGTCTCGCCGTCGGAGACGAGGACCTGCCCCTCAGGATCGGTAAAATCAATCCGGATTTTGTTGGGAATGCGGTACTCGACGGTCCCCTTAGAGACCGTATCCTCCCTGGTAATTGTGATATTGGCGGTGTAGCTTTCTACTTCGCCATAACTGGCGGAAACCTGGTCAAAAAAGGCGACGGCCGTCTGTATTTCCTCGGCGGTGAGTGCGGCTGCCGGTATCAGCAGAGATACAATGAAAATCAATCTACCCAATGTCTTTATATCCATATGCAATAGAGAGTAGTCTAATTACTTGTTCCCGTTTGTCAACAACGTAGTGGCGGGAACACTATCCCCGTCGCCGCAGGGCGTCCCTGATCTGGGCGGCCCGCTCGTAGTCTTCGGTGTCAACGGCGTCCTGCAGCTCCTGCTCCAACCGACTCCGGTCATCGGTCGGCTCCGAAGCAGAACCATCGGTATCAGTTGCAGTTTCATCGGCATCGGTATCGGTATCGGAATGGCGGGTCAGTTTTCGCTGCAGCGCCCGCAGGTAATTCACCGACCTGATGCGCTCAAACTGGAATGCCGGAGTGTCGATTTCTCCCAGAGATTCTATGTGAGCTACCGCTTCGTCCAGAACAGACTGAAAATCGCCTTCAATCGCGCCGTTGGCTATACCGATTGCCCGAGCAGCGGCGTGCATGCGCAGTATGTACGGGCGGAACTGGAGCACCCCCGTCCGGGCGTCTTCGTTTTCACAGTACCGTTCCACCAGGTCACAGAGGTCGAGGTTGTGCGTGGTATCTCTGACGACCATTTCGTAGTAGTTCAGCTGAAAGAGCAGGAGATAGCGATAGTAAAAAAGCACTCCCTCGGCCTGAAGCTCCGAGGCCTCTTCCAGGGTTATCTGGAATCCCGCTTCACCGCCGGTTTCGACGATGTGTCGACGCAGCCGGTCCTGAACGTGGTTGAGCACCGTCTCAAAACCGTAAGGCCTGACGCCGTCGGGGCGGCCCTCCAGTTCGTACTGTTCTATGCCGAGAGGTTGTCGTACCTGTAACACCCTTCGACCGTCCTGAGCGACGATTATCCTCATCGCCTGTCCCGGATCGTATGGCCATGCGTTCAGGATATCTGTAAGGTCTTCCATAGTATTCCTGTCCCTAAGGTACCGCCACACCACCCTTCCCGGCTACCCGGCTACTTAGCTACTCGGCCGATTCTATTGTCTGCGGGCGGTCAATGCCGTAGTATACCGTCATGTTTGTCATTTCATTGGGGGGATCAATCGTCGTCCCCGACAATCCCGACAGCGATCTAATCCGTGCATACCGGACCATCTTTCAAGACCACATCGACAGTACCGGGGATCGAATGATCGTCATTGTCGGCGGCGGTGCCACCGCGCGGAAGTACCAGGCCGCATTCAGGGAAGCCGGCGGAGACAGCGCCACAGCGGACGCCCAGGACTGGATCGGCGTTATGGCGACCCGCCTCAATGCGGAACTGATGCGTCACGCCCTGGCGCCACACTGTTCGGATCCGGTGGTCTACGACCCCACCGGGCCTATCTCTTTTGACGGGTCCCTTCTGATCGGGGCGGGCTGGAAACCCGGTTTCAGCACCGACTACGACGCAGTTCTTCTTGCGGAACGGTACGGCGCCGATACGGTGGTGAATCTGAGCAATATCGCCCAGGTGTACTCGGCCGATCCCAAAACGGACCCCGACGCAGTTCCCCTTGACCGGGTCACCTGGACCGAGTTCACCCGAATCGTGGGGACCAAATGGACGCCCGGTAAGAACCTGCCCTTTGATCCGGTCGCCACAAAACGCGCCGCTGAACTGAACCTTCGGGTGATCGCGGCGGACGGCAAGAATCTGGACAACACCCGGGCCATTCTTCAGGGGAGACCGTTCTTCGGTACGACAATCGGGGGGTAACGCCTTCTTATCGAACCATCCGGTCCAGCACGGCGTTGCTCACCGGATTGGGGAGAAAATCGGCAGGCAGAGTCACCAGGAACCGAGACAGCTCCGGCGGGCCAAGTCCTTCGGCCACGGTAATGGCCCGGTCATATTCTCCCAGCTGCCGGTGAAGCTCCGCAAGGCGAAGTCGAGGGCTGGGGCCGTCAAGAGATCCGTCAAATGAACCACTGTCGGGAATACCACTCATACCGGCTATGGCACGCCGCGCTTCGTCATCCCGTCCCGTCGACACCATCGTCTCAGCCAGACGCAACAGGATACGGTTGTACTCGTCATTGCCGGAGATAAGCCCGCGAAGCCGATCAAATTCGTCGGGTTGACCGGTGTAGAAATAGACTGCCGCCAGATCAGAGAGAATCCGGATCCGATCCGCCGGGTCTGTCCGACCCAGTTCAACGCCGTTCAACAAGTCGGATATAACCGATCCAATGACCCAGTCCGGATGCCTGTGCGCCCGTTCCCGGAGAAACTCCGCCGAAATCAAGGCCCGCAGCGTCGGATCGGATATCTGAACCATCTGGGCGTACACACTGTCGTATCTGTCTTCCCCGGAGAGCGCCAGAGCTGCCATACCCTGCCCCCGGATACGCATACTCTGGGGACTGACATTGGACAGAATAACCTCAAGAACCGCCTCAGCCCGACCACCCTCTACGCTGTCGATACGAACAGCCCCGGTGATTATATCCTCCAACCGGAAGTACGACGCCCTGTCCACGATAAGCCCTTCCTGTGCCCGGCGACGAGCCTGGTCCAGAAGAGACGCGACGTCACCCATCCGGTCCAGCCGAATGCTCAATTCGGCCAGTCGGATACTCAGGCTCGAGGCGATAAGAGGGGCCGGAATCACCGGTAGTGCGGCTATACTCTGCTGTACCACCGGATTGAGAGTTCTCAGGTCATCAAGACGGGCTATCTGTTCGGCCGTGTCTACCAGAGCCGACACACGAACGGTATCGTCGTTAAGCAGGTAGAACTCATCCAGCGTCCGCCGGAGAGAATCTTCATCAAGGTTGGGGTTTGCCAGCTGCGCTTCCAGAACCCTTCGGAGTATCTTCGCCGATTCAGCATCATCGTCGTCGCTGAATTTGCCAATATCCGTGAGTATCTCCGAGGTGTACCGTTGTGCAGTGGGAGCGGCGAGCTCATTAACACCGGCCAGAGCGTGCCACGCAATCAACCGGTCAACCCGTACCGCCGGTGCCAACACAAGACCGCCGGCTTTCGCCGCCAGGATATGCTCATCCAGGTTTCGAAGCACCCCTTCAGCGCGGTCGATTCGGGACGTCTCGGTGAACTGTAACGACGCCTGGGAATAGACCCGTATGATATCAGCCGGCGGTGCGTCCTGGACCAGTATGAAGGCGACGTCAAAGTGCCTTACCCCGGAAAAATAGGGGTCAGGGATCGGTACCGAATCGTTGACGGAACGGCAGCTTCCCAGAGTCAGAACTGCAAGGACTAAGACAGCCAGTGTCAGACGCGCGAGTGCCGGACGAGCCGGTAATACTGTCGGTAGTTGAATGCGGCGCCGGCAGCCTGGGGAACAAAAGCTCCTGCCCGCGGTCGGATGCTTTCGGCCACAATACCCTGCATTTCCCCCGTCTATCATCGTTCGAACGAACATAGGCGATTACATTCTTTTGGTCAACGAGATACAATGGTCCCGATGTTTCACTCTCAGAATTTTCTCGCACAGGAACGGCATCTCCACAAGTCTCATCCACCCGATTCAGACGGATATTTCAGAGCCCTCCGGGAAGCCCTGGGACGTCATCTCTCGCAGTTTTCCGACGAGATGGTCTCCGATACCTTTGACTTCGCTATAGCCCGCGGCACTGACACGGCAGAAGCAATTCAGCTTATGGCGGATATTATCGACCTGTTGTGGATGCAGTACGACGATCAGAACGACCCGTTTGTAATCCAGGACTGGGAATACGTTCGGGAACTGATCAACGAAAACGCAACCGAGCTGGATATGGACCTGGTACAGTACGTGATGGAACGCGTCGTAGACCACGGCGCGATCTGAGATAAATTGCGATGCCGATCAACAGAGACGGTCCGCCGGAGCAGTCGGTTCAGGCGGTCGGCAGGAGCCGTCGTTATAGACGGTCGGTACAGGTGGTCCGCAGGAGCGGTGGACCGCCAGGTCGGTCCCCAGAGCCCGTCCGCAGCGCCCGTCCTCGGACTTGCGAAGTCTCACCGATACGGGTGAGCCTCTCTCAAAAGAGTAATTTTGAAAGAGGCTCCATACGTGGTCGTAATTTCAAAAATCCTTGATATTTGAAATTACCTCAGGTAATATAGCCCCACATTTCTGACAAGCCGGCGTGGCGGAATTGGTAGACGCAGCAGACTCAAAATCTGCCGCCCGCAAGGGTGTGGGAGTTCAAGTCTCCCCGCCGGTAAGAATCAGGCTACAACTTTACAGCTCGCCACTTACTCAGTTCCCTTTTCCCACCGTCCGACTATTTCGGGCGCGGGGAGACTTGAACGTAGCAAGGCGTGTACCGCAGACGCGCAGCGGCGAGGAACACGCCGAGGCGGA
>Ga0172382_10012921_pt1 | contig 10826 bp, 7 predicted proteins | sample Leawel138RmetaG_FD_122245 | JGI IMG/M metagenome (GOLD analysis project Ga0172382, IMG submission 122245) | Leachate microbial communities from a municipal landfill in Southern Ontario, Canada - Leachate well 138R metaG | ecosystem: Engineered > Solid waste > Landfill > Unclassified | place...
AAATCAAGAACAAGTTGATGACGACCTTTGGCTAAAGGACGTTCGCCATTGCCGATAATCCAATCGGGATGAGCGCGGAATAAGTCAGAATCAACGCTAACCATCTCCGGCTCAAACCATAAGCCAAACTTCATGCCTAAACCATTAATTTTCTTGGCTAATGAATCAAGTCCTCTCGGTAATTTCTTTTTATTTATTTCGTAGTCACCAAGAGCTTTAGTGTCATCATCGCGATTTTTAAACCAGCCATCGTCGAGAACAAAGAGTTCGATACCGATGTTTTTGGCCTTACGAGCCAAACTTAAAAGTTTACTTTCCGAAAATTTAAAATATGTGGCTTCCCAGTTATTTAATAAAATGGGGCGCGGGTATTTTTCAAATTCTTTTCTAATGACGTGGTGATTAATAAAGCGATGCATATTTTGCGAAGCGCTGTTGATGCCTTTATTTCCATATGTCATAACCGCGTAAGGAGTCACAAATCGTTCCCCTGATTTTACTTTATAGTCAAAGCAATATGGATTAATGCCTATTTGAATGCGTAGCTTATCATAATTAGTCAGTTCAACTAGTTCGAGGTGATTACCGCTATACATGAGGTTGAAAGCATAGACACCACCACTATTAAGCGTGGCTTTATCTTCAATCAGCATAAAGAAGGGATTGTGACGATTTGAACTGCTGCCTGTTTTCGAGTCGTTAAGATAAATTCCGGGCGTGATTTTACGAATCGTTTTTTGGGCTTCGCTAATCCAACCGCCATAAAGATTAAGTAGGGAGAAATCACGATTAACAATATCAATCTGCATCGACATAATCTTTTCAAGATTGACACTCGCATCGGCGTTATTAATAAACACGACATTACGAGCGATAACGTCACTATCTTCAAAGACGACATAATGAAGCTCGAGGTCGGCTTTCATATAGTCATCACGTAAGACGATGATTAACTCTTCATCAGCATCACGGGGTGAAGGAAGTTCTTCTAAAGTTTGAACTACTTTACGAACCTCGTGGCGAAGATAAACAAAATCATAGACGTAGCCATCTGCACTTCTGACTTTGATTGAAGGCTCGCGATAATCACCTTTGCCGACACTACTGACTTCAAGAGAGATTAAATCAAGAGAACAAGCTTTATCTTTTGCTTCATCATAGATGACAGAGCTTCCGTAAGCATAAGGCCATTTTTCCATAAGCGGTGAAATATCAGTGAAGTCATCAAGACGAGAGCCATAGTACTCCAGCACGAGATGACTAATATCATTAATGCGTAAAACATAGCTTGTCTTTTTCGTTTTCAAGTGAAAGAGTCTATCTTTGCAGGTTATCATAATCTATCCTCGCATAATATTATATAATAAGTGAGCAAGGTTTTAACCTTAAGAAAGGACAAATAATGAAGCATCCTCTCAACTTTGGCTGGCGATTCATGCCCTGTTATAAACAAAGCTTCTTAGGGCAATTCCCCGAACAAGCTCAACTCATAGATCTTCCTCACACTAATTTAGAACTACCTCGCGATTATTTCGACGAGGATTCTTATCAGTTTATTTCTTCATATGAAAAAGTATTCGATATTGATGAAAACATCAAGAATAAGACCGTTCTTTTGACCTTTCATGGTTTAATGCTCAGAGCCAAAATCTATTTAAATGGCGCTTTTCTTGGCGATTATATTTCTGGTTATCTACCTTTTAGTATTGATATATCAGGGATTGTCAAAACAAAAAATAACCGTTTAGTCGTGATTGTCGATTCCAAAGAAGATACAAGCGTTCCACCTTTTGGTGGCGTCATTGATTATCTAACTTTTGGTGGTATCTACCGTGAAGTCGACTTGGATGTTAAGCCAAACATCTACTTAGAACGTGTTTTTGTAAATGGCGATATGGACGGAAAACTAGTCATTAAACCGACTCTAGCCGGCAACCGTTCGCTTAATTATGAAATATCGCACAAATTATTATTTAATGAACAAGTAATCAAAGAATTTTCCGTTAATGAGATCCAAGTTGACAAACCTCACCTTTGGTCACTAGAAACACCACATTTGTATACCTTGCTTACTACTTTAAAAACAGCGAGTGGTTTTGATACCGTTGTGACCAAGTTTGGCTTTCGCGATATTCGCTTTGAAAAAAGTGGCTTTTTCCTCAACGATAAGAAAATCAAACTCGTCGGACTTAACCGCCACCAATCATACCCTTATGTTGGTTACGCCATGGCGAAGGGCGGACAAGAAGACGATGCTGATATTCTAAAAATTCGCCTAGGAGTTAATATCGTTCGCACCTCACATTACCCTCAATCTGAACACTTCTTAAATCGTTGTGATCAAATCGGTTTACTCGTCATCAACGAAATTCCTGGCTGGCAGCACATAGGTAAAGATGATATGTGGCGCAACAACTATCTTGATTTTGTCGAAAGGATGATTTGCAAAGAGTATAACCACCCCAGTCTCATCGCTCATGGCGTGCGCATTAACGAAAGCCAAGATGATCACGATCTATATCAAAAATCTAATCAAATCGCCCGTGAGATCGATCCCTATCGTCCAACCCTTGGTGTTCGTAATTTTAAAAATAGCGAACTACTTGAAGATATCTATACATACAACGATTTTTCTAGCGAAGATCTAAGTCATGGTCTAGATAATCCCAAAACAATTGATGCCGGCAAAGCTCCTGTCCTTGTGACCGAGTACTTAGGCCATATGTTCCCCACCAAAGCCACCGATTCATCTGAGCGACGCATTATGCACGCCCTGAGGCACGCAAGAGTGATCGATGATAATTACAACTATCAAAACCTAGTTGGGGCTATCGGTTGGTGTTTTAGTGACTATTATACCCATCGCGATTTTGGCTCGGGTCATCATATCTGTCATCATGGCGTTTTAGATATGTTCCGCAATCCAAAATACGCAGCTAGTGTCTATGCCTCACAAAGCGATAATAAGTTTGTCTTCGAAGTCTTGTCTAATTTATCTCCTGGTGATTTTAGCGAAGCGATTGTCGGCGTGACATACATCGCCACGAACGCTGATTACGTTGAATTATATCGAAATGATACGTTCGTCAAAGCCTTTTATCCAAACCGCGGCAAATACCGCTACATGCCTCACCCTCTTATCGAAATCGATGACTATATTGGTGCCTCCTTTAGTGAAGAACGCTTTAAAAGCAAAGACGCTGAACGAATAAAAGACGCTCTTGCTTATGTCGCACTAAACGGTTTAAATAAATTGCCCTTTAGACATAAACTTCGCGTTGGTTTAGTTATGTTTAAACACAAGATGTCATACGATGACTTAGTCGAACTATGGAATAAGTATGTTGGCACTTGGGGTAATAAACTGACCGTCTTTCAATTTAAAGCCTATAAAGATGGCAAATTGATGGCCAGCAAGATGTTTGGTCAATCAACTGAATTTACCTTATCTGCCGAAGCGAATAAAACAGTCTTAATTAACGACGAAACATATGATGTTGTTCGTGTTGAAATCGCTCTTTTCGACCAATATAAAACATTGTGTAACTACGCGAGTTTTCCCATTACTTTCAAGTGTCAGGGACCGATTGCCATTCTTGGACCTAAAACCGTTCCTTTATATGGCGGAAGAATATCAGTATATGTGCGAAGTTTAAAAGGCAAGGGCAAGGCGGCTCTATATATTCAAAGTGACGACTACCAAAGCAAAGTTGAGTTTGACGTGAAATAGAAAAAGCGACCAATTGGTCGCTTTTAATTAACAGTTTAATTACTCAGCTTTTGTTTCTTTGTTTTCGGAAGCGATAGTCGCTCTTCTTTCATCGACTTCCTTAACGATTTGAGCGTATTTCTTTTCGTCAATCTTATAGAGAAATCTCGTAATTAAATATGCACCGACATAAAGCAAAAAGGGAACAAGTGTCATGACGGCCGCGAGAGTCACCATATCGTGCTGTCCGTTGGCGATCGCGGCATTAGCTTGAGTTATAATATTCAACTCAGGATGAAATCCTTTTTGAACTTCAAGTTCGGATATTTGTTCGGTTACAACCAAAGCACCACTGACAAGTAAGGTCAAATAAACGATACCTTGTTGAGCTGAACTGGCGAGTTTAGCGGTCAACGGTCTTAACGAGAAAGCAACGGCTTCTTTTCTTTCGCCGGTCTTCCACTCGTTATATTCGATGGTGTTTTCCATCATAATCAAGAGAATAAGATAAAAGATGCCTTGTCCGGCAAAGATGACGATGCCTAAAAGGTAAAGAAGAATTGGATAAGTTTTACCAATCGGTTCAACACCATTCAACGGTGCTCCGATGAAAAAGAAGACAACATGGCCAAGCGCCATCATCAAGAAGCTGATGAAAAGCAAGGTGTTTCGCTTTAAAAACTTAATCAAAACCGGGAACAAAAATTGCGCAAGAATTGTTCCGCCTGCATACATAATGGTAAATAGGAATTGAACGCTTCCGCCAACATCGTAGTTAAAGGTTAAATAGAAGTAGTTTAGACCTAGACCGTTAAGGATATTTGAGGCGATGTAGTAAATTAAAATAACAATGACAATCCAACGAAGTTGATCATTCGTCTTAAGCAAGCGGAACATATCGCCAAACTTTGTTTTTTGTGAGATTTTTTCTTGTTCGAGATTGCGCGCTGATTCTTTTGCGAAAAAAACTAAAATTAGTTGTGAAGCTAAGAAAACAACCGAGACAACAATGGCGATGATTCCGTAGTTTTCGACAGCGTTGCCACCGACAACCATCGGAACAATTCCGCCAACGGCAAAGGCGCCAAAACTTATAAAAATTGACATAATCGTCGTTATTTCATTTCGTTGCTTTTCGTCGCTAGTTAAAGCGGGAAGCATCGACCAATAACCAATATCGTTCATCGTATAAGTGATATCCCATAAGAAATAAAAGACACCAAAAAGGACAACATAAGCCCATCCTTCAGGACGAGCGAGGAACAGCACGAGCATGACGGCCGTATTCGTAATCGCACCAATCAAAATCCAAGGTTTATACTTGCCCATTTTAAAATGGCATCGTTCGATAATAAAACCCATGATTGGATCATTTAGTCCATCCCAAATGCGAGCGATGATAACAATTAAGGAAATAACACCAAACTGCGTGGCATATAGTCCTGGATCACGAACGCCGTTAACATAACCAATTGGGGCGGCAAACTGAATGTAAGTTATCAAAAACAAACTAATTAACGTATAGGCGGCATCTCTTCCCAAAGCGGTCGCTGAATAGATCCATTTTGTCTTGCGTGGAACGATATCCCCTGTAAAAGTGGAGTTAATTTTCATGAGTCTGCTCCTTATTAACTATTAATAATTGTAATCGCAAAGAAGAAAAACGACATTAATATTTTGAAATATTACCAGCAATTCTTAACTTTTTCAGCAAAACCCATCATCTCTTCAAAGTAGATTTGTTTGCCTTCGATCACGACATAACCGGTAAACTTGCCAAAAACTTGATGCTGAATCGACTTAATAATTAAAACGTTTGAGTTGCTGAAACGATCAAGAATCGGCTCAAAGGTTAAAGCAATATCGCCGGTTTTGCTGCGAAATTTCCATGGTTTGAGAAAATCATCGCGGTTATTATCAGCGATAGGAATATCAAATTTAACATCATCGAGCTTATAAGCCTTATCCCCATAAAAGAACATGTTTTCGCTGGCAGCGCTCGTGTCGCCAAAACCATAGCCAAGATTAAAACCGATCTTTTTGCCTTTATAGACACCGCTCATCGAGGACCAATACCAAGTGTTGTTATAAGTCCAGACACCTCTACCCCAATCAAGCACGCCCCACGAGTCACTTGATAGGTCATATGTTTCTTCGCCAACCTTCGCGTAACCATTAGCCTTAAGAAGATTAATCTTTTGGTTATAGTAGAAATGTTTTGGCTTTTTAAAGGGAGTAGCAATGACCATCGACTCTTTAATTGTCTCTTCTAAATAAATATCGCAACGAAATGGTTTATCGCCATCAAAGTTTTTCATGTCACAAACGAGATGGCGCTTGCCATTTTCGTGAAGAAAGTGAAAAGAAAAATTCTTCGTATTAAAAATAACATCACCACTTGTAGAGGTAGAGGGAAGCATAATCTTGCCTTTAGGCAAAAGACCCATCACATTCTTTGTCTTTTGGATTGCTTTATCAAAGTTAAAAACAGTCGCGCCGACAAGTGACATATACGAATTGTCAGCGATCGTCAAAGCCACACCGACATGATTATTACCAATATAGTAATAATCCCATTCTTTAATTCTTAAATTAGGCGCCTTTATTTCATCTCGCGCATACTTTTTTACTAGCGAAAAAGCATAGCCAGCCTCGTTTAAATTGCCTTCTTCATTTAAGAGCGGACCTTCACTTAATCTATTTTGCATAAAAAACCTCCACAACTTGTATTCTTATTCTAACAAAGTAATGAAGGTAATATTAGTCAAAAAAATCTTATTTGCAGTTGCAATTGTCATCGCGGCAACAATCGTCTTCGCAATCACAATTGTCATCACACCCACAATCACTCGTGCCTTTTAAGGCTTTACTAATCAATTCTTTAGCTTGCCCTACACTAAGAGCGCGCCCGACCGATAAAATCTTGCCATTAACGACTAAACCTGGGGTCGACATAACACCTAATTTTATTATTTCCTCAAAATCGGAAACGTGTTCAACTTCGACATTAAGACCAAGTTCCTTAACGGCTTGAATTATTGCTTCGTAATTAGCGGTCGACTTTTTGCAGCACCCACCCAAGGCTTGAATTTTCATGTTTTATCCTCCTATATGAATAAAATTGATAATAAATTGAATAAATAGCCGATAGCGATAATTCCTATCATGACTATCAGTAAAAATGCGATCAATAATTTTGGTTTAACAGCTTTCCTAAGCATAATCAATGAAGGTAGCGATAAAGCAGTCACGCTCATCATAAAGGCTAAGACAGTGCCAAGACCAGCGCCTTTGGCATACAACGCTTCTGCTACCGGTAGTGTTCCAAAAATGTCAGCGTACATCGGCGCACCAAGAATAGTCGCAAGAGGTACACCATACCACCGGTTCGAACCAAGAATTGATTCAATCCAAGCACCAGGAATAACATTGTGAATAATCGCCCCTATTGCTACACCAATTAACATATATGGCAATACTTTTTTTAAAGTTCCCAACATTTGATCACGAGCGTAAATGAGCCGATCTCTTCTAGTTAAATTAGGTTCGTCGATATTGACACTTTGCCCCTTTAAAACAAAATCTTCAACCTGCCTACCTAAACCTGATTTTTCGATTATCGTGCCACCAATAACAGCAATAATTAGACCTGCGACAACGTAGGCGATTGCTACTGGCCAGCCAAAAAAACCAGCCAGCAAGATAATCGAACCTAAATCAACTAACGGACTCGAAATTAGAAAACTAAATGTCACGCCAGAAGATAACCCAGCTCGTGTAAAGCCGATGAAAATAGGAATGGACGAACAGCTACAAAAGGGGGTGAGTGTTCCCAGTAAAGCGCCAATCACATTTGCGCCGATTCCGTGATAACGACTCAATATTTTCTTAGTTCGTTCTGGTGGGAAATACGATTGTATGTATGAGATAGAAAAAATAAGAACACATAATAAAACAGTTATTTTAATGATGTCATAAATGAAAAATTGAATCGAAGACTGAACTTTGTATTGCCAGGTAAGAAGTTCGTGTTCTCCACCAATCCAAACAACAATTCGCCAAATAAGATTATTTAGCCATTTCATCCCTAGTATTTGATTGCTAATAAAATCCCATGGCGCTTTCGCGGCCTCCCAAGAAACAAGAAAGCCAAGCAAAAGATTAGCAATTAGAAAAACGATGGCAATGCTAAAAATAGTAAGAATAATGATCTTTTTTCTACTCATTTACTGTCTTCTTTATTACACTTGAAACTTTCATCTGCACAGTTTGATTGTGAATGGCAAATTTCCTGAATATAAGTCGCTAACTCGCAAAAGGAATTGGGAATTAAACAATAATGACGCCATTTCCCATCTTTGCGACAACTAATAAGTTTAGCGTTCGCAAGAACGTTCATATGATGTGATAACGTACCTTGTGTAATGTGCAACTCTTCGAGGATTTTGCATGCACACATAATGCCCTTTGAAGCGAGTAAACGAATAATTGAAAGCCGCGTCGCATCACTAATGATTTTAATTTTCGCGGCGAACCGCTTATCGTTTAATGTTTTCATGAATAAATGGTAGTTTATACATTGATGTCTGTCAATATGTATCTCCTTTTTATAATATAAATCATTGAAAAAAATCAATAAAAAAATCATACCAAACGATATGACTTATTTTGATTGATGGCGGAGGCTTAGGGATTTGAACCCTAGCAGGACTTGCATCCTCTATCGGTTTTCAAGACCGACCCCTTCAGCCGCTTGGGTAAGCCTCCACATTGGTGGACCAACTAGGATTCGAACCTAGAACCTACCCGTTATGAGCGGGGAGCTCTAACCGTTGAGCTATTGGTCCGAAAATGGTAGCTGCGGGGGGATTTGAACCCTCGACCCACCGGGTATGAACCGATTGCTCTAGCCAACTGAGCTACGCAGCCATTTTTCTGGTGGAGCTAAGGGGGTTCGAACCCCTGACCTCCTGGTTGCAAACCAGGCGCTCTCCCAACTGAGCTATAACCCCTTAAAACTCCTCTTCAGAGCTTTTAATAATAAATGGTCGGGATGACAGGATTTGAACCTGCGGCCTTCTGCTCCCAAAGCAGACGCGATACCAAGCTACGCTACATCCCGACACTGGCGCGCCCGACAGGAGTCGAACCCGTAACCTTTAGATCCGTAGTCTAACGCTCTATCCAGTTGAGCTACGGGCGCGTGTCCGCCAAAATGGCGGCTCATATAATATAAACCTTGGGGCCGATATTATACAAGTGAGAAATAAAATGGAGGTTCCTATCGGAGTTGAACCGACGCTCATTGAGTTGCAGTCAATTGCCTTACCACTTGGCTAAGGAACCAGCGCAAGTAATTATAGCAAATGACATTTGAACCTTCAATAAGTAATAAATTACTTGAAATGACTAACGACGAGACGAGGTCGCCTGTTGACGGCGAGCGCTACGATTCTTTTTCGTTTGTTGTTTTCGATAGATGAAGAAACCACCAAAACCGACCACCGCTAAACCGCCGATGACGATTAAAACAATCGCCCAGCTCGGTAAGGTACTAGCCTTAAATTCTTCCCACATCGCTAAGACATAACGATTATTATCGCCGAAATCACGCATGAGTGATAAACGAGGAATCATCTCTTCATCAGGATATTGAGCGTATAGTTGACGACCGACACTATCTTCTTCGATATAAATAATCGTTTCCGTGTCAACGGTATCGCCGAAGAAATAAGTTAAATCATAAGCAATTAAATCATCAGTTATATCATTAGCGAGTTTCCACTCGTCAATTGGCGTTTCCCATTCATCTTCGCGAATGTCATACCACTCGTGGACGAGAGTATTAATGTCTTCACCACCGATGAAAGAGCTATAGCCGATGTAGTCCATGTTTTGCGCGGCGTTAAAAGGATCAGAAACGAAATCGAGAAACTTTTGCGCTAGTTCTTTGTTTAAAGAGTCGCTTTTGGGCATAACCCAACCATCGAACCAAATATTTCCGCCTGTTTCCGGAATCGAATAATATAATTCGGTCTCGATTTCTTCTTCAGCTTGATCCATGGCATAGACGGCATCGCCACTCCACGCAAGATTAATGCCAATCTTTCCGGTGACGATATCTTGTTTGCCGGAATCATTTTCAAAACCGTAAATGTTTTCTTTTAAGACTAGGAGCTCTTCTTTAACTGAAGCAACAGTTGTTTCATCAGAACGATTAAAGATAGTGGTTAGTTGCTCATTATATTCAGTTGGATCGTATGCGGGTTTGCTGTCATCAAGATATGTTTCTTGTAGTTGACGAATTTCTTCATCAAAAACACGCATTATGCCGACTGAATAAGTATCGCGCATTGAATCTTTTATCGAGATTGTATCTTTGTATTTTGTATCCCATAAAGAATTCCAATCTTGCATGTCTTCGGTGATTGTTTCAAAAGAAATATCGCGATTTGCATACTTTTCATATGTGGGATTATATAAAATGCCTAAGGTCCCCCACATATAACCAACCGCATAATCCGAAATGGAATGCGTTGTGTTTGTGACACTGTTAGTCGCTTCTATATTAGCGAATACATCTTTGAGATATGGTGAGGCATATTGATCGTAATTAGGAACTTTAACCGCGATGTCATCAAGCGGTTCGAGCATGTCGTTAGCAATCATCTTTTGAATCATGTAATCGCTTGGACACACTAAGTCATATACTGATTTTCCGGTTTGAAGGGAGTTAAGCATCGTTTCATTCGTATCAAAAGTATCGTAGACAACACTAATTTCCTTTCCTTCCGTTTCCATGATGAAATCTTCAAACTGTTCGACAAGATCTTTGGCATCATAACCATTTTGTGGGTCATTTAAATAAATGTAGTCTTCCCAGTTTAAAATACGAAGAACTTGACTACCACCTTCGTGAGGTCCTGCTCCACTACAAGCCGCTAATAAAAGCGCTGAGAAAAAAACGGCTGATGATCCCGACAAAGTCTTTTTAAAATTCATGGTTTTCCCTCCCTTTGCGAATTTTTTTCACATTTTTGGTTTTATTTCGGTATAAAGTAATTCCGACAACAACTAATAAAACAACGATGAAGATAATTAAGGTCAAAGCGCGCAT
>Ga0172382_10012922_pt1 | contig 10825 bp, 4 predicted proteins | sample Leawel138RmetaG_FD_122245 | JGI IMG/M metagenome (GOLD analysis project Ga0172382, IMG submission 122245) | Leachate microbial communities from a municipal landfill in Southern Ontario, Canada - Leachate well 138R metaG | ecosystem: Engineered > Solid waste > Landfill > Unclassified | place...
AAACCATAAGTATCGTAGAGTAAGAAAACATCAGCCCCAGTAATGCAAGTCTTATTTGATTCGAGAGTGTTTTTCGCCTTATCTTCAAATATTTCAATTCCTCTGTCTAAAGTTTGAAGAAAACTTTCTTCTTCACCTTTAATTATACGTTCTATCGTACCCATTTGTTCAGACAACTCCGGGAATACATCACTCATTGAGCCCTCCAATATTGGGAGGAGTTTATATATTACCGGATCATTAAATCCTAAATTTCGTGCAAATCTGCAAGCGCGTCTCAGAATTCGTCTGAGTACATAACCTCGACCTTCGTTTCCGGGTAGAGCACCATCGGCTATTGCAAATGCAAGTGTTCTAACATGGTCAGCTATGACACGCATAGAAATACTGTCCGAATCATTTAGTCCGCCGTCATATTTCCTTCCGCTAAGTTCTGATATTCTATTTATCAAAGGCATAAATACATCAGTATCATAATTTGAAGATTTACCTTGAATAACAGCACAAATCCTTTCAAAACCCATGCCTGTATCTACGTGCCTTGTCTTTAAAGGTTCGAGCTCGCCGTTTGACTTTCTATTGTATTGGATAAATACGAGGTTCCAAATCTCAATAACTTCAGGTGCACCGACATTTACTAATTTACCGCCGCTTAAGTCTTCGGTTCGGTCAAAATGAATCTCACTACATGGTCCACAAGGACCGGTTTCTCCCATTTCCCAGAAATTATCTTTTTCAGCGAAACGATGGATTCTGTCTTCCGGAAGATAATTTTTCCAAATATCGAAGGCTTCGTCGTCGGTCTTATAAACTGTTGCGTGTAATCTTTCTTTAGGCAACTTCCATACTTTTGTCAATAACTCCCATGCCCAATCAATTGCTTCAGTCTTATAATAATCTCCGAAACTCCAGTTACCCAGCATTTCAAAAAACGTATGGTGATAAGTGTCAACACCTACTTCTTCGAGGTCATTATGTTTTCCGCTCACGCGAATACACTTCTGTGTGTCGGCTGCTCTGACATAATCACGATAACCTGTATCGAGGAATACATCTTTGAACTGATTCATTCCTGCATTAGTAAAGAGTAAACTGGGGTCACCGTGTGGTATCACCGGTGCGCTTGGTACTATTCTGTGTTGTTTAGATCTGAAAAATTCGAGAAATGATTGCCTTATTTCACGAGAAGTCATGTTAAATCCTGAATAATTTCTTAATTTTATACAATTAAATATAGATGAATAATTTATAGCTTTATTTTATAAGTTATTCCAATATTTTTGATTTTCAGTTTCAAATTATCCTAACCATTGAAACCAAATTTGTTGGTTGATAAACGGTACAAAATTATTCCTGCAAATATTTATAGTATGACCGGTACCACCTATTTCCGGTTTTCTCAAATCATCGTAGAATAATGCAAAAGACGCTCCTTTTACTGAAGGAGGAAAACCCAGAATTTTCAAGGTGTCTCTGAGCAAATAGGCTGCTTTTATTGACATTCGGTTCCTTTCGCCGCCGATATATGTATAAAACATATCCTTGTTTTGCCTGTTTTTCATAGTTTCTTTTACTAGCTTATCCCTTAAATCCAATTGGTAGTCTTCAATATTTATTATCTTAAATCCATGACTGTCTTCTTTCCTATGTCCATCATAAGGAATAACAACTTCGAATCGAGAAGCAAATTTTCCGTAGAAACCTTTCGAGAAATAATTATCTGCACCGGAAGCATTTCCACTTCTATAAATAATGTGTTGTGTGTTTTCGGCAAGCAGTTTACTAAGTTCTAATAAACGTGGCTTATCATCTTCCAGAACGATTCTTTTTCCCTCTAGTACGACCACAATACCCGGTCTGTCGTAATATTTTACGAAATCCTTAAAATTCATAGCTTGTGTATGTTTCCTGTAAATAATAAAAAAATTACGTTTTTTAAAAATTACTTTATTAGTATCATTGACTTTGACTTGGAGAAAATACCTGCTCTGATATTGTAGAAGTAGATACCTGATTGTAAGTCAAGAGATTCTATTCTGACTATATATTCTCCAGGTTCCATAATTTGTGTACCATCGAGCAAACTCATAACTCTAACACCATCTGCAGAATAAATATCCAAAAATACTTCAACCTTTTCCATTATTGAAAATCGAATTTCAGTATAATCGCTCCAAGGATTGGGATAATTTTGCTGCAATTCGTGTATATTATCACTATATTTCAAGTAAGTAAGTTCACACTTGCCGCCGGAATTACAGAATCCATATAATGTATCGGATTTGAAATCAAGAAACAAAAGCGAATCGGTTTTAAAATTATCAGCATAAATATAGAATATACTCATAAGAGAATCAGGTACAACTGCTAAGAATATTAATTCTGCAATTTCACCTCTTTTCAAGGAATCAATTTCTGAAAAGGAAAGTATTATGTTGCCTGGATTGTAATATGTTCTCATTTCACCTTTCAAGCTGCTCGAAGTGGAAAGTAGTTTGAGAGCTCTCTTGTTATATTGTAATGTACAATCGAAAGATAAGTCCATGATATTATATTTAATTCCGTTTCTTATAGCGGAAAAATCATTTTCATTGTAGATATTCAACCTGATTGTGTCGCCAATAGTGTAATTCAGTGTATCGGAAATGTCAAAATTATATGATATATCCATTCTCACAGGAAATTCCGGCGCAAAAGCAATACCATTAATTACAAGTGAGTCGCTGATACTGCAAGGTAAATTACTTGTTAAAATCGCGTTGCTAAAAATGTCTCCTGATTTTGACGGGCAGAACTCGATTTCAATAATGGCAGTATCTCCGACAAAAATCAATTGACTCGAATCAGGATAAGTCGAAACTATTCTTACATTATCGGGTAAGTCAAGCAAGTCACCGAATTGTATTGGAACATCTCCGGTATTTTTGAAATAAATATATCTCCTGTTGCAATCCAAGACCTGAACACTGTCAAAATCAACATCAGACAACACTTCCAAATCAGGTTCAAGAAAAACAAGTGTTCCGTAATCATTTGCAGCAACAATATTATAGAGGATGACCTCTTCTGTGTCAAATGAGATTGAGTCAAGAGTGATATTTAGCGTATCGCGTTTCCCTGATTTAGATGCAAACTTGGCAAGCATCAATGCACGAACAGAATCAACTGTACAGAAGTTTTTTAATAAGAACGAACTACCACCGTAATCAGGATAGGATTGTCTTATAAAGGGGATATGGGTTTTGCATGTGTCAAATAAATATGGTGACTCAACACCGACAAATTCGATTTTATTTGTATCGTATCCTAAATGCAGATTGATATCTACTACATCAGCCGGGAACATTCTGGATGAATATACAGGTACTTCGAGTGTATCACAAACAATTGCCCTCAATGTATCCGGTTCATTGTTATGATTATCAAAATTGAATGATAATCCAAAGGCAGGAGCAAATCCCGAACCGCTTACAAAAATTGTCGAATCAGTATCTGAGCAAGGTTCACTGTAATGAATGAGCATTTTTGCAGTGTAATTTCTGACTGCCCTCGGCTTGAAATTTACTGTAACAAGTAGTGAATCATCAGGATTGAGCAGAATAGGATAGTTTGTGCTTCCGTCTATGCTTGCAGTGAACACTCGTTCATCCGGTAGAAAACTTATGGAATCAATGACGACACGCTCACGATTAGGATTAAAACCAACAGATGGAATTTTTATTTCACTCACTATCGGTGTCGAAAAAGTATCTACACGAGTAGGTGTGAAAATCATTTCCTTGTTGTCAGCTTCAAATAATAATGCCATCTTTCCGGATAAATAGACATTGTATAATTCTCCCCAGCCATTTCCACCGGCTTTTACCCACAGTCTTGCTTCATGATTTATGCTGTCTCGGTCAAAAGCACCTTTGGGACAGTAAACGACTCTAAGAGTATCACGACTAAGAGGAGGGATATAGTAGGGGAGACCTGCTCCTGTTTGTTCCATGATGTCGGAGTGCCAATTGAAGAATCCGCTTGCTGAATTTAAGATATCAAAATCGTCAATATATATTGAATCTATTCTCATTTCAAATGCTACGGATTCGTTGATTAATTGCAACTTCCTCTCAATGCAATTACATGGCTTGATGAATCCGAAACTCATAACATTTATTGGAATATCCAGTGGTAAAATTAAGACGCTGCCTGTTAATTTCCCCGAAAAATTTATTTCACAAGGCTCGGAGCTGTAAACTAAAATTTCTTCATCATAATAACCCGGAATATTAGGTTCGAATTCAACCGTAATATAAATTGTATCACGCGGTTTAAGAACCTTTGACGAGAAATTTAAGGGATATGTTATGTTAAATCCTGCAGCTATGTTCAAGCTGTCAATTATTATGTCAAAACTCGAAATATTCTCTATAAGTATTTTTCTGCTAACCTTATCTCCAATTTCAATTTGTCCGAAGGCTGTTTCCTCAGCTATAAAAATTCTTGGGGAACTTGAAGACCCGTAAAGTTTAATATTCCATTCAATATCATCGGATTTATAATATATATAAGCTTGGTCTGCTCTATCACCATTTGTTTGTCCGGGGCTGTATTCCACTTCGAATTCAATTTTTTCATCAGCTGATAAGGTAATCATGTCCGGTAAATTTTGAGGTGATACGATTGTAAACTTCCCTGATGTATCAACAAGCCGGAAAGAACTTAACTGCTTATCATGTGGTGATTTGTTCCGTACTGTGATTGTTCCGGACTTGAAGTTGCAACCAATTACATTTTCCAATCTCAACACTTCCGGTTCGAATACAAAAATATCCTCGTAGGCTTCGCCCTTTACCGGAATACAAGCAGATTTATAGCAACGAGTTTCGAAATAACAAACTTCATCTGTATATATTCCTGAAGATGAGGGATTAAATGACAAAAGGATTTTGCCTACTCCTCCGGGTGAGATTGTCAATGTTCGGGATCCTGATAAATTGAATCCATCGCCGTTTTTCATATAATATGATAAAGTTACTGGGTCATCACTGTTATTTTTAATTTCAACTTCTAATGTTCTTGATTGTCCAACAATCAAACTTCCAAAATCAATTTCCGGTAGAATAAATTCAAGCTCCGATTCGTAACCGATACCGGATACTTTTAATGACTTTCGGATTGTACATGAGCCTGATTTGACAATGAATATAATCGAATCATTATATACTCCGTTTCTCAATGGAAAGAATCGAAAATAATCAGGCAGGTATCCTGTTTGAGGTTTCAGTGTTATTGGAAATTTAAATGGAACTCCCGTGAATCCTTCGGGTATAATAATAGTATCAACAATAATATCTTCATCATCTAAGAGGTTAGACCATATATACTGTATGGCGTCAGAGGAAAAACCTACGCAAACAGTACCAAAATCTAAATTTGGCAGTCGTGAGCTGCCGTCAGTAGTAAATAATCCTAAAACCTCTCGGACACTGCCTGTGAGCTTCAATACTGTAACCGGATTACATGAATCGCTTGAATAGATGGTTAAATTGCTGTTGTATAAAGCACTTGTGTCTTTTGATTTGAATCTGACCACTATGTCCTGACATTCTCCGGGAGATAGTATAAACGGTGTATTAGGAGACATCAGCTCAAAAACTTCCGGCATACCGGAGATTATACTGTTTATAGTGATTGGCTTGTCGGATGTTGAATTGCAAACAGTAAAAGTCGAATCAATGTAAGGAGTTTCAATACACAGAGCTTTAAGCATATCAAAACCTACGGAATCTTTAGAGTACGAAAGCTCCGACATACTACTTAAATTTATTGGAATGATCTTATTGTCTCGGCATCTGTCACCGGTGTAAATTTGAAGATTAGGGCTGATGTTCCCAATCAATTCTCCTGTAAAGGTAAGAGTAAATTCATACTCGTGGTTTTTGACTGTATTATTAAATCTATTGGGGCTAACTTTGAAATACTCATTGCCGTCACCGTAAACCCGAACGAAAAATGTTTTGTTGCAGTCTGAACTGTCACTGAACCTGAACTTCCATTCTTTACTATTCTCACAGTATAAGGTATCGGTCAGAGAACTTATGTCTGAGCTTAGACCCATGGTAGTATTAAATCTACGATTTGATTGTCGGCAAGCTGCACCACTTCGAGCTATTCCGTAATTAGAATTTACCGATGCATCGCATAAATTGAAAATAGATGAATTTTGATTATATCTGTGATATAGTATTAATCCATCTTCACTGCCTTCAAGTGATTTGTCTTTTTGACAATCAATTTCATGCTCTGTAAAAGTCTTGTGCCAAATCCTAAATTCATCAATCTGGCCCAAAAAGGTTCTATTCATATCAGGAGAGTTCATCAGTGCATTAGTTGAACCGATTTGAAGTGAAAGTTCAGATCTCTCAGGATGTTTGAGATAACTTATAGGATATTGAGTATTATTAGCTGTAGCAGATAAATTACCATTTATGTATATTTCTACATTTTGAGAATTTCCATTGAATTGAAAAGCCGCATGTGACCAAGTATCATAATATTCGCCGAAAGGTAAAATGGCTCGGGTATTGTCTTCACCTTTCATCGCAGAGTTTGGATTATTAACTTCAAATATTAAATTATCATTTTCATCAATTAATATGACCCAGACATCATTAGCATCTTCAGCCGGTCCCCAAATACCCGCAACAAATTGAACTAATCCTGCTTGTCTTTGTGGCTTAAACCAAAATTCAACCATCAAATTATCATTATACGAGAACAAACTCTCAGAAGCCGGAACATCTACATAATGTGCTGAGCGCCCTGAGGTAACACTCAGTGTCAGTGCATTCCCTAAGCAAGCTTTCAATGAATCGCATTCACCTGCTGAATAAGAAATATTAGTCGTAAATATGATTGAAAATACGACTATCATAATTGTGTATATAATCTTTGATATCAAGCTCAAAGTTTACTCTTGGTTAAATTATAACTGTAGTTAAGACTAAAATTTTCTCACTTAATTGTTTATTTAATGTTCATGTGTAGATTTGACTTTTAGGATTATGTTCTCAAGAGTCCAACGCGGCTTAACTTTTAATACTTCCTCAAAGATAACAAAAGGCTCCGAGTGTTTAAACGGGTAAATATTGCCATAAGAGTACTTTTCATCACCGTCTATGTCACAAAATATTTCTGCAGTATAGTCACCCGTTTCGATGTTCTTGAATTCCCACTCGTCGTTTTCCAACTTAGTTTTATAGATATAATTACCGTTGGTATGTTTTAATATAATAAACTTATTAAAATCACATATTTCTTTTTCGTATTCTACTTTTCCGCTGATACTTCCTTTAATCTTATAGTCAATCGTTTTGAAATTGAAAGATAGGGATGTGTCCAATTTTATACTGTTGGTTAACGAGCTTAAATTGTTAATAGTTGCTTCAAATTTATACCACATATTATCACTTAAAGGCTTCACCGGATGGAATTTAATAAAATAGCCGTCATACTCGGTATTAATTTCTACCGCTTTTCCGCTCTCAGATTCACTTAGAGAAATATTTAAATCAACATACGCGCTGTCAACAGGCTTTGTAAATATTAGTTCAATTTCCGGATTAATACTTATAAATTCTGAACTATCCTTGATATTCGGATACATTAATGAAATTTGTGTAGTATCACTTATAATAATCGCTTTGAACTTTCCGATATTTAATGAATCATTCACATTATTCCCGAGAGTATCTCTGAGTGTAAAATCAGTTCCTATTTCACAAATAATCTCATAAATTGAAGCAGTATCAAGTACAGATTCCAAAACCAAATCAACTCGAGATTTATTTTCATAGTGCAGACTTGCAGATTTTACAGATATCATGTTGTTGTTATCGGTATTTCGGACAGAAAATGATTCAGGATATATCCTTTTTTCATCGAGTGTTTCCGAGAAAACCAATTTTACAAAATTTCCGTATATTGCAGATACTTCATTAAGAATTGGACCTGAAATATCATTAACAGGTCCGAGTTTTAGTATTGTTGGCTCAGATTTTGAATTTATTACCATCAAATCATGTATTCCGCTTCCAAAAGCATCCGTTGGGTCATACAAATAATTTTTAAACATATCGTTGATAACGAAAAATCTGTAAGTTGCATCTTTCAGAGCGGGAATACGAAATTCTCCCGAAGTACCTAACTGTATTGTATAATCAGGCTTAGTATGAGTCGGATTCAATGTGTCAGGATTAATCTTGTCAAGCAAATAAGCGAAAATATATGCTCCTTCTGATTTGTCGGCAAAAACCTTACCTGCGATAAAACCTGAATCTATCTTGGAACCTGTAGAAAAAGTAAGCGAAAAAGCAGAAGTAGGCTTATTACCTAAATAATCTGTATATTCAGTTCCTAAACTTACTGAATAGGTCAAGCTGCTGTCCGGTGTCTCTGTCAATACGATTTCTAATTCTTTTCCGCTCCAATCATATTCAACACTGAGATTCGGCGAAATAGAAAAGTTTTCTAAGACTTTTGCTTTATCCATATATTTAGAAAATTTCAAAATGATTTTATTATCCATGAAACTAATAGTTTTGTCTGTAGGATAAACTTCGACTACTTCCGGTGGTGTAGTGTCCGGAGGTCCGCCGCTTGGTGCTTGGTTATTAGCACAAGCAGAAAGTATAATCAACAAAATGATTTGAATGAATAAAAAAAATGATATATTTGAATTTCGCATTTACAATTTTTCCAATTTAACATTTTGAAAAACTAAAAATAATAATAAAAAATTAAACAATGATAAATATCATTAAAAACTTCAAATACCCGAAAGGCATCCTTAACCGGAGCTATCGGAATTTAATGGAACTTAATGACAGATTGGATTCTCATCACACCTTTATGTTAGCGGCAGGTATTGCCTTCAACTTGATAATTTACATGATACCATTGTTTTTACTGGTGATTTATATTATTAAAGTGATATTTGACCTTGATGTACTTATTGATACTATCGAGCAATTACTTACAGATTTTCTTCCGCCAACATCATCGAATGAAGAGTTAGTACATACCATAATCGAAGAGGTCGGATTGATAACTGAGCATGCCGCATTATTTGGATGGATTGGCGTAGCCGGTTTATTATGGATATCATCTTTCTTGATAAGTTCGATACGAGTCAGTCTGAATACCATTTTCGAGGCTGAAACTAAGCATTTCTTTATGATATACTGGCTAAAGGATATTATATTGACAATAGTAATCTCAATTTTAATAATGATATATTCTTATGCACTTCCGATAGTGAATTTCCTTGTCGATTTTGTAGGTACTTTTTCGCCAAGCATATTCGAAGGATTCATCAGTGAATTGATATTGACCTCAACATCAGTAGCAAGTTCCTTTACCTTATTTCTATTTATATATAAAGTAGTACCAAGCTCAAAGTTGCCAAAGCGTGTCATACTTCTTGCTACAGGCATCAGTGTCGTTGCCATGGAAATTGCACGATATTTGTTTGCTTGGTACATAGGTTCCGTAAGTAATTACGGTAAATTTTACGGAACCTATGCAGTGATTATATCTATGTCTGTATGGATTTATTATTCTGCATTGATAATCCTTTTATCGGCAGAGATAAGTAAATTCGTTTATGATAAAAAGTTACTAGACTTCATAAAATCATGATTTTTCATTTGCGATGAGAGCTTTAGCTCTTTCAATTGCATGGTCAATGTTTGAGCAAATATTTTTCTCATCGAGTTTTTCGAGAAATCCACTTTGTTCGAGTGCTCTATAAGGTTGAGTGTGCATACCGGAGAAAACCACGGCAACATTTTGTTTCTTTGAATCCTCATATATCTCTTCGAGGAAATGGATTCCGGTATAATCAATAGCAGGTACATTTCTCATTCTGATGATTCTAACCTTCGGAGGCTTTGCAACTCTATCGAGTATTTCACGAAATTTCGTCGCAGCACCAAAAAAGAAAGGTCCGTTAATTTCATAAATGTCAACATCATCAGGTACATTACGTTTATCAATGGAATAATCGTCATCCAATATATCCATATCCGTAAATTCACGAGTGACTACACCGACATTCGTAACTAAGGACATTCTTCTCATAAAGAGTAAAACAGCAAGTATCATGCCTACTTGTAACGCTAATGTGAGGTCAAATACTATTGTCAAAGCAAATGTTGTAAGAAGTACGATAGTATAGCTTCGCGGACTTTTTTTCAATCTTGAAAATTCATGCCACTCGAACATATTAATAGAAACAACAATCAAAATTGAAGCGAGTATCGGCATAGGAATCAATTTGGCGTAATTTCCGAGAGCAAGCATAATTAATAACAGAGTAATCGAGTGAATAATACCGGCAATCGGTGTTTTCCCGCCATTCTTTATATTTGTTATAGTTCGGGCAATCGCTCCCGTAGCAGGAATTCCTCCGAACAATCCTGAAAAAATATTAGCCGTACCTTGTGCAATAAGCTCAGTATTTGACCTATGCTTACCTCCAACCATACCATCGGCGACTACTGCCGATAACAGAGACTCTATTGCCCCCAGAATAGCTATTGTTGTAGCCGGAATAATCAGATTCCTGATTGTTTCGAAATTAATATTAAAAAGTTCAGGCTTAGGCAGTGTATTGGGTATGCTTCCGAAGCGACTTTCAATTGTTTCGACCGGAAGATTGAATACACTTACTAAAATGGTACCAACAAGAATAACAATCAATGATGAAGGTATTCTTTTCTTGAGCGAATTCCAATATAACATGAACACTAAGGAGGCAATACCTAAGCCAAATGAATAC
>Ga0172382_10012924_pt1 | contig 10824 bp, 4 predicted proteins | sample Leawel138RmetaG_FD_122245 | JGI IMG/M metagenome (GOLD analysis project Ga0172382, IMG submission 122245) | Leachate microbial communities from a municipal landfill in Southern Ontario, Canada - Leachate well 138R metaG | ecosystem: Engineered > Solid waste > Landfill > Unclassified | place...
ATGAAATAGAGCTCGCTCATTTAAGTCAGTTAAGCGCTGTTCCACTACATCCTGTGAAGCTTGCATCGCAACACGCAACGGCACTACGCCTTCGTTAATTCCGGCCATCATCACACAGCGAAACTCCAAACCTTTAATCCGATGCATGGTGGCAAAACGCACACCATCTTTAGCGCGGTCATCAACTTTTTGCCGTGATAAGGTATGCGTTGGCAAGCCCTCACTTTGTAAAATCTGCTCATAGTCGCTGCACAGCCTATTGGTGCGCGCGACGATACAGATTTCTGATAAAGATACGTCTTCACTCTGCAGCTGTTTAATTTGCTCAATAATCCATTGCCCTTCGCTGGCTAGATCAGCGCAGTTCTGCACGATGGGTGCCTGGCCTAAGATCAACGAACGATAATCCTTAGTACCATCCAGACCACCATCGAGGTCGTCAATTTCAACGCCCTCTAACAGCGCAGTGGCATAGCGGCGGATCAACTCTGTCGTGCGGTAATTGATTTTCAGCTTACGCCCACGCCCCACGATATTAACGCCACACTGACTGAGAGTAGTTCTGCGCTGATAAATCCGTTGGTGGGCATCACCGACTATAAACATATCGTTAGGCTGCTCTAGAACCAAGGCGCGTAAGAGTTTCAACGCTTCAGCGGCAAAGTCTTGGCCTTCATCCACCACGACTGCATGGTAGCTGCGTTTATCATCACCCTTATTCAGCAACTCAAGAGCGTAATGCACAGCATCTTCCGCGGTGACAAAACCACCGCGTACTAACTGCTCACGCATCTCTTCAAACACCGGCCAAATATCAGCGCGTTGGCGACGGTTCAAGGCCACACCACGGCCCACACGACTGGCGCTGAAGTACTCTTGGCGGCTACGCACTTGTTGCGTCAGAATCACACGCTGCCATTCTTCGTAATAAAAGCTCTCCGGCAGCCCGAGCTCACCTGGCATTAAGGCCAGCGCATGTGTCCAACACTGCTGGTAATGCCCATCACGACCACCCGGATAAATAATGCTGGATTGGTAGCCATTGCGTTTCACAAATTGGCTGACCCAGGCATCTAAGTTAACCACTTCAATACGTTGAAATTGTTCTGGCGTACAGATTTTACGTAAGTTATCAGCAATATCTAAAGCTAAATTACTGGTAAAGGTGGTGAACAGTAATCGCGCCCCTTTAGGCCAGCAGGGCTGTGCAACTAACCAACGGGCGCGATGCATAGCCACCACAGTTTTGCCTGTGCCTGCGCCGCCCAAGACCCGTACCGGACCATTCCAGTCACGCTCAACTAACTGACGTTGCGACGGATGTAAAAATACACGCCAACGCTCCAATGGTGCGTTGAGCATACGGCCTAACTCTTGCTCATCTTCAGGCACATGGAAACGGCGTTGAGTGGCTGGATGTTCTAATGCCGCTGCAAAGTCTTGCGTGTCTACAGAGTGCTGCTTAGGCGCAGCATATTCTTGTAAGACATCGGTCAAAGACGTGCCTGCCGCCAACAAGTACAAGGCTTCAAAGGCTTCAACAGGCAAGCGCGCTTCAACTTTTTCTAGTGCCTGCTCGCTGGTCAAGGCTTGCACTAAAGCCAGGCGCTCTTGCGGCACACCTAAGCTCAATAATATTGCTTCATCTAGATTAAATAACGGCTTCGCCGACTCAACATCTTGCAGCGCAGGGCTATGGGTCTCTATTGGCTCAGCATGATCCGCAGCGCTTGCAGGCTGCGCAGTTTCATCACTCTCACTAACACGTTCGTGCTCAACTTCAAATAATTGTAAAGAACCAGTGGTTGGGTGAATTTGGCAGCGATGACGCTCAGCCCACGCGTAGGCATCATCATGCTTATCAACCCACAACAAAATGTAGACATTGCCTTGTTCAGGACTGAGGACGATACCGCGATAATTTTGATCAATACGCACGGAGCGAAAATTACTGTCACGTGCGTTACGGATCACTTCATAGTTAATACCTGCCGCACGTGGGTTGGCACGAAACTTACTGACAAAACTCATCACAGCTTTTTGCTGAGCTCGAGGAATTGCAGCAAAAGCTTGTAAAAAACCATCACCTAAGGCAACTTTGGGCTGTAATTTAGACATGATTTACTCCTCTCCTAAGGCTTTTTTAAGCTGTTCGAGCCAGTTGTCTGACTGCAGTGAAATAAACTGCCAATCTTGCAGCTCAGGTAACTGATCGGTTTCTTCCATAAATACTGCGACGGTTAAATGCTGCCACGCCAATTCAGCCGTGCCGATGGTTGCACCATCTGCGCCCAGCAAATCGATGCCTACTTGCGGCACTTGCTGGGTCATGGCATACACAGCCTCTAATTGTTCAATTGATAAGCAGCTAAACTCACAGGCTTTTTGCCACGCAGCATCCAGAGAAAACTCAGCCGTTGGACTGGCGAACACGTCGTTACTGCCACTTAACAGCTCGCTGAATACCCCAGTCTGTAACCCAGATTGTGTCGCCACACTAAAACTCGGCGCATATTGCAGCACATTAAAGGCCTGCCAAATCGTACGCCACTTATCTTTATAACTCTTAGATTGCGCAGTTAAACTCTGCGTAGCAGAAAAACCTTCAGTTGTTGGCTTGTGCGCCAAACTGTCATTGAGCGCTAGCAGTACATGAATGCGCGGCTTGAGCGTGGTCAGGCTTTTACGTTCTTCAGGGGCAAGGTAACTCAACAATTGCCATGCGCTTTGCTCAGGATTATCGTTATCGCTTTGAACATTCCACGTCTGCGCTTGACTCGGCAAAGCGTTTAAGACAGATTCGTGCCAATCCCCTACGCTGCTTTTTAGTTGCCCAACCAACAGATCCAGATCTGGATTGGGCGTAAGTTGCAGGACTGCTGCACACAAGGCCGACTCAAACAGTTCTTGCTGTGTCGTGGCAGGGTTCGCTAGCCATGCTGTGAGCCAAGCAAAGCTGCCCTGCTCAAATAACCCTCGTACTTGACTGTCATTGCGCCACTTATGTAGCGGCGCTAAATTGTGCCAGAGCACCTGCCCAGGGCTGTTTGACTGCACGCAACTTAACAACAGCTGCGGCATACTCACCGCCTGCTCGGTGCTGTGTAAGTCCAAGTCATCCCAGGTCAACACCCAGACCTTACGTCCTGAACGCAGCAGGCTTAAGCGTTTGCGCACATCATCGGTGAGCGTATCCCAGTGGTATTCAAAACCATCAGTGTAAATAATCAGCTCGTTATCTTTACTGCGATGTGCTTGCTTGAGCGGGCGCAGAACAAAATCTGCACGCGTATTTAAAACACCCTCTGCTTCAGCAAACTCAACCTGCGGCTCCAGCTCCCACATAATAGTGCCCGTATCAATCAAGTAGCCTGGCTTATTATTAACGCGCTCTTTAATCACCTTAAAATGTTTAGCCAGCGCCTGCACAAAACGCTCTTCCAAAGCACTTTCTAAAATATGATTGGTTGGCACCTCGCTCAGACCGTCCACAGGCACCAATTTATCTTGGTTATGCAGGATTTTACTTAACACTTGAACCGCGGCCTGGCGGGAAATATCCTGACGGTGACGGCTATTACGATAAGCCAAAATGCAGCTGTAGCAGCCATCTTTGCTTTCATTACTGACACAGCTGCAGCTGCTGAGTTTGTGCTGTGCTTTCTCAAGCATGCTAAACAAAGCATCTGGACTGATCATCAGCTGTTTTAAATAACCGGTACCACCGGGAATGCGGTCATAAATCACTAAATACTGTTTATTGCCGGTACTGCTAGGCTCCAGCATTTCAGTGACTTCAAGGTGCTGTACAGCACCGTGGAAATACTCTTTTAAACCTAAGTTAATCGCCGCAATCAACGAGCGACGCACCACCTCAGATTCAGCCACATCGGCCAACGGCAATAAAATACGCACAGCTTCGGATTTAAGTTCACGGAACAAATACAAACTTTCAAACCAATCGGCTTCCGTTTCAACGCTATCAGCACGGGCCAGTTTACAATCTAACGCATGCTCAAATTGACCCGGTTTGGGCTTTTTACGGCGCACCATGCCGCAGTGGCGACAAATTTGAAAACCATTGCGCACACTGCTTTGCCCAGCAACATCAAAGCTATTATTTTCACCAAACTGCTCACCAAAGTTCACTTCACGAAAGATGGCACTGCGCACAAACTCAAAACCAAAGGGCACTTCTGGGTTATCAATACGCATCGCCTTAGTACAGTTTTTTTGCTCAATATCAATTAATAACTGACGACGGAAAAACTTCGGCTCACGTTGATCGCTGTCATCGCTGATACGGTCATAACGCGAGTTGGCTCGAGCATAGACTTGACGCAATTTGAGCATATTCTGTTTCTGCTGCACATCGGCCCAATAGGGATCACCGCAGCGTGGACAGGCACTGTGCTGATCACCCGACAGGGTTACATCTTCACTGTAATGGCAGCTGGGACACAGACGCCATTCACTGGGTGTGGATAAGCGCAGATCCACTTGTTCGATACTGATTTTATGCTCCGACACATAAAACACACTATCAGGCACCAACTCGTTTAATGCGGCTTGGGCGGGACGCTGAAACTTGAGGGTGACTTGCTCATAGCTTTGCTGAACCCCTGCTGAGTCATCTTGTTTCTTATCTGTTTTACGCACAATAACTGAGTTTAGCGTGACACCCTCTTCGGGGAAGGCATAGTTGGGCAGCAAACCTTCATCGGTAAAAAAGTTTAGCGTCGGTTGCTTATTAATGCTGCTGATCAACGCCAGCAAGGCTGAACGCTCGCGTCTTAAATCATCCAAACGCTGATCGCGGGCCGGATCAGCAGGCTGTTTCTGCAAAGCATCATGATTTTTCTTTAAATCATTGGCGCGCTTGCGGTGGCTTTCACGGCTTTCAAGCAACTCTTGTAAACGATTAACAATACGCCAGCTTAACGGCGTGTGCTCGCCCTGTTCTGCTGTGATTAAAGCAGTATCGCCAGCAGCAGGCTGTAAGCCAATAAAGGTACGCAAATGCTCGCGACCGTCATCATCCAGCTCGCTAAACAATTGGACAAAGCGGCCAAGTAACGGCTCTTGCTGCTCATCAATAAAACTGAGTAGGTTATTGGGAAAGCGCAGTACTGCCGCATCTTTGCCCTGCTGCAAACCATTTAAAACTGAGCCCAAAGTCGGTGCGATGGCATCTTCACTGACACCGGTGGCGACCCAGCGATCAAAACAATAAGCAATCAACTGGCGCTCAAGCACCGCCATGGCATTTAAGAAAATACCCGGCGTGGCGACATCGCCGGCAATCATTTCGAGCGGTTCATTGTAAAAATAATTGTCGTGGTTATTTCCATTGGCAATGGTCAGCGCCAAGGCATTACCGTTGCTACGCCCTGCTCGACCAATACGTTGTAAATAGTTGGCTTGCGCGGGCGGCACGGAACAGAGCAACACCGCCGACAAATCACCAATATCAATCCCCATCTCCAAGGTGGGTGTGGCTGACAGCAGATTTACATCCCAGACTTTATCACCATAAATAAAGGACTTTTCAATCGCCAAACGCTCTTTGCCTTCCAGTAAGCCGGTGTGTTCACTGGTGACCAAGCGTTTGGGTAACGTGCGATAAGCCAACTGCCCTTGCTGACCACTATTGACCGGTGCATAGCGGCCATTGCAACTGGCCTGCAAGCACGGCAGGTGCATCCAGTCCGCTTGTTGCTGGCTGGCAATGGTTTGTCGGTTACCACAGCTGTCACAAGCAAAACTGGCCACCGCTGTCACCAGTTGCCAACGTTCCGTTTGTAACAGCCAGGCACTCTCGCCCTTGCTGGTAGCAAGCTCTTTAAGCCACTGCCCTTTACTCAATACCGTCAGCAAAATCCGTATCGCCTGTTCATATTCAGCGCTGGCGAAAAACTCATCACCCGCAGCAACGGTTTTATTAAACCAGTGCTGATACCATTGCGAGCCATTGCCAACCAGATTCTGAAAACGGCTACTGATCGGTGCTAGAGTGAGCGCCGCCGGCGGACGCGCAGAAAAACCATAACCTGGCAGCCACGGGACGCGTTTTAATAAATAGGTATTGCCAGCATCCCGCACATAACCCTCTAACACAGGGTCATAAAAGGCGCCGTGCTGACGTAAGCGGTGCAAAAAACCCAATAAAAACGTCTGCACCTGCTTAGGCTGCAAGCTGCGCAGCTGACCCAGCTCTTCTTGCCAGTGTTTAAGCAAGGTGTGCACACAGCCATTTAACGCCGCCGGATCAGGTTGAATCACCGCCACTGCCGAACGCTCTAGAGTGCGACCAATGCGCGAGCGCAAGCCCAGTTCTGTGAGCGCCTCCCAACGCAAGCGCTGACTGACCAAGCGCAACAAATCATCGCTAACCTCTGCACCTTGGGTCGTCAGCATCTGCTGGTAGCTGGACAGCCACTGCATATTGGGCGCGATAAAAGTGCCGACAAAGCTCGCGTTATTATCAAGTTTACGCTGCCAGTAACGTGGTACTTCTTCAATAAAGCGCGACAAGGCCATATTGTCGCCTTCTTTACGCACCACATGTGCAAGCGCCTGACGTACAGTTTGCGCGTAAGTGCGTGCACCAAAAAAACCAGCGCGGTGCGCGGCGTCTTGTACTGAGTCCGAGAAGGCAATCAGCTTATGGTCATCATTGCAGTGCGAACCGTAAATTTGGCCAATCGCCACACTGGCTAAACTGGCCGCACGCGAGCCTAAAATCAGCATGCTGCCACTGGCGCTGCAACGCGGACAATCATCAGTGCGGATGTTTTTAGTCTGGCCTTGGCGCTCCACCTGTTTAACTAAATACGGCAGCCACACTTTAAGCATGGGCTTATCACAATTTTGACAGTGATCTTGATGCACCGGCCTTAACTCACAGCACTGGGTGCATACATTCAGCACTTCATCGGACCGTGAGCCGTTCGCCGGTTTTTCCTCACCGGCAACCAGCGGATACATCAGCACTGAATCTGGCGATTGCGCAAACCAACCCGCATAAAAGTTCGACAGCTCAGGATTGATAGAACGCTCACCTTGAGTACGCATTGCACCCCAAGCTGCCGAGTGACACTCACGGCAATGGATAACCGGCAAATGCAGCGGCTGGGTGGGATCGATTAAATCATCGGAATGCACCAAGCGCGGCTGCAGCTCGACACTGGCTAACATACGGCGTAATTCGCGCAACCACAGTTGCACCCTGACCTGTAAAAAAGGCCGCACTTTAGTCTGTGAATCATCTGCCCAAACCCGCGCGGTAGAAATTAACGCAGTCAAACTATCGAGCAAGGCCAAGGCGTACTCAGTGCCGGCTAAAGCAAAGTCCTGTTGCCACTGCTCAGCCAGCTGGCGCACATCAACCAATTGACTGGCGGCACGCAGCAGACTTAAAAAAGCGGTGTGCTGATGTAGGTATTCACCCAAGCTGACACAGGCCGCTTTATAGTGCGCTGGGTTAGTGCTGTCTAAGGCCAAATCAGTGGCAAACCACAGTTCGGCTTGACGGCGCAGATACACACCTTGCGGTAAGGCACCGGGCAGCAACTCTTGCTCATAGACATCAGGCCATTCCGCACGCAAATCCGGCATTGGGTTGGCACTGTCGTGTGCTGCATTGTCTTGAAACTGCTCAAGGTACTCATCTACCGACATACGGTCTTCAAGAATAATACTGTCGAGCGAAAACTCTGTGGCAAACACTTGGCTGGCGTATTCAGCTAACTGCTGACGCGCACTTTCACCACCAATAGTGGCAGATGTACCGACGCAAGCTAAATTGTCTTGTAGCTGTAACTTGTCGCGCAAACGACGAATCAAACAGGCTAAATCAGTCCCTTGCGCCCCGTCAAAGGTATGCAGCTCATCCACCACTAAATAGCGTAGTAGATCTTGAGTATTAAGATTATGTCGCCACAAGCGCTGATCTTTAGGGCGCATCAGCAAGAAATCCAACATCTTATAGTTGGTTAATAAAATATCCGGCGGGTTATCACGCAAGGTGTCTTGGTTGGTAATCACCTGCTCGGGACTCATCATCCGCGAATCCGAACCACCATCACCGGTAAACATGCCCACAGTTAATTGCGCCGACAGCCCCGCCACTTCCTTAGCAAAACGACGCGCTTGGTCAGTGGCCAAAGCGTTCATCGGGTAGACAATAATGGCTTTAATGCCCTGACGACGTTCTTGCAGGCAATAATTTAAAATCGGGTATAAAAAGCACTCGGTTTTACCCGAACCAGTACCGGTCGCCACCAAGGTTGATTGCGGCTGCAGACTGGCCAAACGCTCAAACGCGCGCTGCTGATGCATATAGGGTGCAAAGCCCAGCTGCACATGGGTCAACGGCGACTCTATGCTGCTCGCAGCGGTGCGAAATGGCAGTTTAATTTCCAGCCATGGGCCTTTGAGTAAGTTATCCGGCTGCTGCGGATCATGCAGAAACTGCTCCATCAAGCCTGCATCACCCTGCCCTTGAAACCCTGCGGTGGTCATCGGAAAACTGCTGGAGAGAAAGTTTTCGAGCTCAGATTTTATTTCACGGGCGATGAGCGAGGGCAGCATGGAAAGTCCTTTTATTGGCTTGGGTTAGATCAGTGGCGGGCTGATGGTAGCGCAATTTATGGCCTGTAGCCCATGACTATGACTAAATTGCCACTATGTTATCGCTTGACGCCTTGAATATGCTTCATAGAGGCTGGGGAGTTATTATTATTTTCCACCCACATCATCAGAGTTAAACAGCGTTTTATCCCACAGTTTTGAGCGAGGTTGGGAAGATTTTTTGTTTGCAATATCACTCAACCCCTCTGGCACAGGCTCAGGCTTGGCAGTGACGATTTTTGAACTTGCCCGCTGACGTTTTGGCTCAGCATACAACTGCTCCAGCTCTGCAATAGTCATAGTGCGCTTGCTGAACAATTCCTGCAGCTCTTGTTGCAAGCCAAGCGCAAATACCACGGCAATGAAGGTTTCTAGCGATGTATTTTTACCATTTTCTAGATTAGAAACCGTCGGCACAGAGATACCCACGCGTTGCGCCAATTCAGCTTGAGTTAGATTTTGCCGCAGGCGATGCTGCTGCAGGCGAGCACCGAGCTCATGCACAACCTCTGAAGGACGCATTAGGCTTATAGATTGCATACGCAGCACCAAGACAAAGAGTATAAAATATATTTTATACTGAAGCCTTAAAAAGCCAATAAAGCTAAATATATTTTATACTAACAATATGTAACTATGCTGCACTCTATTAGGCTACCGCTATATTCCAGCGTCTATTCAGCTCGCTGGGTTTACCTATCACCCTAGTTACGGCGTTAATCGCCGTAAACAAGTAAAATCCTAAACCACTACATAGTGCTTCTGCGAGGAGATTGCTGGTTGCACTCAGAAGGATATTAATAACCTGACGCTATTCTGCAAAGAGGTGACCAGCCTCAATAAGCTCAAGCCCTATCTGCAGATGCGTTGGGAACATTTCAATGAAGAGCGCTGGTGATTAAGCGCCTTGCTGTATTGCTCTATGCCCAAGCAAGCGCCATTAGTGTTAATGCTGAAGCTAAAGCAAAAACCTTATTGATGCAAAAAAGCGCTGCTGCTAACTCTCTCTGCGGGAACCAGCCGTTCAAGGGTAGCGATCAGCACGTCCATATCCTCAAAGCCAATCAATTTAAAAATATGGCCTGTATCGGCCTTAAGGATCGCGGATTTGATGCGCCCAAAGCGAGTTTGAAAACGTAGATAGCTAACCTGCAGCAAATCAACATTAACGATTTCGCCCTGAAAATGCATGACAGCCTGATGATTGCTTTCATCCAGGGTCACCGCAAGATAGGCGTCCACACCCTGCTTAATGTGGCGGTAGCTGGCAAAAATCCCCAAGGCAAAAATAAGCAACGTAACAACTGGCAATAGCAACTCAGCGGCTGCCTCTGCCCGCACTGCTTGAACTAACATAGCCAGACTACCCAGCAGCAAAACAAGCACTAAGCCAATAGCCCAGCGCCTGTCCTTGCGGACTTTCTGCTCAGATACAAAAAACTGCACAAAGGATTCCTCATTCTCAATAGCCGCAAAACCCGCATATTACACCAGACTTGCATAAATGACGCGACAGCGCTCAGCTAAATAGAGCCACCTTAAGTGGGTCAAAATTAATGGCCAGAGGTGGGTCAGTTTAGATGACCATTAACAAATGCCCAACAATATCGCGGCTGGTCGTACTCACCTGCCCCTCAATGGGCTTAGCCTGCAAGATGCTTAATAGCTGCTGGGTTTTGTCAGCATTAACCTCATCACACCACAGCCAACTGGCATAGTTCTGATTAGCTAGGCAAGGTTTTAAAGCCCTGTATTCTTGATTTTTTAGGCATTATATTGCCATTTATCTCGCACATACTATCATTTAAGGCATTATATTGCCTTATGGGCACCAATTTATGACTTAGCGCCAATGGTCATGGACGATGAAGGTATTACTCGCACAACTAAATGGCCACAGACAGTTGAGCGCGGCGGAGAGGTTGATTGGCTTGCAGTCTGCCAACTGGTGAGTGAGCTAGCTGATTTACCGCAAGAGTGGCTGTATCAACAATTGCGCGATACCGCGCAGCAATTGTTAGCCTTACCTGACCTGCTGCACGACTTAGGGCTACCTGAAAAAACGTGGCAACACCCTAGAATACCGCTGCGCCGCTTGCGACAACAGTTGACTGCTTGGGAGTTATTGTGATGGATATTCTTGAGCGTCAACGCTATTTACAAGATTTGCGTGAGCAGCTCGCCGTGGGAAAA
>Ga0172382_10012926_pt1 | contig 10823 bp, 4 predicted proteins | sample Leawel138RmetaG_FD_122245 | JGI IMG/M metagenome (GOLD analysis project Ga0172382, IMG submission 122245) | Leachate microbial communities from a municipal landfill in Southern Ontario, Canada - Leachate well 138R metaG | ecosystem: Engineered > Solid waste > Landfill > Unclassified | place...
CTTGCTCGACCACACTCAACTTAAAAGCCAGCGTGTAGTCGCGCTGCGTGCGCTTGATCCTTGATTGCATTTGACTTTCCTTTCTTTCTTCGGAAAGGTGTCAACTTGGGGCAGGACGGGTCACGATCCACAAAAAAGCGGCCCGGAAAGAGGCCGCTTTTTTTGGCGTCAGCAATCGCCGTGCTTATCCACAGGCGCCGCCCGAGCAGCAGTTGCCGCCCGCGTCATCGCAGGCCTCCTGCCGGCCGATCTGCACGCGCCACAGGTCGGGGCCTTCCTGCAGATAGGTCCACTGCACCTCGCCTGGCGTGCGGCCCTCCAGCTGGCGGCGCAGCGGCAGCGGGTTGTGGTCGTTCACGATCACAAAGGCCTCGCCAGGCAGCATGCCGTCGAAACGGTCGAACAAGGTGGCATGGCGCTCGGCCGGCGCAATGGTGCGCACGTCGATCACGTCGAGGGTGGAGTTCATCTTCATCCTTTCATGAAAACACAGAAAACCGACCCGCCGCGGCGGGCCGGATGGGAAATATCAGCCGTCTTTTCCGTCCAGCCGGGTGCGGCTCAGCCAGGGCGTATAGATCACCAGATAGATCGCAAACGCCAGCCCCCACAGGCCGGCGGCCCAACCCAGCGCCGGCACATACCAGCCGGGTGCCACGGCGGGCACCAGCGCGCGCAGCACCGCCGCCGCCATCACCAGCACATAAGCCAGTATTTCGCCCTTGGATGCCTGCAGCGGCCGGCCCGTGTGGCCACGCGCGGTGCGTGTGACCATGCCGATGATCAGGCCACCGATCACGCCCACGCCCAGCGCATGCACCGCCAGCGACGGCGCCACCCAGCCCCACTGGGCCAGCGCCAGCAGCACGAAAGCCACGGGAAACCAGGCGCACGACAGGTGCAGGATCCACAGAATCGGCCGCGTCAGCGTCACGCGCGGCTGCCAGCGCCACAGCCGCACGACGTGAAAGCCCGCCGCCAGCAGGCAAACCGCAGCGGTCAACCACCCCGGCACCGCCAACACCCACAGCGCCAGCGCCAGCGCCGTCACGCCCAGCAACCAGGGCTCAAACCACTTGGGCACCCGGATCACCAGCCCCGGCGTGACGTTCTTGGTGAACACAGGAATGACGCGTCCCGTCATCACGCACACCACCATCACCACCAGCGCCAGCTCCACGTACAGCGGCGTCAGCGGCGCAACGTCGATGGCGCCCAACATCGTCAGGTGAAACACCGCATTGGCCGCGCCCATGGCCAACAGTAGCGAAATCAGCGGCATGTTGCGCTTGTTGCCCGCCTGGATCAGCACGCGCAGCAGCAGCACGGCCACCACGGGCAACAGGGCGACATCCAGCACGGCGTACAGCCCATAAGGCCCGGTGAACGCCGCCAGCCGGGCCGCCAGCCACAACAGGGCCAGCGCCCCCAGCACCGGCCCGCACGGCGTGGGCAAGCCGGTCCAGGCGCGCACCGCCGTCAACAGAAAACCCACGATCACCCCGGCGGCGAACCCAAACAACATCTCGTGGGCGTGCCACAGCAGCGGCGGAAACACGACGCCTGGCGCGGCGTGACCCAGAAAAACCCCGATCCACCACGGCACCGACAGGCAGGCCAGGCCGGCGGCCAGCAGGTAAAACGGCCGGAATCCCAGGCGCAGCAAGGGCCAGCCGCGCAGGGCTGGCACGGGTGCCGCCGCCCTTTCGGCAGCGGCAGCAGGCGTGGGAAAAGACTGACTCATGAAACGGGGCTCCGGGATCGAGGCCGACCGCTGGGCGAAAAGCTCGCCAAACGGGCGAAAACGTTCATTTTTATATAGCGGCCGCCGCAGCGCCACCGCGCGCTGCAAGGACACAAGCAATGTAAGGTTGAAATCACGCCCAGAGACGCCCGAACGGCTGCGGAGACGACCGCGAAGCGCCCTTTCAGATGCCGAATTCGAACAATGCAAGAATCGGGCTTTTGACTTTCGGCCCGGCGTTGCGGCCAGCTCTGAACGCGGAGAATCCACCCCCATGAAACGAGATCTGCTGCCCCCGGCACAACACCAGCTGGCCGCCCAGTCCATCAGCGCCGACGTGCTGGCCGAAAAGTATTTCAAGCCCGGCGAGCACGCTCTCGAACAACTGTATGGCCGCGTCGCGCGCGCCCTGGCCAGCGTCGAAAAAGCCGAACTGCGCGCCGAATGGGAGCAGAAATTCCTCGCCAACCTGCACGCCGGCGCCATCGGTGCCGGGCGCATCATGAGCGCCGCCGGCACCGACATCCAGGCCACGCTCATCAACTGCTTCGTCCAACCCGTGGGTGATGCCATTCAGGGCCGCGACGCCGACGGCTACCCGGGCATCTACGAAGCCCTGCGCGAGGCCGCCGAGACCATGCGCCGCGGCGGCGGCGTGGGCTACGACTTCAGCCGCATCCGCCCCAAGGGCGCCTTCGTCAAGGGCACGCACTCGTTTGCCAGCGGGCCATGCAGCTACATGAACGTGTTCGACCAGTCGTGCTCGACGGTCGAGAGCGCCGGCAGCCGCCGCGGCGCGCAGATGGGCGTGCTGCGCATCGACCACCCCGACGTGCTGGAGTTCATCACCGCCAAGCGCACGCCGGGGCGCTGGAACAACTTCAACGTCTCGGTCGGCGTGTCCGACGCCTTCATGCGGGCTGTGGCCGACGGCGCCGACTGGGAGCTGGCGCACAAGGCCGAGCCCGGCCAGAAGGTCAAGGACCTGGGTGCCTATCAGCGCGCCGACGGCCTGTGGGTCTACCGCACCGTGCCTGCGCGCGAGCTGTGGGACACCATCATGAAATCGGCCTACGACTTCGCCGAGCCGGGCATCCTGTTTCTCGATCAGATCGGACAGGACAACAACCTGAACTACACCGAAACCATCGAGGCGACCAACCCTTGCGTGACCGCTGACACCTGGGTGATGACGGCACAAGGACCGGCCCAGGTGGCCGACCTCGTCGGCGAGCCGTTCGAAGCGGTCGTGGACGGGGCCGCCTATCCGCTGCTGAGCCGGGGCTTCTTCAAGACCGGCCATCGCCCCGTCCTGGAGTTGCGCACGGCCGAAGGCCACAGCATGCGCCTGACCTGCGATCACAAGGTTCGCCGGGTGGCCAAACGCACGCGCTACATCATCCGCACGGAATGGGTGCAAGCACAGCATCTGCAGCAGGGCGATGAAATCGTGTTGCACAACCATCGTGCGATGGATGGCTGGGACGGCGCAGGAACGGAAGCCGAAGGCTATCTGCTGGGCCTGCTGGTGGGCGACGGCGTGCTGAAGTCCGACAAGGCCGTGCTGTCGGTGTGGGACGAGCGCTTCAAGGCCGTGGCCAATGGCGACTCCGCGCCTACACTCACGGGCATGATGGCGGCGGCGTTGGCCGCCGTTCAGACGCTGCCGCACCGGGCGGACTTCACCGGCTGGCAGCGACCGCTGGCCGACCGCGGCGAGGTGCGGCTGGCCTCGACGGCCTTGCGCGATCTGGCCTTGCAGCATGGGATGGCACCCGGTGCTAAAGGGCTCACGCCATCACTGGAGCGCACCGGCAGTGCTTTTCATGTCGGGCTGCTGCGTGGCCTGTTCGACAGCGACGGCTCGGTGCAAGGCACGCAGAGCAAGGGTGTCAGCGTGCGCCTGGCGCAGAGCGATCTGGCCACCCTGCAAGCCGCACAGCGCATGCTGATGCGCCTGGGCATCGTCAGCACGATCTACGATCAGCGGCGACCGGCTGGGGCGCGCATGTTGCCCAATGGCCAGGGTGGTCAGGCTTTCTATGTCGTGGCTGCACAGCATGAACTGGTTATCAGCGGCGACAACCTGACCGAATTCGCCGATCGCGTCGGCTTTGCTGACGATGCCAAGGCCGCCGCACTCGAACGTGCGCTGGGCGGCTATCAACGCCGCCTGAACCGTGAGCGCTTTGTCGCCACCGTCGAGGGTTTGACGCGCGACGGCTACGAAGACGTGTACGACGTGACGGTGGCCGACGTGCATGCCTTCGACGCCAACGGCATCTACGTGCACAACTGCGGCGAGCAGCCGCTGCCGCCCTACGGCTGCTGCGATCTGGGCCCGATCATCCTGACCCACTTCGTGCGCCACCCATTCGGCACCGATGGCGAGCCGGCGTTCGACTTCGAACGCTTCGAGCGCGTCGTCGCCACGCAGGTGCGCGCGCTCGACAACGTGCTGGACGTCACCTTCTGGCCGCTGGAGCAGCAGCGCGCCGAAAGCGCCGCCAAGCGCCGCATCGGCGTCGGCTTCACCGGGCTGGGCAACACGCTGACCCTGCTCAAGCTGCGCTACGACCGCGAGGACGGCCGCCAGATGGCCGCCGAGATCGGCCGGCGCATGCGCGACGCGGCCTACCGCGCCTCGGTCGAGCTGGCGCGGGAAAAGGGCGCCTTTCCCAAGTTCGACGCCGACGGCTACCTGGCCAAGGGCACCTTTGCCAGCCGCCTGCCCCAGGACATCCAGGACGCCATCCGCCAGCACGGCATCCGCAACAGCCACCTGCTGTCGATCGCGCCCACCGGCACCGTCAGCCTGGCCTTTGCCGACAACGCCAGCAACGGCATCGAGCCGGCCTTCAGCTGGGGCTACAAACGCAACAAGCGCGAACACGACGGCAGCACCTGCAGCTACACCGTGGAAGACCACGCCTTCCGCCTGTACCGCGCGCTGGTCGACCCCAGCGTCAGCACCGACGACACCGCCAAGCTGCCCGAGTACTTCGTCAACGCGCTGCAGATGAGCGCGCAGGACCACGTCGCCATGATGCAGGCGGTGCAGCCCTATGTGGACACCTCCATCAGCAAGACCGTCAACATCCCCGAAGACTACCCCTACGAGGACTTCAAGGACCTGTACCACCAGGCCTGGCAGGCGGGCCTCAAGGGCCTGGCCACCTACCGGCCCAACAGCATCCTGGGCGCCGTGCTGGAAACCACCCCGGCCAAGAAGGAAGAAGCGCCCGCGCCGGCCGTGGCCTACGACCCGATGCGCACCGTGATCGAGAAGCGCCCGGCCGGTGGCCTGCCCGCGGTGGCCGAGAAGATCGAATACTGGACGCACGAGGGCCAGCAGCGCCTGTACCTGATCGTCACCTTTCTGCCGATGCCCACGGCCGACGGCAAGGGCACGATCGAGCGCGCCATCGAGTTCTTCATGCCGGTGGGCCAGAGCAGCGAGTCGCAGCAGTGGATTACGGCCACCATGCGCATGCTCTCGCTGGCCGCGCGCGGTGGCTTTCTGGACCGCGCCCTGTCCGACATGCGAAAGGTCACCTGGGATCGCGGGCCGGTGCGCCTGGGCACCTACCAGAAGCAGGATGGCACCCACGTGCCGCGCTGGCACGACAGCGAGGTGGCGGCCATCGGCTACGCCATCGAAGAGCTGATCGCGCAACGCGCCGAAGCCGCGCAGGCCTCGCTGTTCGCACCCGACGACCTGGCACCCGCCAAGCCCGAGGCGGCTGCCGTCTCCGCCTCCGAGCCCGGCGTCATGGCCGGCAAGAAATGCCCCGAATGCGGCGCCCACGCCATGATCCGCAAGGACGGCTGCGACTACTGCACGCATTGCGGCTTCGTCGGGGCCTGCGGCTGAAGGCGACGGGCGCCGTCTCACTCGGCACTTCGTCCGAACTTCAGAGGCACGGCCGATTAATTACAAATCAAATCGGCCTTAAACCCTTACCCATCAAGCGCAAAAAGCTATTAATTCAGGAATTTCCGAGTGCACCTCGAGTTCGACAAATGACCCCTTCTTCAAGGGCTATTTGTCATCAAAGCGCAGCGAGACCATCAAGGCTTTCGCTTTGGCATAGCCCCACCGCAAAGCCCGGTGGCGCTCTGCTTCTCCCCAAGGCTTTTACACACTGCCGCCGGGCGTAACCCGCCGCATAAGCAGCGACCCGCTGCGCCACGTCGAAGAGACCATGAAAACGGTCGAGCGCCTGCAGGACAAAGCCAAATACAGAGCCCCGAAGGGTGTCGCGAAGAGACTGCGCCCGACATGAATGCACCGGTCGACGAATTTCCAGCCGCGGCGTCTCAGGCCGTCCAGCCCGCCAGGTCCTGTACCACGATCTGCGACACCTGCGCATTCGGCTCTCGGGCCAGGCGGCTGGCCTGTGCCTCCTTCGCTTGTTCAAACAAATTGCGGACCGTGCGCCCGTTGCCGAAGTTGGCGTCGCGCTGACGATGAATGTCTTCCAGTAACGCCTGAGCGGCGGCCAGAGTTTCGCCGTCCAACGCGAAGCCTTGGTCCACGCAGCACTGCTGGAAAATACTCAATAACGCATCTGGCCCATAGTCCTCAAAATGAATGCGCCGCATGAAACGCGACTCCAAGCCGGGGTTGGCACCCAAAAATTCCGCCATCTTCTGCTCGTAACCGGCCACGATCACCGCCAGCCGTTCGCGCTTGTCTTCCATGTGCTTGAGTAGGGCGTCTATGGCTTCGCGCCCAAAGTCTTGCGCCCCGCCCTGCGCCAGGGTGTAAGCCTCGTCGATGAACAAAATTCCGTCCAGTGCATCTTTGATCTTTTCCTCGGTCTTGATGGCCGTCTGCCCCAAGTACGGCCCTACCAGCGCGGCGCGATCCACCTCCACCACATGACCGCTGCGCAGCAGCCCCAGGGCCTGGTAAATGCGTCCAATCAGCCGCGCTACCGTGGTCTTGCCCGTGCCGGGGTTGCCGCTGAACACCAAGTGCAGATTGACTGCCGCTGCACCTTGCGACTGTCCCTGTGCCGCCCGGCGTGCATTGGCCTTGACCAGGTTCACCAATTTGGCAATTTCGGCCTTCACCCGGTCCAGCCCAATCATGGCGTCGAGCTGCGCCAGCGCCTGTTCCAAGTCATCCTCGGGCGTCAGCTGCAGCGTGGGCACATCAGCGGGCAGCAGCTCTTGAATATCGGCCTGCTCGTCGTCGGCCACACGCATGGCCTGGTGCTCAACCATCTGCTCAAACAGCTTCCGCATGTCGCGAGCGTTGCCGAAACTCTCGTCGCGGCGGCGGTACAAGTCGGCAATGTGCGCCGTCAACGCGTCGTCGGTCTGCGGGCCAAAGTGGTATGCATGTTCTTGTAGCAGCTTGAGCACGATCTGCTTGAGCGCCGGCGGGCCGTAGTCCTGAAAGTCCAGATAGCGCGTGAAGCGCGAAGCCAGGCCCGCGTTGGCTTCGATGAAGCGGCGCATCGGCCCCGCATAGCCCGCCACTACCACAGCCAGGCGGTCGCGGTGGTCTTCCAGCGCCTTGAGTAAAGCCTCGATGGCCTCGCGACCAAAGTCCTTTTCGTTGCCCGGCTGGCTCAGGGCGTAAGCCTCGTCGATGAAGAGCACGCCATCGAGCGCCTCTTGCACATGCCTGTCCACCAGTGGCGCGGTCTGGCCGATGTACTGACCCACCAGTCTGCCCCGATCCACCTCGACCAGGTGCCCTTTCTTCAGCAAACCGAGCTCGGCATATACCTGCCCGAGCAGGCGCGCCACCGTCGTCTTGCCCGTGCCTGGGTTGCCCGTAAACACACAATGCAGCGTGACGGGCGCCACCGGCAGCCCTTGCTCCTTGCGCCGCCGCTGCACCACGGCCAAGCGGGCCAGCTTGCGGATTTCATCCTTCACGCCTTGCAGGCCAACCAGAGCGTCGAGTCGAGACAAGGCATCGCCTGAATTGCCCGTGGGCGCGGCAAGCACCACCGCGGGCGCAACGCCAATGGCCTGCGCCTCGGTGGCGGTTACGGCCACGGCCCCTTGTGCAAAGGTACAACGGGAAGACACGATAGAGCTGTGCTCATCCGTCTCCCAGGCCTGCTTCTCGTCCCCAGCGGCAAATTCGCACCGCACCAGCATGACGGTGCCGCCCTCCCGCGCCTGCACATCCTTCCGCTGGTTGCCCCAAAAAGTGGATCTATGCACATTGGCCTGGCTGCCATCGCCCTTCGCCGCCACACCAGGCTGGCCACAGTGCCACAACTCACAGTCTGTCACCTCGGCGCTGCTTCCTTCCTTGACCCAAAGGCCGAGCGAGGCCGTGTCGTGCAGCCGGCTGGCCTGCACCTGGGCTTGCGCCCCCCTTGCCACGACAACCGCAGGGTACGTCTCCCCGCAACCACTGAAATCACAGTCGTTGACTTCCACCCGCGCCTGGGTATGCGCGAAAACTCCGCTGTTGGCCGTATCCCGCACCTGGGTCTTACGCAGAACCAGGCGGCTGGTGGCGTCCCGCACCTCTAGGGCGCTGCTGCCACAACCCCACAGTTCACACCCCACCACTTCGGCGGCGCCACCCTCCTTGACCCAAACACCATTGGAAGCTGTGTCATGCACCCGGCTGGCCTGCACCTGGGCCTGCGCCCCACTTGCCGCGACGACAGCCGGGTTTGTCTCCCCGCAGCCGCTGAAATCACAATCGCTGATCTCCACCCGCGCCTGGGTGAGAGCCACAACCGCGTTGCTCACGGTATCTCGCACCTGGGTTTTACGCAGAACCAAACGGCTGGCGGCGTCCCGCACCTCCAGGGCGCTGCTGCCACAACCCCACAGCTCACACCCCGTTACCTCGGCGCTGCTGCCTTCCTTGACCCAGATGCCTATGGAAGCCATGTCATGCAGCTTGCTAGCCTGCACCCGGGCCTGGGCGCCTGTTTCTACGACGACGGCGGGACATTCCTCTGGACACCCGCTGAAATCACATTCACTGATCTCCACGCGAGCCTGGGTATATGCCCACACGGTCGAGCTGCCCAATTCCCGGGCTTGGGCACGCCTTAAGGTCAATTGGCTGCCCGGCTGTTGGACAGCGAAAGCCGCCCCTCGGCTGGATAAAGAGGTGCAGTCCAGCAATTCAGCCTGACCGCCATCCGACACGAACACGGCATTGCTCTCCCGGCTGCGGAACGTGCAATCGCTCAGCCCGACCCGGCCCTGAGCCCACACGCAAGCCACATCGGTGCTGACCAGGTCGCAGCCCTGCAAGCTCGCCTGCGCACCAGGGCGCACGGCCACAGGATTGCCGCTGCCTTGTGCGCATTCCAAAAACAAGTTTTCCAGCACCACCCGCCCCGTGACACGCAACTGAAAGAACAATTGAACCGTGCCGCGCTGGCTGGCGCCAATCTTGATGTCCTGGTGCGGCACGTCCAGCCCCTGACCCACGTACACGCCCGGCGCGATCAGCACCGTATCGCCTGGCCGCGCACGGCTCAACGCATCTTGCAACGTAACCTTGCCCAGCCAACCGCTTTTGACCTCGATCACCGCCATGGATGAAGCTCCCTTGGGCAACCCGCGCGCTGGGGTCGACCGCTATGCGTCGTATTTTTACTATGTGAACCTAGAAACGGCAGTTGAACGCGCTCGCCGGTACCGTGATCGGTGTGCCAGGCAAGGCGTGAGGACGCGGCAGGCTCGCGTCTGCAAGGACGGGCAACGCGGCGTGGCGCCGCGAGTGCGGCGCTGGCGAGTGCGTCGCGCTGTCACCCAGCCGGTGAGGTGGAGCGAAGCAGCGAAGCTCAATGTCCATGCGGCTTTCTTGAAGGTGGCAAGCGGCCAACTGCCGTTTCCAGGTTGAATTACTTCAACGCCTTGTAGCGCACCCGCTTGGGCGCCGCGCCTTCCTCGCCCAGGCGCTTGCGCTTGTCGGCTTCGTACTCTTGGTAGTTGCCGTTGAAGAAGGTCCACTGCGAATCGCCCTCGGCCGCCAGGATGTGGGTGCAGATGCGGTCGAGGAACCAGCGATCGTGGCTGATGACCATCACACTGCCGGCAAACTCCAGCAGCGCGTCTTCCAGCGCGCGCAGGGTTTCCACGTCCAGGTCGTTGCTGGGCTCGTCCAGCAGCAGCACGTTGCCGCCCTGCATCAGGGTCTTGGCCAAGTGCAGGCGGCCGCGTTCGCCACCCGACAGCATGCCGACCTTCTTCTGCTGGTCGCCGCCGTTGAAGTTGAAACGCCCGCAATAGGCGCGGCTGGGCATCTGGAACTTGCCTACGGTGATGATGTCCAGGCCGCCCGAGATGTCTTCCCACACCGTCTTGTCGTCGGCCAGGGCCTCGCGGCTCTGGTCGACGAAGGCCAGCTGCACGGTCTTGCCGATAGTCACTTCGCCGCTGTCGGGCTGCTCCTTGCCGGCGATCAGCTTGAACAGCGTCGACTTGCCCGCGCCGTTGGGGCCGATGATGCCGACGATGGCGCCGGCCGGCACTTTGAAGCTCAGGTCGTCGATCAGCACACGGTCGCCAAAGCTCTTGGAGACGCCCTTGAACTCAATCACCTCGGTGCCCAGGCGCTCGGCCACCGGGATGAAGATCTCCTGCGTCTCGTTGCGCTTCTGGTATTCGTAGTCGGACAGCTCTTCGAAGCGCGCCAGGCGCGCCTTGCTCTTGGCCTGGCGGCCCTTGGGGTTCTGGCGCGCCCACTCCAGCTCTTTTTTCATCGCCTTGGCGCGCGCGTCCTCGCTTTTTTGCTCCTGCTTGAGACGCGCTTCTTTCTGCTCCAGCCAGCTCGAATAGTTGCCCTTGTACGGAATGCCGTGGCCCCGGTCGAGCTCCAGAATCCACTCGGCCGCGTTGTCCAGGAAGTAGCGGTCGTGCGTGATCGCCACCACGGTACCCGAGAAACGGTGCAGGTACTGCTCCAGCCAATCCACGCTTTCGGCATCCAGGTGGTTGGTGGGCTCGTCCAGCAACAGCATGTCGGGCTTGGACAGCAGCAGTTTGCACAGCGCCACGCGGCGCTTCTCGCCACCCGACAGCTTGCCGATCATCGCGTCCCAGGGCGGCAGGCGCAGCGCGTCGGCGGCGATCTCCA
>Ga0172382_10012930_pt1 | contig 10821 bp, 9 predicted proteins | sample Leawel138RmetaG_FD_122245 | JGI IMG/M metagenome (GOLD analysis project Ga0172382, IMG submission 122245) | Leachate microbial communities from a municipal landfill in Southern Ontario, Canada - Leachate well 138R metaG | ecosystem: Engineered > Solid waste > Landfill > Unclassified | place...
CCCGGTATCCTTCGTCCAGGCCGGCGGCGGTGATAAGGGGCGCGTGCTTCCCGACGATTGGCGCCAGCAAGTTACAGAGTTCCTCGGCATACCCAAGCTTGATGACGGGTATGGCATGTCAGAAGTCGTCGCAAGCATGCGTGCATGCCCTAACGGTAACTACCACCTTTTCCCCTTCGTAGTGCCCTTTGTCCTGGATCCCAAAACCGGCGAGCAGGCACCCCGATCTGGAACGCAAACAGGCCGGCTCGGCGTCTTCGACCTCAATGCCCGCACCTATTGGGGTGGGTTTCTGACAGGCGATAAGGCAACGGTCACTTTCGGTGACCAGCCATGCGGGTGTGGTCGCGTCGGTGCCTACGTCCATCCTGGCGTAAGGCGCTTCACTGAGGCGGAAGGTGGTGACGATAAGATCACCTGTGCCGGCGCGCCGGCCGCTCATGACAACGCCATTGACTTTATTCTTAATAACAGTCTGTGAGGCTGTGCCATCAGGAGCAATCACCATGTTGAACGTCCCTCTCATTGCCCACGGCCACATCATCGAAGATCCAGATTTGGAGTTTGGCGGACGCCGCGAAGGGGCCCGCTTCTCGACCCCTGATGTGACCAAACATCTGGACAAATTATTAGTGTCGTCGCCGTCTTCGCTGCGCGAACTGTATAACATCTCGTTTGAGGAAATTCTCGACTACCTTGGCGATCTGGGTTCCGCGCTGGACTTTTCGCGTAATACCCACATGCAACAGGCCTATGAGATGTCGGTTCAAACCTCTGGTCTGGGCGCGAGCATTTTGCGCAAGCTCTACGAGAATACCGGTTTGGTTTTTGGCCGCGAGAACCTGCGCACTATCGTGGAAAACTCCGTCGGCGTGAAATACCTCGAGAATTGGGTGGAAGAAAAACTGCCCAATGGCGCGAGCTACGCCATTCGTGCTTTCGGCGCCCGCACCGCGCACATCATTGCCGGAAACGTGCCGAGTGTTTCGGCGCTAACCATCGCGCGCAATGCTCTACTGCGCAGCGATGCCATCATCAAGACACCGTCAAACGACCCCCTCACCGCAGCGGCTATCGCTCGCACCATGATTGAAATGGCGCCAGACCATCCCATCAGCAGGCACATCAACGTGGCCTATTGGAAAGGCGGCGACCTAGCGGTGGAGGAAGCTATTTATCAGCCCAAGAACATCGAGAAGATAGTCGCCTGGGGTGGATTCGCATCGGTGAAACATATCACTCGCTACATCCAGCCTGGCATCGATTTGATCACCCTCGATCCTAAGCTCAGCTCCACCATTGTCGGCAAAGAAGCGTTTGCCAGTGACGCGAACCTTGACGAAGTGGCGGAGCGCATCGCCAATGACGTAGGTAATCACAATCAGGAGGGTTGTGTGAACGCTCGCGTCGTCTACGTGGAAAGCGGCACCGATGCAGCCGGCGTCAAACGGCTCAACGAGCTCGGTCGCAAAGTTTTCGCAGCGATCCAGGCGTTGCCCCCACACCAGAGCACGCCTGCTGTGCGCATGGATCCAGAATTCGTCGATGAAATCGCCGGTATCAAGTTGGGCAGCGTGGATTACAACGTCTACGGCTGTGGCCCGGAAGGTGGCGTAATCGTCTCCCAGATCAGTGAACCCGTGGACTTTTCGCGTCTTCTAGCCAACCGAATTTGTAACCTGGTACCGATAGACGATGTGAGATCCGCTATTCAATCCATCAATGCCTATACCCAAACCATCGGCGTTTATCCGGAATCCTTGAAAGCCGAGATACGCGACGAAATGGCGCTTTACGGGTGTCAGCGCGTGGTGTCTCTGGGCTACGCCTCCAACGCGGTAGTGATGTCTGCCACCGGCGTGCAAGATGCTATCGAACCCATGCGCCGCATGTGCAAGTGGGTAGTAGATGAGATCTGCGACCCGTCAGTGGTGCCCTTGCCATCGCGGGCACCAGCTCCCAACGCCGCCGCAGGCACGGGCAAGTAGCTTGAAGATCGCGGCGCGACCAGTGCCGCACAATACATTAACAGGGGATTACACTCGATCACATAACAGGGCCCGGTGTCTCGACCTGGCCCGATAACAGTAACAATCAGGAGAGTATGGGAAATGTATAATTATTCGACGCAAAAAAAGCTCACTGTCGTAGCAACTGCCTGCGCGCTGACAGCATCCGCCGGCGCAGCAGCGCAAGGGGGATCCAGCTACCGGCTGGAGGAAATCATCGTCACCGCTACCAAGCGCGCGCAAAATATTCAGGACGTCCCCATCAGTATTCAATCTTTGAGTGGCGACACGCTCAAAGAGCGTGGGGTGGAAGCGCTGCCCGACCTTGTCGCAGTGGTGCCCAGCATCAACTTTGGCAACCAGGGTGGCTCAAACACCATCATTTTGCGCGGGGTCGGTACCCTTGGCGGCACAGTGGGCAACGAGCCTTCCGTGGCCACCTATGTCGACGGCGTCTACAACCCCAACCCGCGAGTTGGTGTATCGGCCTTGCAGGACATTGAGCGCATCGAAGTTCTCAAAGGCCCGCAGGGCACCCTCTTCGGGCGAAACTCCACAGGCGGTCTCATCCACATCATCACCAAGGACCCGACTCAGGAACCGGAAGCCAAGATCCGGATGGGTTACAGCAGCTTCGACACCGTCGAAGGCGGTTTCTACGGTTCCACCGGCCTCACTGACACGCTCGCAGCCAACCTGTCAGTGTCGTACAAAAACAACGACGAAAGCTATATCGACAACCCGCTGCCCGGTCAGGAGTATCTGGGCGACAAGGACAGTTTCTACCGTGCAAAACTGCTCTACACTCCCAGCGAAAACACATCGGCCAAGATCACGGCGTACTATGGCGACTACGAGGGCAGTTCCAACCTGCCGCGGCAAATGCTACCGGGCGTTTTCTCTGCCACTAACAGAACCTATACCGGCGACTGGTTTGATCTGGCCAACGATTTTCCCACGTATTTCGAATACACCACGAAAGGCGTTAGCCTCGATGTGACTCACCAGCTCGGCGCGGTAGAAATTACCAGCATCACGGCATGGAAAGAGGACACCGGCTTCAACAGTGTAGACGGCGATGGCTCAGACCAACTCGGTCAGCACTCCAACGCGAGCACGCCAGCCGAAGCCTTTACGCAAGAGTTGCGTTTGGCATCGACGGGCGACAATAAAGTGGACTGGATTGTCGGCCTCTTCTACTCCGAGATTAACGCGGAATACGACAACCTCAAGATCTACCAGCCCGGCGCCTTCATCGAATCCTGGGCCAAGCAAGACACCTCGGGCTGGGGCGTGTTCGGGGAAGCTAATTGGCATCTGACCGACAAGACCTCCTTGATCCTTGGCCTTCGTCACAGTGAAGATGAACAAGACATCAGCACCTATACTGAGCTCAACGGCAACCCCCGTTTCCCGCAAACCGATGCCAGCGATGACTTCAGCAAGCTCACTTACCGGGTTGGTTTGCAGCATGACTTCACCGACAACCTGATGGCCTATGCTACGGTGAGCCGCGGTTACAAAACAGGTCTCTTCAATGCCGTAGCGGTCGGTGCCCCCGCTACTACGGCGCTGGCGCCGGAAGTACTCGACGCTTACGAAATCGGCTTCAAGGCCAGTGGCCTGCTGGACAGCCGCATGACGATCAACGGCGCCATTTTCTACTACGACTACCAGGACCTACAGGTTACTACCATTGCGGTAGCTGGCGTTCTCGGCGCCAATGCCGCCGCTGCAACAGTGTACGGCGGGGAGCTAGAGCTCAATCTTCAAGCCACCGAACGGCTGCACTTTACTGCCGGCGTGTCAGTTCTCGACACCGAGTTCGACACCTACGTGGGCACTACCAATCGCCCTGCGCCCAACGGCTTAGGTAACGTCGCTGTTCGGCCAGTGGACTTCTCCGGCAATTCCCTGGTGCGCGCCCCTGATTACTCGTTTACCTCTGCTATCAACTATGTTGTGCCCACCAGCGTCGGTGAGATCGCTTTCAGCCTCAACTACTTCCACACCGACGACTTCTACTGGAACGAGGATAACCGCCTCTCCGAACCTTCCTATGGGTTGTTGAACGCTGAAATCGCGTGGACCGATCCGTCGGAAAAATACAAGATCAGTTTGTGGGGAAGAAACATCACGGACGAGAAGTACTCGACCCTGACCACTGACAACCCCACTACTGGCGATAACTATGTGCCGGGCAAGCCCGCCTGGTATGGATTCAATGCTGAGTACCGCTTTTGAGTTGTGAGCAAGGGCCTGGCGACGGGCCCTTTGGGGAGCGGCAGTAACGCTCCCCTTTTTTCCCCTCCCGCACGAACCGTCGGTTACACACTCAAAAAATGGAGACACCTATGATCGATGACGCCCGCAAAAACGCGATTAAATCTGCCCCGGAAACCATTGTCGAACTGACCCATCAGGAAGCTCACAGTCTGGACCGACACACCCTGGACGAGCTCCAGCTCGCTGCGGCCCAAAAGCGCTTCGAAGACCTAGCTGATCGCATACCCATTGTTCGCAAACTCGCCCAGGAACAGGGCGTCGAGCGCATTAACAGCCTGGCGGACCTGGCACCCCTGCTGATTCAGCACACCGCCTACAAGTCTTATCCCTTGTCTGTTCTAGAAAACGGCGACTTCCAGCGACTGACGCGCTGGTTCGACGGGTTCACGACCCACGATCTCTCCAAACTCGATGCTTCCGCCTGTGAGAGTATCGATGATTGGATCGACCTGCTAGACAATCACACCGACATCCAGCTGCTCCACTCCTCCGGCACATCGGGCAAGCTTTCCTTCCTACCGCGCAGTCAAACCGAGGCAGGCAAGGTAGGTCTCATTCAGCACCTGCGCTTCTTCGAGGGTTTCGGTGAGGGCGCACCTGGACCGGTTCAGGGGTACGAGCGCTTTCCCGTGGTTTACCCCGGATTCCGCTACGGTGCGTCGGGGCAAATGCGACGCATCGAAAATATTCGCAAGTTCTGGCACAAGGGTAACGGTACCCCCATCGTGGCCTTGTATCCTGGCCGACTCTCTGCAGATGCCCTATCCCTCGGCGGACGTCTAGTGGCCGCCGAAGCCCGAGGCGAGCTGGGTAGAATGAAGATCTCTCCCAAACTGCTCGCCAAACGGGATGAAATTCTCGCCGAGCAGCGTAAGGCTCCCGAATATATCGAGACATTCCTCGATAATATTGCCGAGCTGAAAGGTGCCCGCATTTATATGCAGGGGATTCCGGCCCAGTTTTATGACACAGCCGTGGCTGGCCTGAAGAGGGGTATGAAAAAGGTATTCCACCCCGATAGCCTGCTGATCATTGGTGGAGGAACCAAAGGTCGCGATTTGCCGGATGACATGTTCAACACCGTCAGCGAATTCACCGGCGTTGAAGCCAAACCCATTTATGGCATGTCAGAGATAATGGGCGGTGCACCGATTTGTGAACACGGCTACTACCATATGCACCCGTCGGTGATTCTCATCCAGCTCGATCCGACCACGGGTGAAATGCTCCCTCGCAACGGCGTGAGGACCGGCCGCCTCGGGGTCTTCGACACCACGTGCTGGACCTACTGGGGCGGCTTCCTCTCTGGTGACGAAATCACCATCAATTGGGCCGATGAGGCGCCTTGTGCCTGCGGCCGGAGCGGCCCCTACATTCACCCCACGGTTCGCCGCTACACGGAAAAAGAAGGTGGTGATGACAAGATCACCTGTGCGGGAGCTCCAGATGCCCATGACAAGGCACTGGACTTCATCGTTGCAGCAATCGGCGAGTAAACTACTGTAGTCGGGGCGGGGAAAACGGGCACCTCCCGCCCCGATGCACTAAACTAGGACGCAATCTCACGACGGTCGCATAAACACAGACGCGATTTGTCCACAACAAGACCACGGAGGACAAAGCATGGGTATTCTTTCCTGGATCATTCTCGGCCTGATCGCCGGTGCCCTGGCCAAATTTGCGTTGCCTGGGAAAGACCCGGGCGGGATATTCGTGACGATCCTGATCGGGATTGGCGGCGCATTCGTGGGCGGATTCCTTGGTTCACTGGTGGGACGAGAGGGCGTAAACGACTTGAGCATCGCCAGTATCATCACCGCCATGGTGGGAGCCATCGTCCTGCTGTTCATATACCGGCAACTGCGTAAGTAAACCGTCACATTGGCAGTTACGTAGAGTCGCCCGCCCTGGGGTGGCCATTGTTCACTCGAGCATTTGGCAACCTGACATGAGCGCCTGCACACAGGCAACACTGAGCCACTTCTCGCCAGTCGCATCTATCGATAGTCTTATGGGCCATCGCCTCGTCATCACGGCAACTCAATCTGATCACGCAGCGCTGACTCCCGCTCTGCTATCGCACGAAAAATGCCATCGATGGTTCGCGCCGTGACATAGTCATCCAGCTCGTCTGCAGCTACTGGCTCGGGCACTTTTTGCCCCTCACCGTCGCTATCCTCACCACTCGGGACAACGCTGACATCGTCGACGTCCTCGCCGATGCCCCTGACGATATCGGAAATTTCTATCAGTTCCCCATAGATCGCCACTGCCCCCGCCTCGTCCAATGCCTTGCTCACCGAAGGCAATAAAGCCTTGTGTAGTTCCTCGCTGGTGCGCTCCCGCAAATGGTTTGTTATCGCCCCAGGGTCACCAGAAAGAAGTACATGCGCTTGATCGTTGACGATGAGCTCTTGCAGCGCGGTTTTCAGAATCGGCCCGGCTCCCAAGGTGACACTCTCAGCGGCCCTGTTGATAAGGGTGTCCAAAACGGCAGCTTGCGGATTGTTATAGAAAGCCTGACCAAGATCGAGCATCAGGCCCACGGGAGGAGGCAGCATAAGCTTGACCAAGGGGTTGTCGAGGAATCCACCCTCGGCGGCCAGCGCGGTCAGCGCCTTGTCAATTCCATTGCCGAACTGGCGGAAGAAGTAACGGGAAACTGTTTCGCGGGCGCGCGCCTCCATGGCCGCCTGCATGCCCTCATAGTCCGGAGCCGTACATGAGGAAAGGGACACGAGTAAAAAGGCACAGAGCAGAATGCGCAACATTACGGTCAATTGGAAATTCGGTAGAAAGTGGCGCCATTTTAGCAAGTGCTGGCCGCACCCGCCCGTAGGAGCCTGCCCGCAGGCGATCGATGTTGCAGTCCCGATGTCTGTGTCGCCTGCAGGGCAGGCTCCTACGGGCCCGGGCAATAGGCTACAGCTGTATGCCCGGAGTGAACCCTAGTTTGCGCATTTCCGTGATGAAGCCGGTGATATCGGAATAATCGCGCCACTCGTGAATGAGGCCATCGCGCACCACAAAAATTCCCATCACAGGTGCGGCCACGCGCTTGTCGCCCATGCTGAATGCATCAGTGCGCTCGGTGTAAACCGTTTTGCCATCTGCAGCGGAGGCAATGTTGTGAACAATGAACTCAACCTTGCTGGTCGTAGTCAGCAAATTCGAAATGAATGCCCTCACTTCGTCGCGGCCATTCATGGCTGGCAAAGGCATGTTGGCGTAGACGCAATCAGGGGTCATAGCCTGAACCACGCCCTCAACGTCCTGCTTTTCCCAAAGTTTGCAAAAATTGAGAACCACCTGCTCTGCGGCTGTCGTCATGTCGTCTCCTTATCAGTGTTGTAAAACAACCGGGAATGGCACAATCATTCGGCGAGCAAATCCCGTAATTCCTGCAGCTCGCGGCGAACAATCTCTATATCTGCCCTGGGTGCTGGCTTCTGTTCCAAGGCGGGAGGCGCATCCACTTCGAACGCCTCGCCGCCGAGCACTTTCTTCACCAGTTCGCGGTAAGCCTGGGCGTAGGCTGGGTAAGTGATGCTTTCAGCCACATGTGTGAGGGCATACCAACCCACTGCCTTGCCCGCCAAATAAACAATGGGGTGCGACCAAGACTGCGCATTTTTGGGGCTGGGAGCATTCGCCGCCTCAAGATATGCCTTGCGCACCGGTGGTATTCCGTATTCCGCAAGCCCCGCCTCGCAGGCACTTAGCATACGTTGAACAGTGGGCAAGTATTCGGATTCCTCGATTACCCTGCGGGCAGCCGCAAGAATATGGCGAGGACTGTAGGGCTCGAGCGCTTCCTTCCACAAACGCTTGGCCTGGTTGAGCAGCTGGGTATCGCTAAAAGCAGCGTGAAACTGATTGTGATAGTTGATGCGAAACAGGCTGAACACCTGGTTTATGGTGTCGATTAGCTCTTCATCCTTGCGCGCTTCAGTTTGCCCAGCTTCTGTCGGTAAGGTCTTCGACGAGGCTGCGGTCTCGGGTACGGGTGGTTGGAGCAGATCCTTGAGTTGTTTCATGACCAATTTCACCTTGGGTGCAGTGGCGCACCCACTGCCGCTTCACATGTTGAAGAAATTTGGTGTTCCAGGAACTGATTGCCTGACCGTTTTCTCGCCAAAAAAGCACGAACTCGGGTATTTGCCGAATGGCAAATTCGCGAGGAATGTTGGCCAGTTGCAATACTTCAAACAGATCCTCACTGGGCTGCCAGTCGCGACTCATGATGCGCGGTTCGTTGTCGTTCTCCACAGTGGCCGTGTAGCGCGCCCACTGCATTTTCACATGGCGGACAAAATCTGAGTTCCAGGTGGAGCGAACATCACCTCGTTCCTGCCAGTAAAGCACGAACTCCGGAATGGCGTCTTCGATGAAATTGCGGTGAATGCCCGCCTGGCGATTCAGTAACTCGATCGCCTCAGGTGACGGTTGCCAGCCGGGGAACATGCGTATTTCCCGGCTGCGAGCAGCCTGACGAGCCTCTTCCTCCCGCCACAGTCGTACAACCTGCTTAAGGAACTTCGCATTCCAGCTGTGCCTGGGTTCGTTGCGATCGCTCCAGTAAGTGACGAATTCCGCTATCTGTGCCTGAATGAAATCTCTCGGGATACCATATTGACTGAGTTGCGCAACTACGTCCGGAGCAGGCTCCCAGTCGCTGCTGATCAAGCGTTTCATTCTGCGCGCTGGCGCTGCTGTTGCTTTGACCGCAGGCGATGGCGTCGCGCCCGTTGTCACCAACGAGTAACGAAACCGCGCGCCTGCAATGAGCGCCGCCCCCTCGGTCAATAGCACTCCGGTTTCCTCCAGGCTCGCGACAATACGCCGCAAATCGCGAAGCTGCCAGAAGGGCAATAACTTTAATAATTGATCGCAAGCGATATCCACCCAGCCACCTTCGCCAGCAAGCACCTGATAATCGCCAAGCAGCTGGTAAAGCAACGCCTCCTCAAGGCCGAGGGTAGCGGCAAGCTGAGGGGAAACATTGAGCATACGTTCGGGAAGCAGAGTCATGGCGGGTAATGTATCAGAAACCACCTGAGGAGGTTAGACTCAGCCGCGTTGCACATCTGACGGCTGACGTCAGATGCTTATACTATGCCCCCGAAGTCCCCAAGGATCAGGAAACGTGACTAAGAAGAAAACCTCCGCCTACGTGTGTAACGACTGCGGCGCTGACTACGCTAAATGGCAGGGTCAGTGTGGCGAGTGTGGCGCCTGGAACACCCTCTCGGAAGTTCGTCTAGGGGGCGGTAAATCAACCAGTGGCGGACGGCGTAGCAGCGGCTTTGCCGGCGCGGCGGACGGCACTGTCAGAGTTCTACAAGACATTGCCGTAGATGAAGTCTCGCGCATTTCGACCGGCACAAAGGAGCTGGACCTAGTACTGGGCGGCGGCTTGGTACCTGGCTCCTGCATTCTCATCGGCGGTGAGCCCGGCGCTGGCAAAAGCACGTTGCTTCTGCAGACGCTTTGCATTCTGGGCCAGCATCATAAAACCCTTTACGTAACCGGAGAGGAGTCGCCGCAACAGGTAGCCATGCGCGCACAGCGACTTGGTCTGCCCACTGACCAAGTGCAGGTGATGGCTGAGACCAATGTGGAAACGGTGTGTGCCACTGCCCAGGCTATGAAGCCTGACATTTTGGTCGTGGACTCCATCCAGGTAATGAGTCTGGACGACATCGCATCCGCCCCAGGCAGTGTGTCACAGGTCCGCGAGAGCGCCGCCATGCTGGTGCGCTTCGCGAAACAGACCAACACCGTATTATTGCTCGTGGGCCACGTCACCAAAGACGGTAGCCTCGCCGGGCCAAAGGTGCTGGAACACATGATTGATTGCTCCTTAATGCTGGAAGGGTCACAAGACAACCCCTTCCGCACCCTGCGCAGCCACAAGAACCGGTTTGGCGCAGTCAATGAGTTGGGTGTATTCGCCATGACAGAGAGAGGTTTGCGAGAAGTGGCAAATCCCTCCGCCATTTTTCTCCAGCGCGGCGAAGACACGGCATCGGGGAGCGCTGTGATGGTAGTTTGGGAGGGCACCAGACCTCTGCTCGTGGAGCTGCAAGCTTTGGTGGACGACAGCCATTTGGGCAACCCGCGTCGCGTCACTGTGGGGCTGGACCACAACCGGCTGGCCATGCTACTTGCGGTTCTGCATCGCCATGGCGGCATCATGGTAGGCGACCAAGACGTCTTCGTTAACGTTGTGGGTGGCGTGAAGGTCGTGGAAACCGGTGCCGACCTAGCATTGCTCCTGGCGGTAATCTCAAGTTTTCGCAATCGCCCGATCCCCCGAGACTGGGTCATCTTTGGCGAGGTGGGACTGGCCGGAGAGATTCGCCCCGTGCCCAACGGTCAAGAGCGCCTGCGTGAGGCCGCCAAGCACGGCTTCTGTCGCGCCATAGTGCCTGCAGCGAACGCACCCAAACAGCCCGTCAAGGGCATGGAGGTCGTGGCAGTACGAAAGGTCTCAGACGCACTAGCTGCAATGGACGCCTAAGAA
>Ga0172382_10012933_pt1 | contig 10819 bp, 7 predicted proteins | sample Leawel138RmetaG_FD_122245 | JGI IMG/M metagenome (GOLD analysis project Ga0172382, IMG submission 122245) | Leachate microbial communities from a municipal landfill in Southern Ontario, Canada - Leachate well 138R metaG | ecosystem: Engineered > Solid waste > Landfill > Unclassified | place...
CTCCACTTTGGCCAATGCCGATCCCGTATCTGATGCAAAAGCTCTACTCAATACCAAGTGTATGGCCTGCCATGTACCCGTTGAAGGTAAAGGGCTGGATCGGATTGATGATTCCCGACGGACTCCCGAGGGATGGGATATGACCATCGAGCGAATGATCGTGGCGCATGGCGTTAAGGTCTCTTCCGAGGAAAGGCAGAAGCTGGTGAAGTATCTGGCTGATACTCAGGGTCTGGCACCAGAGGAAACAGCGGATCGTCGTTACCTCTTGGAGCGTGATTTCACATTGATAGAAGACCATGGTGACGAGTTGGTCGGTGAGACCTGCGCTCGTTGTCATTCTTATGGGCGAATAGCTCTGCAGCGCCGTAGTGAAGACGACTGGCGCAAGCTTGCCCATTTTCATGTGGGGCAGTATCCCGTCATTGAGATTCAGGCTGGTGGTCGAGATCGTGATTGGTGGGGAATAGCCTCGACGCAAGTACCGGAAATCCTAGGCAAGCTCTATCCCAATACATCTGACAGCTGGGAGCAATGGCAGCAGCATGAGTACTCTAGTGCAGAGGGTTCGTGGCGCATTGTGGGTCACCGCCCAGGCTGGGGAGCCTATGAAGGGGTGGCGACTATCGAGGCAGATGGCATCGCTGATCACTACAAGCTGGATATGAAGCTGACTTACGCTGATGGTCGCCAAGAGCGTGCGCAGGGTGATGCGGTTATCTATACCGGTTATGAGTGGCGTGCCACAGTCAAGCAGGGCGATACGGAGGTTCGTCAGGTATTCACACTTTCACCAGACGGCCAGAGTTTGTCGGGTCGCTGGCATCAGGCCGGAGTGAACTCCCTCGGCGGAGATTTCAAGGCTGTACGTAATGGTCCGGACACGCCCGCACAGCTGTTGGCGGTTGAGCCCAGCTATATCCGTGCGGGTACTACGCAGCGTATCTCTCTTTATGGCAGCAATCTGTCCGGTGATATAAATCTGGGCGCTGATATAGAGCTGGTGAAGATTGTCGAGCGCTCTGCAGATAAGGTCGTTGTTGAGGCCAGTGCAGCTGTCGGTGCAGGGGATGGCGTGCAGGCAGTCAAAGTCGGCGAAGCAGGGTTGGAGCAAGGCTTGACCCTCTATAACAGGGTTGACTTCTTGACGATAGAGCCCAACGAAGCCATGGCTCATATTGGTGGAAATGGAGGTCCGGTTCCGAAGATCCCCGTGCAGTTTGAAAGCGTGGGCTATGCCTACGGCCCCGATGGTAAACCGGGTACCGATGACGATATTCGCATTGGCTATTTCCCGGCTACCTGGTCGGTCGACAACCTGAACGAGGCTGCTGCGAAAATGCGTGATGTGGAATTCGCCGGCAGTTTACAGCCAAGTGGTCTGTTTATACCTGGCGATGCCGGACCAAACCCCAAACGCAAGTATGGCACGAACAATAACGGTGAACTGAAGGTAACAGCGGTGGTTGACGATGCCGGCCGTACTGTCGAGGCGAGCAAGCCTTTCGTAGTGACAGTACAGCGCTGGAATGACCCGCATATTCGTTGATTAATCAGGAGCGATGCCATGAGCGCGTTTTATTTGAATCGTTACAGTTTTCACGACGTGCAGCTTGAGGGTCGTCGGGTGCTGTTTCATATTCCCTCCAGTGGCTTGTTCGAGTTGGATGAGTTGGGTGGATCCTTGATCGACTTTCTAAAGGAGAACGAGAAAATAACACTGGATGGTGTGCAGCAACGTTTCGACGGCCAGGCTGTATCCGCAGAACTCACGCAAACGCTGGACAGCTTCCGGGAGCTGTCGATTATTGGTGACTCGCCGGGTGAACCGGATGCCGGTATGCAAGTGGAGATCCGTCAGTTTCCACTAAGCACAGTGGTTTTGAACGTCAATACGGGGTGCAACCTGAGTTGCACCTACTGTTATAAAGAAGATCTAGCGGTACCCACGAAGGGGGTGCGGATGGACTTTGAAACAGCTCGCAAGAGTATTGAGCTGTTGCTGAAGGAGGGGGCCGCCAATGACCGACTGAATGTGATTTTCTTCGGTGGCGAACCTCTTACCAACCTTCCCTTGATCAAGGAGGTCGTTGAGTATACGGAACGGCGTTGTGCAGAGGAGGGCAAACTGGTCGATTTTTCAATGACCACTAACGCTACCATGCTGACGGAGGAGATCGTTGATTACCTGGATCGTCACCGTTTCGGTATCTCCATCAGTATGGACGGACCCCAGGCGGTACATGATCGGCGGCGTATTACCGTCAGCGGTCAAGGCACCTATGCGGTAGTCGCTTCCAAGGCGCGGATGCTCCTTGAGCGTTATCGTTCGAAACCGGTAGGTGTGCGAGTGACCTTAACGGCCGGTTATACCGATGTGAAAGCCATTCACGAGCACCTGAAATATGATCTCGGGTTTTTTGAGGTCGGTGTTGCGCCTGCTACTTCGGGACCTGTGACAGTGTTCAACTTGAGCAGTGACGAGTTGCGTGAGGTTTTTGACGGAATGATGGCACTGGGTCGTGATTATCGTGATGCCGCGCTGGAGGGACGTAACAATGGTTTCTCCAATATGCATCAGTTGATGAGTGACCTGTACGAAGGGCGCAAAAAAGCGCTGCCCTGTGGGGCCGGTGTTGGCTTGCTGGCCGTGGACCATGACGGCGATCTCAATCTTTGCCACCGATTCACCGGTTCTGATATGCCTCGCTTTGGCAATGTCGATGAGGGCATTGCTAAGGAAGCCCTCGGTAGTTTTCTGGAGAGTGCCACCAGTCGGGTAGATAAGGGGTGCTCGACCTGCCGCATCCGTAACCTGTGCGCGGGTGGTTGTTATCACGAGTCCTATGCGCACTTCGGGGATCCGCTATCGCCGACATATCACTACTGCGATCTGATGCGGGAGTGGGTGGATTTCGGTATCGAGATCTATGCGGAGATTTTGCAGAAAAATCCCCAGTTCTTCAAAAAACATCTGAGTACTCGGAGTGTACCACTATGAATCATATGAAACCCATGAACATGAAAGCTCAACTGGTCCAGGTTGCGATGGAAGACGGTAATACCGAGGAAGTCGTGGCTATGGCAGCGGTAGTCGGTTGCTCGACTACCTTCGACCCAGGCTGGGAGGTCGACCCATTCCTCGGTGTGGCCGGCCTGTGTCAGCCGATGGAGGCTGACCTTTATGGTTGCGCTGATCCCTGTTGGTGGCCGGCACAGGTGCCGGACACGCTGCATAACTACACAGATTGGGGAACAGGGAAGGACGCAGCGATGGAGGATTGGGCTGACCTGCAGTCAGTCTTCCCGAAGTAAACCACGCCAATGTATCGGGCCTGAGTAGTCTGTGCTACCAGGCCAAGAGGGAATCATGATGAACAATAAAAAATATTCACGTTTGTATAGCGGCTTGCTATTAGCTGGTGCAGGGCTGAGTTTGAGTTTTCTGGCCCAAGTGTCGATGGCTGATACGAAAGATTATCTGGTTACGGCTGCGCGTCCTGACAAAGTGATTGTCGTCGATGTAGAAGCCCGTGAGGTGTACAAAACCCATACCATTCCGAATACGGCGCAGGGCAATAGCGTCGCTGGGATGACGGTTTCCAGAGACGGCAAGGTAGCCTACATGGTCCACAATCGTTGGGAAACTGTATCCGGTATTGACCTGGAGAGTGGTGAAGAGGTATTTCGCGCTGAGCTTTCCTCTCCGGGAATACGTGGGAAGGCTCACTTCGCTATCGATGTAAGTCCAGACGGAAAAGAGCTGGCTGTACATGTTAACCCGACACGTTTGAAATTGGCTGAATACGAGGTGTTGGATACCTATATCGCTATCTTCGATACCAGCGACGGAATTGGAGCAGTTCCAATCCGCAAGCTGGATGCACCACGCCGGACCACTACGCTGGCCTATTCGCCTGATTACAAACGTCTTTATGCCTTCAGTTGGGATATGCATGTGCTTGATCCCCAGACCGGAGAGCAGATCGGCCTGCACCCGTGGAAAAGCTGGAAACGGAAAGGCTACGGTGAGCCGGATTCCTTGTCGGTATCACCACAGTTCGAACAGGCGAACGAATTCGCATCGCCATACTTCATCAACTATACGGATGAGAATGGCGAGACTTCAATCAAAACAGGTATCTGGTCCCTGGACCTAGCCAAAGATACGGTGCGTTTCAGCGAGTATGACGCACCTGTGGTGATGCCGTTTTCGACTGTTATCAACCCGGTTCGTCGTAATGAGGCTTACACAGCGTACACCCAGCTGACCAAGACAGATATGGATACGGGGGAAATGGTCAAGCGTATAGATCTGGATCGCACTTTCTATACGGTTCAGGTATCGAGCGATGGTGAAGAGCTGTATGTCGGCGGTACGATAAATGAAATTGCGATCTATGACAGTGAAACGCTGGAATCAAAAGGCAAGATCACCATCAGCGAAGGGGATCAGGTATTGAGTTCCCTTCGCATGGTGCAGCGTTGAGTCGCTAGCATGAGTCTTTTCGCTGCTCGTGGGGAAGGCATGCCGCTTGGCATGCCTTCCCGGCATGGTGATGGAGAGATGTGGCGTTGGCTGATGACCTTTGTCGCCCCGCATTGGCGCCGATTTGCGCTGGTTTTGTCGCTGTCACTGCTGGTCGCGGTTGGTGGCTTGGCCCAGCCTTATATGACCAAGCTGCTAATTGATGACGGGATTCTCGCCAATCGATTTGACCTTGTGGTCTGGACTGTGGCGGCCTTGGCGGGGGTGGCTGTGATCTCTTCATTGCTGGGAGGGATGACCCGCTATCTATATGTTGAGGCTTCCGCATTCGTATTGCACGGTATGCGCGAAGCTATGTTTGCCCACTTGCTGCGGTTGTCTCCCGATTTTTATGCTCGGGTTCGGCAGGGTGATATCCACGCTCGCCTTGAAGGAGATATTGGAGAGCTGCAGCGCTTCCTGGTTGATTCCTTGCTGAGCTTGGTCAACAACAGTTTCCTGTTGATCGGTTCGGTCTTGATTTTGGCGTGGATGAGTGGCGAGTTGGTGGGGCTGTTATTGGTGGTCTTGGCCCTCAATGCACTTTTCCTGCGTTTTATTCGCCCCCGTATAGAACGTTTGACGCGTGTGGCGCGGGAGTGCGGCTCCGATATAGCGGCTTTCTTCGTAGAGATTCTCGGCTTGGCCAAGTGTGTGCAGTCCTTCAATGGTCAGCACCGCGAAGGGGGACGCCTGGGCGTTTTACATGATTCGTTGCGTGCGGCCACTTTGCGCCTGCAGGTAGCAGGGTATGTCGCTGGGGCCGTGCCGGGACTGATGCTCTCGCTGAGTATCAGTGTGGTGTTTCTTGTCGGCGGGTATCGCATTGGCGAAGGGAGTATGACCCTGGGCACGTTGATCGCACTTGTCACCTATATGCAGCGGGCCAGCGGGCCAGCGCAATCACTTATGGGGCTGTACGTTGCATATCAACGCGCCAGAGTCAGCTTGGTACGAGTGCGCGAGCTTGCAGCTGAGCGCCCGGCGGTGCAACCGCTCGATGCGGCGCAGGGCATCATTGTGAGTGGGCGCGGGGATCTGAAGCTGGAGGGGGTTGGTTTCAGTTATCCAGGTACTGGGATATCAATCCTGCAAGGGCTCGACTGTCATATTCCAGCGGGTAGCCGGGTGATGATTCGCGGCGCTTCCGGAGCTGGTAAGTCAACTTTAGTGGATTTGTTGCAAAGACACTTCGACCCCGAGCACGGGCGTATTCTGTTGGATGGAGAAGACCTGCGCAATTATGACCTGCAGTACCTGCGCAGCAAGGTGGTGGTTGTGTCTCAGGAAACCCAGATTTTCTCATGCAATCTGATGGAGAACATTCGTTACGGCTGCCCTCAGGCGGATGATGAAGAGGTGCTTGCGGCGGTAAAGGCTGCGGGCCTGGATGAATTCGCTGCGGATCTTGAAGTTGATGTGGGGCAACGGGGAGCTCGTTTGTCCGGAGGCCAGCGACAACGTGTGGCACTGGCCAGAGCGATTCTCTTGCGACCAGACATTCTGATCCTGGATGAAAGCACAACTGGTGTCGAACCGCATCTGGAACAGCAAATTCATCAGCAAATTGATCAGTTGTTTGCTGCACGCACTCGGATATTCATCAGTCACAGGCCTCTCAGTGATGAGCACTTCGATATCGTGATGGTGCTTGATCGTGACCAGATCCCGGAGAGCGTTTCATGAGCATTCGTATCGGTATTATCGACAGCGGCGTCAGCGAGGAGTTATTCCCTCATGTTGCAGCGTCGCGCCGTTTCGACAGCCTGTCTGACACCCCCTCGGCTCTGCCAGACAGTGTGGGGCATGGTGACCGACTGGCCAGGCTTATCTTGCAGTCATGTCCCGAAGCCGACTTGTTGATCGCACAAGTGTTCCACGATCAGGGGCGGTCGCCGGTATCGCGGATTGCCGCGGCGCTCGATTGGTTGGTGGAGGAAGGTGCACAGGTAATCAATATGAGTTTTGGCCTCGCCGGGTCTTCTGTGACTCTCCACGAAGCTTGTCGGCGGGCGGTAGCTCGAGGTGCTCTCCTGATCGCTTCGGCACCGGCTATGGGTGGAACTGTATTCCCGGCGGCATTACCGGAGTGTCTGGCAGTTACAGGCGATGCACGTTGTGCTGTGGACGAAATCGCCTGGCTGGGGCAAGTCCACGCAGATCTTGGTGCCTGCCCGATGTTGGTGCCGGGTCAGCCGGAGTATGGCGGTGGTGCCAGTTTTGCGTGTGCCCGCGTATCCGGGATGGTTGCACGGATTATTTCTCGTGAAAATATTCCATCTTCACAGGTCATGGAATACCTGCGACAGGGCGCGCATTATCTGGGTGCAGAGGTGCGGCGGGCATGAAAAACTATCGTCATGCCACAGTCCTGCTGGCAGCTTTAAGTTTCTGCTTGGTGATTTTTTTTATCCCGAGTGCAGGAAATCTATTGCTTGCAGGAATAGCAGCATTGTTGACCGGGGGCGCATTTGTGCCGGGCCGACGTGCGATTGTCTGGAGCATCGCGGCCGGTGCCCTTGCAGGTAGCTGTCTGGCTTTGATGCTGCTCCTGGCAACGGATAATTTCGGTATCCGCTACGTCTGGCTCTACAGTAGCGAAGCGCTTCCGATTTACTTGAAGTTGGCCAACCTCTGGGGTGGGGACGAAGGTACGTTGTTATTGCTGGCGCTTCTGATCATGCCGGCGGCCATGCGTCATGCCAGCCATCCGAGCCTTGAGGGAAGCAGCAGCGGATTGATTGCCGCTTGGTACGTGGCCAGTGCCGCCTGGTTTGGGCCGTTCACCGCGACGCCGCAGGAGTGGCTTGCAGCTCAGCCCAGTCAAGGTATGAATGCACACTTACAGAGCATCTGGATGGCTTTGCATGCCCCGTTGATCCTGGCTGCATACGCTTGGACGCTGGCGCCGGTCGGGGCTGCAATTCAGGCGCTGAGAGGAGCGCCCAGCGGCTACGCAAATAAAGCTTTGGTATACGGGCGTCGTGCCTGGTGGTTGCTGACCGCCGGCATAGGCTTCGGCATGATTTGGGCTTTGGAGGATTTTACCTTCGGCCAACTATGGCACTGGGATCCGGTACAGACCAGTGTCTTCATCGTCTGGGCATTGCTCGGCGCAATTCTACATGGGGCACGGCGTTGGCGCGACGCGGGTAGCTCTGGGCGCATGTTACCGGTCCTCAGCCTGTTATTGGCAGCCAGTACTTGTATGGCTATGGCAGTGACTCGAAGTGAAGTGCTGGCGAGCTCCCATCGTTATATCGGTACCACTTCCTGGTTGAATCATTTATTGCTGGCGCTGCTGTTTCTCGGTGCGCCCTTGTTGTTGTCTTGGCGTAATCGACAAAACAGCAAGCAGAAAGGTAAACGGTTGGAATGGACCCTACGCCTGGCAGTGTTGAGCTTCTCGGCGATGGCACTGTTAGCTACTGTGGCGTTGATGCGAGCTCATCTGTGGCAATGGTTGGGAGTTGAAAAAGCAGATGAACAAAAACCTTTCTTTGAGACTCTCAGCCGCTGGGCTGACTCTACCGAAATGCTCGGCTTTGAACAGGCGTTTGCACAGTGGGATGTAGATGGCTATGCACTGGCGCGTTGGTTGCTGCCGCCTCTCCTGATCATGGGCTTGGTCGGTGGATATACTTTCTTGCGGCGAGCTCTTTCTTCCACCATGGCAGGCTTGGGGACAGGGTTCGCGGTGGTGATCTGTCTGTTTCTGGTATGGCAGGGAGGGCTGCTGAGCGAGCATTACACCGGTAGCGGGATTCTGTCTCAACAGATTGTCAGGGTGCTGCCATGGTTTGATGCTGCGTTAGCGGCTGCATTGTTCTTATTGTTGGCCTGCTTACTATGGTGCGTTATCAGTGTTTGGCGTAGCCGCCGATTAGGTGCGTTCCGTTTCACCGGCAGTCTCGCTCTTATTCATGGAGGGGCTGTGGTGGCGCTGGTCGGCGGTTTGGCTGCGACGGCGCTGAACAGTTATCTGCCGATCCTGTTGCAGGATGGTGAGGGGCTGGGGCAATGGAGTTATATGACGGAGGATATGCAGATGCGTGTGCTGCCTGTCTCCAGTCAGTCAGATTATTCGGGCTTCCGTGCTGTAGCGCAAGTCGAGATCATGCATGACCAAGAGATGGTGCAGGGACAAGCACTTTTTCAGGATGCCCGCCAATTGCCTCCAGGCTATCAGGGGCCAGTGCGCCAACTCTGTGAGATTCTGGACTACCGTTATGCACGGCATGCTGGCGATCCCGGATATATGTTGCACCCTTTTATAATGCGTAGCTGGCAGGCAGACACCCAAGTATGGGTGCCGGCTTCGCCTGGACTCATGCGTGTTTCTGATACTGAGGACGCCACTGACGAGACCTTGGTGGTGGTCCGCCGTTATCCACTGGTATCGCTGGTGTGGATTGGTTTCACAGCGATGCTGTTGGGCGCGTTGTTGTTGCCCCGGCGCTCCTTGGAGAAAACGATATGAAGCAAGTCGTGGTAACAGGTGCCGGTCCGGCAGCCGTGGTGACCGCTATTCTTCTCAAGCGGATGGGGTATGAGGTTCTGGTCGTTGGGAAAGCACGGCGAACCTCTTACCTGGAAGGGGCCTCGCCTCGGGTAGCAGAGGGGTTGGCTCGTGTGGGATGCCGGCAGGCGCTGGCGTTGCTTGGGACACGCTGGCAACGAGGAGCGGCATGGGGTGGGGAGTATCGTGAGGTTAACGGCGAGCATGTCATCAACCGCCGCTCGTTGGATGAGGCACTGCTTGGTGATCTGATAGCTGCTGGTGTGGACTATGTCGATGCCCGGGTAAGGAATCTTTCCTGGGAGGGAGACTACTGGCGGGGGACCGCAGAAAGAAACAGTGGACAGTTGGTGGAATTCGAGGCGCACTTCTTGGTAGAGGCTCGTGGGCGCAGTGCGCCCAAGCATGCACCTGATATATGCGTCGGTCCTCTCAGCATAGCTCTGATCGGCAGTTTCCAAGGGCGGGCAGGCGGTGAGGCTCGTACGTTGACCGAAGCCTTTGATGAAGGCTGGGCCTGGGCCACTAGTGATTCTCAGGGGGCCTGTAGCTTGCAACTGATAATAGATCATGCTCGCTTGAATAGCCCCTTGGATACTTTGCATGAGCAACTGCGCCCTCGTCTGAGTTTGATTCCGCGTCAGCTGGGACCGCTTATGATGGCGGGGCCCGTGATGTCCCGAGGAATTCAACCGGTACTCCGTGGCGGTATTATCGAGCGTTCCTATCTGCGAGTAGGTGATGCAGCCTATAGTTGTGATCCGTTATCAGGACATGGGATGTATGAGGCCATCTCTGGAGCCTTTGCTGCTGCGCCAACGATCAACACGCTCCTTACAAGGCCGGACCAGGAAGAGTTGGCTTGCCGTTTCTACCGTGATCGAGCGCAATCGCTCTTTCATCAGCGACTGAGTATGGCAACCGAATTCTATCGGGGTGAGATGCGATGGCCAAACCAGGTGTTCTGGCGTAATCGACAAAAGAAGCTCACTGATGTCAGTCTGGACTTGTCTTCAATATCGGGCTCCCATGTGGTTTTTTCACCGGTTGTGGAAGATGGCTTGATTGTCGAAAGAGAGGTGTTGGTCACAACGGAGCACCCTCGGGGAGTGCGTTTTATAGCCGGAATTGAAGTGGTCCGTTTGCTTGAAGCTATCAGAGCAGTGCGAGGGAAGCCCAACATTGAGTCGTTGGCGAAGTGTTTTTCAGTGGCTCCAAAGCAGATAATTTCTGCATTAAAATGGTTGCGTCAAGAGTCTGGAATAGTTCGTTGAATGTTGCTAATAAAACGCTACGAACGTATTAAGGTAATCCCGTAAAGATAATAATATAGCCTGCGAGCCGTATTCATAATGGGGTTGGAAAACAGCTGTTTTTGGTTAGTTAATATAATAATAGAGGAAGGTCGATGTACAAGATTCAGAACCACAAGGTACCCGAGAATCAACTCCGTCAAACCCATCTGGACCAGGACGGCTATGAGCGCATGTACCGTCAGTCCATCGAGCAGCCGGACATCTTCTGGGCTGAGCAGGCCAACCGCTTCGTCGATTGGATGCAGCCATGGAGCAAGGTCCACGAGAGCAACATGGACAAGGGTGAAGCCGCCTGGTTTGTGGATGCCAAGCTCAACGTCAGCGTCAACTGTACGGTGTTTTTCAAGATAGTTGTCACTGTTTTCATGCTAAGCCGCTTGTTTCATAAGCTGTTCCTTTTCCGGGTTCAATGTCGTCGGCCCAACAGGCTCGCAGTTTCTGACGGGGCGCGTACCC
>Ga0172382_10012935_pt1 | contig 10817 bp, 11 predicted proteins | sample Leawel138RmetaG_FD_122245 | JGI IMG/M metagenome (GOLD analysis project Ga0172382, IMG submission 122245) | Leachate microbial communities from a municipal landfill in Southern Ontario, Canada - Leachate well 138R metaG | ecosystem: Engineered > Solid waste > Landfill > Unclassified | place...
AGATGTTACCGTCTATTTCGCCGAAATCCGGTAAAGCACATGGCGGCGCATGGAATGTCCTTCCGGCACGCGGGGATGCGCGAAATCGCCTTGCTTGTCGCGTGTCATGCCAATGCGGCGCATCACGGCCTGGGAGCGCGTATTGGCGGGGATGGTGAAAGAGACGATTTCGGAAAGACCGAGCGGGCCGAAGCCGTGCGCAAGTGCGGCACGGGCCGCCTCCGACGCATAGCCCACGCCCCAATATTGCGGGGCGAGCCGCCAGCCAATTTCAACGGCGGGTACGAAAGGCGCATTAAAGCTCACATGCTGCAGTCCCGCAAAGCCGATAAAGGGCGCCACACCCGGCACTTCCAGTGCCCAGAAGCCAAAACCATGTGTGTCGATATGCGCCTTGAGGCGCGCGGCAACAGCGTCGCTTTCCTCACGTGTGAGCGTTGAGGGAAAATGCTCCATCACTTTCGGATCTGCCGACATGGCGGCGAAGGGGGTGAAGTCATCCTCCCGCCAGGGGCGAAGGATAAGCCGGTCCGTGCGGAGCGTTGTCATTGGGTGTTTCCGAAGAAAGAAAAAGGGCCCGCCGGAGAGGTGGCGGGCCCGAAGATTATCAGAAGGTTGAGCGCGCCACAGCGGCCCAGTCGCGCGTCGTGCCCGGTTTGCGGTCGGACTGCATGCCGATCATCCAGTTCGGATATTGGGGTGCAATTGCGCTCGCTGCATCAATGGCGGCAAGGTCTTCCGCATCGAGGGCGACATTGACAGCCCCCAGATTGTCCTGCAACTGAGCTTCGGTCTTTGCACCCATGATGACAGTCGTCACATAGGATTTGTGAAGCTGCCAGCCAAGCGCGACCTGCGCCACGGTGACGCCATGTTTGCCCGCAATCACCTTCAGCACATCCACAAGGTCATAGACTTTTTCGACATTGAGGGGAGGGAAATCGAACTGGGTGCGGCGTCCTTCATTCGCTCGCGCGTCGCGGGAGAATTTGCCCGAAAGAGCGCCGCCCGCGAGCGGGCTCCATGTCATCAGGCCGAGCTTCTGATCCTCCAGCATAGGCACGATTTCATGCTCGAGGTCACGGCCCGCAAGCGAGTAATAGGCCTGAAGCGTGGCAAACTTCTCAAATCCACGCCGCTCGGAAATACCGAGCGCTTTCATGATCTGCCATGCGGCCCAGTTGGAAACGCCGATATAGCGCACTTTTCCCTGCCGGACGAGATCATCCAGCGCGCGTAAGGATTCTTCCATTGGTGTCACGGCGTCCCAGCCGTGAATCTGGTACAGGTCAATATAATCTGTACCAAGACGTTTCAGGCTTGCCTCTGCCTGCTGCATGAGGGCTAGGCGGGAGACGCCCACCTGATTGGCACCGGGGCCCATGCGGCCAAAGGCTTTGGTTGCGAGTACGACATCCTTGCGCTTCTCTCCGAGTGCCCTGCCGGTGATGATTTCGGATTCGCCTGCTGCGTAGATATTCGCTGTGTCGATGAAGTTCACGCCAGCATCAAGCGCCATGCCGACGAGCCTGTCAGCTTCTGACTGGTCAAGCCCTCCCATCACACCGAAGAGGGAGTTCTTGCCACCAAAGGTCATGGTGCCGAGGCAAAGACGGGAGACGAAAGTGCCGGTAGAGCCGAGTTGTGCATATTGCATTGGTAGCTCCTTTTGGGGTGTCAGGTGGGGGTGGGGTCTTGCGGTCGGGTGGAAATTGCGTCCCAGCAGGCATCCATCACGTCCTGAAGGATGGCGGGGGAGGGCTTCACCACGCCGCCCAGCACGCGCGTGACAAGCGCATTGAGCGGGCCGGAAATCAGAGCGGTGAGAATTTGCGGCGGTAATGGCTTAAAGAGCCCGTCGCGATAGCCATCTTCATAGAACGCAAGAATTTCTTTCGGGAAGTCGATCTGGATCGACTTCCTTATGTCGCCGAGGAAAGGCGAGAACCCATATTGCTCGGCAAAACGGAACTCGCGCGGGTTGGCGAGGCAATATTCGAATATGTTCCGCCAGAGTGTTTCAAAGCGGGTCCGAAGCGGCGCATCCGGGTCGTAGTCCTTCAGCAGGGCTGCGAAGCGGGCGCGCTTGATCTCCATGTAAAGCGCGTGGATCAGTTCTTCCTTGCCCGCGAAATGCCGATAGATCGTGCCGACGGGCAGGCTGGCCTTACGGGCAAGGGCCGCCATGGAGGTGCCGTGAAACCCTTCCTCACTAAAGAGCGAAAGCGCCGCCTCCAATATCTGGTGGCGTTTGGGGTCTTCGGGTGAATTTTTAGAATGAACGTTCATTCACGAAATGTAAGGACGGTATTTGCCCGCCACAAGGGCGGCAAACGGATTTTTTGATGGGCAGCCCATGGCCTCCGCGCTATGGGGGGCAAAAAAGGAGTAAGAAATGGCCGAATTGAAGCCCGCCATGAGCGTCGAGGAACTGGAGCGGTTTATGGACAGAGCCTTTCCGCAAATGCGGCAGGGCGCCGATACAACCAGGATCGAAGAAGTCGGCCCCGGCTTTGCGCGGCTCCGTCTGGGCTTTACCGAGCGCAATCTCCGGCCCGGCGGCACCATTTCCGGCCCCGCCATGATGGCCCTCACGGATTACGCCATGTATGCCGCGGTGCTCGCTCATATCGGCCCGGTCGCGCTCGCTGTTACCACGAGCCTTCATATCGATTTTATGCGGCGGCCCGCACAGGCTGATATTCTGGCTGAAGCGCGGCTTTTGAAGCTCGGCCGCGTGCTGGCGGTGGGGGCGGTTGAGCTCACGCAGGAAGGTCAGTCCGGGCCGGTGGCCCATGCGAGCTGCACCTATTCGGTTCCGCCCCGGAAAGAGTGAGGTATTTAAATACCCCATGCGTAAGGTAACGCATATACTGCGCTTTTTCGGACACTATCCGATTCAATGTTGTTGACAGGAAAGCGGCGCCTCCCTAGAAGCAGCGTTGAACCGGGGCCGCATCGCGCGGCCTCAGCCATTTGGAGATGTTCGGGATTTTCGCCATGAAGACCTATTCCGCGAAAGCCTCCGAGATCGAGAAGAAGTGGATCGTGATCGACGCCGAAGGCGTCGTCGTTGGCCGTCTCGCATCCTTTATTGCGAACCGTCTGCGCGGCAAGCACAAGCCGACCTACACGCCCCATCTCGATTGTGGAGACCATGTAATCGTCGTCAATGCCGGCAAGGTGCAGTTCACCGGCAACAAGTATGACGACAAACGTTATTACCGCCACACGGGTCATCCCGGCGGCATCAAGGAAACCAGCCCGAAGCGGATTCTCGAAGGCCGTTTCCCGGAGCGTGTTCTTGAACTGGCTGTGAAGCGGATGATTCCGGCGGGCCCGCTTGGCCGTCGCCAGATGACGCATCTCCACATCTATAGCGGTGCGGACCACCCGCATGAGGCGCAGCAGCCCGAGAAGATCGACTTCGCTGCCCAGAACCGCAAGAACGTCAGGATCGCATAATCATGTCCGAAACAACCACGCTCGAAGACCTGAAGGGCGCGATGGAAGGCGCAAGCGCGCCGGACGCGAACGCGACCCCCGCAGAGCCGAAGCTCGACAAGTTCGGTCGCGCCTATGCGACCGGCCGTCGTAAGGACGCCGTTGCCCGCGTGTGGATCAAGCCGGGTTCTGGCCGCATCAGCATCAATGGCCGTGAGCTGGAGCGCTATTTCGCGCGCCCGGTTCTGCGCATGATCCTGAACCAGCCGCTCGTCGTTGCTGCCCGTGAAAACCAGTACGACATCACCTGCACGGTAACGGGTGGTGGTCTGTCCGGTCAGGCGGGGGCCATTCGTCACGGCATTTCGCGCGCGCTCACCTATTATGAGCCGTCTCTGCGCGGTGCACTCAAGAAGGCTGGCTTCCTGACGCGCGACAGCCGTACGGTTGAACGCAAGAAGTACGGCAAGGCGAAGGCCCGCCGCAGCTTCCAGTTCTCGAAGCGCTGATCCCTTTTACGGGTTCACGGGAAAAGGCGCTTCGTGGAAACGAGGCGCCTTTTTCGTATCTTGCCTGTCCGCCCGAGCCTGCGGGGGTTATCCTGCAGAGCAGCGGCATCTGGAATGGATTTGAGACATGACCACCAAGGTTTTCATCGACGGCGAAGCGGGGACAACGGGGCTCGAAATCCGTGCGCGGCTTGATGGTCGCGATGATCTCAGCTTCATTTCGCTGGGCGATGACAGGCGCAAGGATCCTGCTGCGCGGAAAGAGGCGCTCAATGAAGCCGACATCGTGATCCTCTGTCTGCCGGATGATGCTGCGCGGGAGGCTGTTTCTCTGATCGACAATTCGACCACACGCGTCATTGATGCCTCGACAGCGCATCGTGTGAGCGAGGGGTGGATTTACGGCTTTCCCGAAATGTCGTCCGAGCAGCGGCAGGAAATTGCGGGCGCTACTCGCGTCACCAATCCCGGCTGCTATCCGACGGGAGCTATCGCGCTTGTGCGCCCGCTCGTCATGGCAGGGCTGATGCCGGAAAGCTGGCCTGTCACGATCAATGCCGTGTCGGGCTATTCGGGCGGGGGCAAGCAGATGATTGCCGAGTTCGAAGACAAGGCCGCGCCCAATTATACGCTCGAAGCCTATCGCACCTATGCGCTCAGTCTTGCGCATAAGCATATTCCCGAGATGCAGCAGAATATGGGTCTTGCCCATCCGCCGCTCTTCGCGCCGAGCGTTGGCCGCTATGCGCAGGGCATGATTGTGGAAGTGCCGCTGCAACTTTGGGCGCTACCGGGCGCGCCGAGTGTTGCGAAGGTGCATGAGGTGCTGGCGCGTGCCTATGAAGGGCAGCGTTTTGTGTCCGTCGCCTCGCTTGAGGAAAGCGCCGCGATGACAAAGCTTGAACCGGAGGCGCTGAACGGTACCAACGACCTCAAGCTTTTTGTCTTTGGCAATGAGGCGACAAAGCAGGCGAGGGCTGTTGCGCTTCTCGACAATCTCGGCAAGGGCGCGTCCGGTCAGGCGGTGCAGTGCCTCAACATCATGATCGGCGCGGAAGAGGGCCTCGGCGTCAATCTTTGATGCTGCTTCCTAAATCGTCATGGCCGGGCTTGACCCGGCCATCCACGCCCTTGCGGTAAAGATGTGGATAGGAATTCAGCAGACAGACAATATCCCCGCTTGAAGAGCGCCGCGCTCCTCACCATCTGCGAAGCCATGTCCAGAATTACACCTGAATTTTGAGAAGCACGACGCCTGCGGCCACCACGCAGGCAGCGGCGATGGCGCGCCAGCCAAGGCCTTCCTTCATGAGAAAGCCGGAGATGAGAGCGGCGAAGACGACGCTTGTCTCCCGCAATGCGGCTACCGGGCCGAGCGGGGCAAGTGTCATTGCCCAGATGACAAGCCAATAGGCGACAACGGACATGACGCCGCCTGCCGCGCCAACAGCCATTGTCTTTTGCGGCACGAGAAAGGCGCGCCCGCGACGCCAGAGCACAATGAGAAAGAAGATCAGCCCGTCAAAAAAGAAGAGCCAGATCACATAGACATGCGGGCTCTCCGCCACGCGCCCGCCCACGCCGTCGTTCAGCGTATAGGCCGCTATGAAAAGCGATGTACCCAGCGCATAGGTCAGCGCGCGGGGGTCGTTCGGCACGCCATGCCCATTCGTGCGGCGGAAGGCGAGGCTCACAATGCCAAGCGCGATGAGTGCGACACCGATAAAAGCTTCCGTGGGCAGGATTTCGTCAAGCCAGAAGACGCCGACAATCGTGACGATGGCAGGCGCGAGGCCGCGAGAGAGCGGATAGACTTGCCCGAAATCGCCATGCTCATAGCATTTGACGAGGAAGAGCTTGTACCCTGCATGAAGCGCAAAGGAGAGGATGAGGATTTTCCACACATCCGCCGAAGGCAGCGGCACGAGAAAGAGGAACGGTAGCGCCACAAGGCCGGTTGCCCCCGCGAGCCAGCCCATTGTCATCAGCCGGTCAGCCCCGTTTTTCACAAGGGCGTTCCAGCTTGCATGGAGAAGGGCGGAAAAGAGGACGGCGAGGGTGACGGTAAGGGTCAAGATGGGGGTTTCCGGCAGGCACCGCAAAATAGCGGCGAAGGGCAAGCTAGCCTGTTCCCGGCATCAAGCCGAGAGGGGTTTTTGGCCAGAGGCTTTGCGGCAACTCACTATCCGCAGAAGGAGCAAGCACCCGACCTTTGGAACCTTTGCGGAGGCAGAGAATTGAAGGATTCGGCCCAACCTGCGGCGGAACAGTGAATGTCGGCTGATTTTTTTGTTTTCGTCGCTATCGGCTTTTTCGCGCAGATCGTGGACGGCGCCCTCGGCATGGCCTTTGGGGTGCTTTGCACATCGAGCCTGCTTGCGATGGGCGTCCCGCCAGCTACCGCCAGCGCGATGACCCATGCAACCGAGGTTTTCACCACAGCGGCCTCCGGTGCCTCTCATGCATGGCACCGCAATGTGGACTGGCGGCTTGTTGCGCGGCTCGCGCCTGCGGGTATGATCGGCGGAGCGATTGGCGCCTGGTTCCTGTCGAATGTGGATGGTGATTTTATCGCGCCTTTTGTCTCGGCCTATCTCATCGCAGTCGGTATCTATATTCTGATCAAGGCGTTCCGACCGGCCTGGCCGCGCGCCGTGCGCGACTGGATCGTGCCTTATGCGGGCTTTGGCGGCGGGATTCTCGACGCGATAGGCGGCGGTGGTTGGGGACCGATTGTGACCACCTCGCTTGTCGGGCGCGGGCATGAGCCGAAGAAAGTGATCGGCTCCACGAATCTCACCGAATTCATGGTGACGCTGGTCATCTCCATGACTTTCGTGCTGGCGCTTGGGTGGTCGGAACTCGGCAACGCTATCGGGCTGATTGTCGGGGGTGTGATCGCCGCACCGATCGGTGCCATCGTCGTGAAAAAGGTTCCCGTCCGCGCACTGATGATTGCCGTGTCGGTCATTGTGATTGCCACGTCGATGGTGCGGGTTTTTGGCATATTATGAGAGACTGTTTGAAAGCCCTCCAACCTACATCATCATGGCCCGATTTAGTCGGGCTATCCGCTTCTTCAATCTTTGGTTTTTATCGCAAAGACCTAGATAGCCGGGTCAAGCCCGGCCATGACGAGGTTGGTGGATTGACGATTCAAACGACCTTGGCATGCCTTTCAAACAGTCTCTCAATCCTCACTCTTCACCAGCACATATGATCCCGGCGCATCCTCCAGCACCCTGAGCTTCCCCGCGCCGGGTTTGCGCGCTGCTACCATGGGCCCGGATTTTTCCGAGAGCCAGTTTTCCCAGTCGGGCCACCATGAGCCCTTGTGGTCGGTTGCGCCTGCAAACCATTCATCGGGCGTGGCGGGCAGGGCGTCGTTCAGCCAGTGGTTATATTTGCCGCTCGCGGGCGGGTTGATGACGCCTGCAATATGGCCCGAGCCTGCGCAGATGAAGCGGACCGGGCCGCCGAAAAGGCGCGTCGCTTTGTAGACGGACGGGTAGGGTGAGATGTGGTCCTCGCGGCTGGATTGCAGATAGACTGGTACCTTTACCTTGCCGAGATCAAGCGTCTCGCCTTCGAGTACCATCCGGCCTTCTGCGAGTTTGTTCTCAAGATAGCATTCGCGCAGATAGAATACATGCATGGCGGAGGGAAGCCGCGTGGCATCAGAGTTCCAGAACAGAATGTCGAAAGGCATTGGCTCGCGGCCAAGCAGGTAGTTGTTCACGACATAATTCCAGATGAGGTCGTTCGAGCGCAGCATGTTGAAAGTGGAGGCCATGGTGGACCCCTTCAGATAGCCGCCTTCCTCATGCATCTGGCGTTCAATGTCGGAGATTTGCTCTTCGTCGATAAAGACCTTGAGTTCGCCCGCCTCGGTGAAATCTACCTGCGTGACGAGGAAGGTTGCAGATTTTACCCGCTTATCCCCGCGCGCGGCCATATGGGCGAGAGAGCAGGCGAGCAAAGTGCCGCCAATGCAATAGCCAACGGCATTGACCTCCCGCTCGCCCGTTGCCTGCTCCACGGCATCGAGAGCGGCATAGACGCCTTCCGTCATGTAATCGCCAAAGCTCTTCAGCGCGAGGCGCGCATCCGGGTTCACCCAGCTTGCGACAAAGACTGTGTAGCCCTTGTCGAGGCACCATTTGACGAGCGACTTATCGGGCGTGAGGTCAAGGATGTAATATTTGTTGATCCAGGGCGGGAAAATGACGAGCGGGCGCTTGTACACTTTCTCCGTGGTCGGCTCATATTGGATGAGCTGCATCAGATCATTCTGATAGATGATCTTGCCCGGCGTGGTTGCAACATTCTCACCAAGGCGGAAGGCGTCCATATCCGTCTGCTGGATCTGGATGCGGCCCCCGCCGCGTTCGATATCCTCCAGCAGATTCTCCATGCCAGCGACGAGATTTTCGCCATTCGACGCGAGCGTGGTGCGGAGGATTTCCGGATTGGTGAGCAGGAAATTTGAAGGCGAAAAGGCATTTGTCATCTGGCGGACATAGAAATCGGCCTTGTCGCGTGTATGGGCGTCCACATCATCGGCAAGACGCACACGGTCCGTCATCCATTTACTGGTGAGCAGATAGGTCTGCTTCATCAGGTCGAAGATGATGTTTTCCTGCCAGTCCGGATCGCGGAAACGTTTGTCGCTGCGGCTAGGTGTAGCAACAGGCACGACTTCTTCGCCCAGCAAGCGGCGGGTAATGTTGGTCGCGAGGTTCAGGTAACCTTCAAAGAGGGCGCTTTGCGCCTCCACAATTCTTGTCGGGTTGCGCATATAGCTTGCGGCGACATCCATCAACGCGCGGCCTACACGCTGCAAATCATGCATGGCGTGGTTGGCATTTGTCGGGGCGTTCTCGTTCTGCATCAGCAGGCGCGCGGCCTTCTGTCCGAGATTGGTGGCTCGGAGAAGGTTCGCGGCGAGGCGGCCAAGATCGGGCATCACATAGTCGCGGGAAGGCACTTCCTGTGCGGAAGGAGGCGGGGTTGCGTTTTCGGACTTTTCCGCAGTGGTCGGCTTTGCTGGTTCTGCCTTTTTCGGGGCCGACTTCCGCTTTTTCGGCTTGCTGTCAGTGGCGGATGTCTCTTTCAGGCTCATCTGGTATTTTCCTGAACTTCCCTCTGGTTTGTCGGGCTGATTTACCGGAACCACGGCCCCCGAAACCCGATATTGCCGCATCTTTGGCAGCGACAAATGGTTTCGTGTTATCAGCCTATACTATAGGCTTGCATCTGTCCGCTCGAGGGCAGGCGGGCAAGCTCGAATCTCCGTATAATTCGGAGCGGATATCGCCGGAAGGCGCAACAGGACAGGAGTTCGGAATGTCGTACCCGACATGGGATCAGACAGTGCATCGCGAGAGCAGGTCGCTTGCCGCCAAGGCGCGTACTGGTGTCGCCGCCGCTGCGCTTCTCATGGCAGGCGCGATGCTGGCTGGCTGCTCGGCTGTCTCTGATGATACGAAGCCCGACGCGATGTATGGCGGCACGCCCTCTCAGGCGACTGCGGATGTTGTGTTCCCGGATCTGCGCAGTGTGCCGCAGCAACGCCCGGCGACCTCAACGCTTGAGGAGCGCAAGGATGTTGCTCGCGACCTCGCGGCTGATCGGGAAGAGGCCGTTCGTGCTGAAGAGGCGCTCCGCCGCGGTGCGCTGCTCTCGCCGACCGGCCCCGCGACCTCCGTCACCGCGCGCCCGACGCCTCTGCCGGAACTGACCGATATTCCCGCCGAACTGGAAAAACAGGCTCTCTACACGGACGCGCCCGTCATCCCCATGCCGACAAGCCGGGGCGGACATAGCGACTTCACCAAGGTGCTTCCAGAGCGCCTGCTGAAGACCGCCGCCGCGAAGGCCGAGGCTTCCGGTACCGTGACAGAGGATGGCGCTCCGGCTGCCGTCCCGGCCTCCCGCGCCACGAGCGAGGATACGGGGCCGGAGGTGACAGCCGCTCCCACAAGGCATGTCACGGTAAAGCCCGTTATCGGCGCCCCGTAGGGGCAAAGCGATCAATAAGGGGTATGCGGCGTCAGACGCCGGCTACCCGCCACAAATCTGCCATGCCACATAGCGCAAATTGGGGCCCTCCGGCCCGTTTTCGCGTGGCCCGGCAACCCCTTTGGCGTTATAAGACGCCGTGAACCGGCGGGGCGGCGGTTAGGCCGACCTCCGCGCGATTCAGCGTATCAGGATCTGGCCATGAGCGAAGAGTTCCACCGCATAAAGCGACTGCCCCCTTACGTGTTCGAGAGCGTCAACAAGCTCAAGGCGAAGGCGCGGGCCGAGGGCAAGGACATCATTGATTTCGGCATGGGTAATCCCGACATGCCGACGCCGCCGCATATCGTGGAAAAGCTTGTCGAGGCCGTTCGCGACCCGAAGACGCATCGCTATTCCTCGTCGCGCGGCATTCCGGGGCTGCGCCGCGCTCAGGCTGCCTATTATGAGCGGCGCTTCAGCGTGAAGCTCAACCCGGAAACGGAAGTCATCGCCACGCTCGGCTCCAAGGAGGGGCTCGCCAATCTCGCCCAGGCCATCACCGCGCCGGGCGACGTGATCCTGTGCCCGAATCCGAGCTACCCGATCCATGCTTTCGGTTTCATCATTTCCGGCGCGGTCATTCGCTCGGTCCCATTTGAGAGCGAGGCGGGCTTCTTCGAGATGCTGGAGCGCGGCGTGCGGCACAGCGTGCCGAAGCCGACGGCGCTCGTTGTCTCCTTTCCGTCGAACCCGACAGCGCAGGTCGCCGATCTCGATTTCTATCGTGAGGTCATCGCCTTTGCGGCGAAGCATGATCTCTATGTGATTTCCGATCTCGCCTATTCAGAAATCTATTTTGAT
>Ga0172382_10012936_pt1 | contig 10817 bp, 12 predicted proteins | sample Leawel138RmetaG_FD_122245 | JGI IMG/M metagenome (GOLD analysis project Ga0172382, IMG submission 122245) | Leachate microbial communities from a municipal landfill in Southern Ontario, Canada - Leachate well 138R metaG | ecosystem: Engineered > Solid waste > Landfill > Unclassified | place...
CAGCTCGCGGAGGCCGTCTCGGCCAGCTTCCCCAGCGACAAGGCTTCGATCGCGAAGTACGGAGTGGTGTGGCGGACCACCGACAGTGGGCACCGAGTCGGTCTCGACCCGAAGACGGGGCAGGCCAAGTTCGGCAACCCGCACGTGATCGGCGGCGAAGGATCCGACCCCAACCGGAAGACCCACAGGGTCAAGCCGACCTCGACCGAGAAGCTGACCAGCCATTTCCGGGACAAGGTTCCCATGGGGAACGGTGTTCAGACGTGGGCCGCAGAGGGTGGTGACACCGTCAACGTAACGATCATGGGCGATCCCTACCTTCGCATCGACGCGAAGTCCGGCAAGGTCACGTACCGCGACAAGGACATGAAAGAGCGCCTCAAGAAGGGCTGGTACAACAAGACGCAGGCGGAGAAGATCGGGAAGGGGACGGCCGACATCCAGGCCGCGCTGCGTTCGCTCGGGTGATGACTGGAAGTTGACCCGGTCTGGGACTGGCGCTCCTTGGAAGGGAGATGGTGCCCCGTGAGGGGCATGGGGTTCGATTCCTCCTGCTTCCGTCGTTCGACGACACGAGGACGTCGGGTCTCGGACAGGGTTACAGGGCGCCGAGGCTTTGGAAGACGAACCAGCTAGGAGCTGGGCCCGCCTCGAAAGCGGTGCGGTCCTCCGGGACTGGGGATCGAGACCTCCGTCTTCCGCTCGACCATCTACGAGGCACGCCACTGGTTCAGCCAGAACCGGGCGTCACGGATAGGGGATGCCCCGAGGGTGCCCGAGGGTTCAAGCCCGAACGGCGGGCCCCGTAGATGGTCGAAATGGAAAGGGAACCGGGCGGGGCCCGGCGCCGGTTGCTAACCGGATGGCGCGCCGAAAGGGGCGTGGGGATCGAGACCTCCTCTTTCCGTCCGATGCGGGTGTAGCTCAGCGGAGGAGCGCCAGCTTGCCAGGTTGGAGGTCACGGGTTCGATCCCCGTCACCCGCTCTTGTGGATGGCTCCTATTCGATGCCGGCGACGCCTCCAGGCGAGGCACCCCGACTTGTAGCGGGGCCAGGTGGGTTCGAGTCCCACCGCCGGCTGTTCGCCCGCGAAGCGTAGATGGCGACGCACTCCCCTCGTAAGGGAGAGAGGAGGTTTCGAGCACCTCCGCGGGCTTCCGTGCTACCCTGATACCTCTATGTCCATGCGTTTGTTCATCGGGAACCTGTCCTACACCGCAACCGAGGACGACCTCCGCGAGGCGTTCTCCGAGCACGGGTTCGATCTGCGTTCCGTCTCCATCCCCACCGACCGCGAGACCGGCCAGGTCCGGGGCTTCGGGTTCGTCGAGTTCGACTCCGCCGAGGACGCGAAGAGGGCCATCGGACTCATGGAGGGCACCGTCATCGCGGGTCGCCCGATCCGTGTGAACGAGGCCCACGAGCGCGAACGGCGGCCGGCTCCGGCATCTCACCATGGTGGCAAGGACCGCCGTGGGGGCCGGGGTCGGCAACGCGAGGATCGCGACCGCTGGTGATCAGGGCCGGCGGCGCAACACGCTGCCGTAGACTCTGACGGTACGGGTCACCTGCCTTTCAAGCAGGGGGTCGCGGGTTCAACTCCCGTCGGCAGTGCTCGGGGGCTCTGGGAGACCTGCGACCCTTGAAGTCGCGTGGGGAGGGCTCGATCCCCTCACCCCGAACTAAACGCACCTTGTATGGTGACGAGCGCTATGCTAGCCCTGTTGGGTTAGCGTGGACCGTACCACACAGCCGTGCTCCATCTGCGGACGGGAGATCTTCTGGGACCACGGTCTCCGGAAGAGTAACCTGCGTCGCCACGAGTACGCGTGCGCGTCCCGCACTCCCGAAGCGCGTGACCGCCTGCGTACGCGTGCGCCCAGGCGCAGGCGCAGGCGGCGGAAGGCCACGTCCCAGCTCGAACTGCCGTTCGAGGAGAAGGAGTCGAACGGTGAAGGCTGAGATCCTCCACGGGGACTGCAAGGAGCTGCTCAAGTCCATCCCCGACAACTCGCTGGACTCGCTCTTGACGGATCCCCCGTACGAGCTATCGAACGCACATCAGGCAAGCCCCGAGAGGGTCCTCACGGAAGTGCTTCTCGTGGAGCATCCGAAGATCGAGGCCCATCTCGCGCGTCACGACGTGCTTCCGCACCTCGTAGCTCAGGTTCTTCACCTGTGCCGCGGCGGCGGTCTCCCACGTCCATCGTCCGCCGTGCCAGAAGGTTCCATGGCATTCGACGACGATGCGTCGGGCTGGAAGTACGATGTCGTACACGCACAGGTAGGTGCCGTTGGGTCGGCGGACGGGGACCTGGGTCAGGATGTCGAACCCGAGTCGGCGGTATACCTCGGCCGCTTCCTTCTCGAACTTGCTGACGGGGGCGATGAGTCCCTCTGCGATCAGCTTCGTCATGCGGGCTGCGGCAGCACGACGAGCGGCTTCCGGGTAGGGTTTCGCGTTGGTCCGTCGGGTCTCGATGGCCTTCTTCGCTGCGACCCTTCGGTCGTACTTCGCTCGGATCGTGTAGGGCTGAGTCACCACGCGCTGGCGGATTTGGTGGGCGCAGAGGTTCGAGCAGGCGAGGCGCCCATGTCGTGCGCGCTGAGCTTGGGAGGGGCTCCGGAAGAACGGCTTCCCGCAGACCGGGCACTCGTACTCCTGGCGGCTCTCCAGCTTGGAGGCGCGAAGCTGGTAGCTGCACGCACGGGAGCAGGTGGTCTGCCGGCCGTGCTTCAAGCGGTTCGCGTCAGCGTGGTAGCTCCGACCGCAGACCGGACACTCTCGTTCGACCTGATCACCCACGCCAGGACCAAGTCTGGGTCCGGCGGGTTTATGAATCAAGGGTGGGACGCGACAGGCATCGCGTTCGACGTGGATCTTTGGCGAGAGGTCTACCGGGTGCTCAAGCCTGGGGCTCATGGGGCGGTGTTTGGTGCCGATCGGAAGATGCACCGGGTGACATGCGCTCTGGAGGACGCCGGGTTTGAGGTTAGGGCGGGCGGCGCATGGATCTCGGCCCAGGTCTTCCCCAAGAGCCTCGATGCGAGCAAGGCCCTGGACAGGGCCTCCGGTGTGTCTCCGGCCCACTGGGCGGAGTGGCTGAGGAAGGAGCGCGAAAAGGCAGGGCGCACCAGAGAGTGGGTGGCCGAACAGGTCGGCTGCACCGTGGCCAGCGTTCGTGACTGGGAGGAGGGACGGTCCAGGGCGACCGGGCAGCCTGTCGAGCACATCCTCCCGTCCCCGCCGTACAGAAAGAAGCTGATCGAGCTGTTCGGTGGGTACGCGGAGGACATGAGACTGATCGAGGGCGTGACCACGGATCGCCGCGACGACGGCACCGTGTACGGCCTCGGTCATTCCGGCCTGGTGTACGGTGACGCGACGACCGCGGCTGCGTTGAGGTGGGCGGGGTGGGGCACAGCGCTCAAGACGCTGGAACCGTGGGTGCTGATCCGGAAGCCCATGGAGGGCACGCTCGCCGAGAACCTCATGAAGTGGGGCGTCGGCGCACTCAACATCGACGGCTGCCGACTTCCGCTGAACGAGCCGCGGTCGCTGGTGGTTCGCGACCACGCGTCGGGAGCCGATCCGAATCTCGTGTATGGAGCCGGGCTCTCGGGCAGCAAAAACGTCGGGCTGACCGACGTCGGGCGTTGGCCGTCCATGCTGATCTGCTCAGACCTCGACATCGAGGGCCCGGCGCTCGGGGTCGAGGTGTTCGGCGCCGAGGATGACGATCTCGACGGCGTGCTTGGGCCCTACACGAAGCACTTCCGGATCGGCGACCAGATCGTCACGGCCATCGACGACGAGATCTTCGGGCGCATCCTGCCGACCTGGGTGGTGTGCCCCAAGGTGGGAGTGGCCGAGCGGGAGCTGGGGTGCGACGAGCTGGTGGCGGCCTGGGTCGACGCTTCCCGGAAGGAAGGGTCGGCCGGTCGCGAGAATCCTCGTGCTGGCGCCGGCCGGAAGTCCAAGCGCAAGAACATCCACCCGACCGTCAAGCCGATCTCCCTGCTCCGGCACATCACCCGGATGATCACGCCGCCCGGCGGCAGAGTCCTCGACACCTTCGCCGGATCGGGGTCTGGTGGCATGGCAGCGGTCTGGGAGGGAATGGACTACATCGGGATGGAGCTGACCAATACCGACGAGCAGCCCTTCCTCCAGATTGGGCAGGCCCGACTCGCCTACGCCATGCGCACACCGGCCCCGCCTATCGAGGCAAGGGTCGTGAGGCCCAAGGAGAAGCCGGCTAGCCCCCAGCTCAGCCTCTTCTAAGCTTGACCATCGCAAAATATGCGATAGGTTCCCATCGGAGGAACGATGGACAAGGCGCTGGTCGAGAGAGCCGTGGCGTTCGCACGGAAGGCCCACGAAGGCCAAATCCGTAAGGGTGCCAGCGGGGCTCCCTACATTACCCACCCCCTCGGCGTGTTGGAGATCCTGCGTAGCGGTGGGGTGACCGATCCGGTCGTGCTGGCGGCGGCGGCGCTCCACGACACCATCGAGGACTGCGGGGTGACCTACGAGGAGCTGGCAGCCGAGTTCGGCGCGGAGGTCGCGGGAGTGGTCGCCGAGGTGACCAAGCCGGCCGGCGCGAAGGGACCGGCCGCCAAGAAGGCGGAGATGGAAGCTGCCCCTGGCATGAGCCATCGGGCGAAGCTGGTCCGCCTGGCCGACAAGACCTACAACGTCATGGACATCGTCAATGACCCGCCTCCCTGGTCGACCGAGACCAAGATCGCCTACGTCGAGCACGCGGTGCTCCTCGTAGCGGCCATGGGTCCTCTCCCCGAGGCGATGGTCATGGGCTTCATCAGGGCCGCCAACACCACCATGGCCGCCCTGCCCGGATGACCTGTTTCACGTGACACCAGGAGCGACGACGATGATCCGGTTCTACGCGAGCGATAGCCTGACTGCCCCCGAGGCGGTCGAGTGCGCCGAGGTCGGCTATCCGAACAGCGACGCGCGGGGACGGGTCCAGTACGACAACACCCACTTCGACACCGAGGACGAGGCGTGGGAGCGGCTCGTCTCCGACGCGGCGGCGTGGGTGTCTCTCACCGGTGACGACGTGCAGCACGCGCGATCGATTCTTCGTCACGCCGAAGAGAAGGCAGGCAGGGCAGCCGAGCACTTCGCGGCGGTCACTGTTGGCGCGCGAAAGTTCCGACGCCAGCGGTCGGCCGAGCCGGAAGGGTCCGGCTGATGACCAGCGACGAGTACGCCAGAGCCATTCGGATCCTCCAGTACAACCTGAGAGCCACCGCGACCGACAGCGAGGTTCTCTACTGGCTGGAGGTCTGCGGAGACACGATCGACGATCGCCGCGGGTTCGTGGTCGCGGCGAGACACGGGCTCGTCGACCTCGGCGAGCGTCCCACGCTACGGCTTCTGGGTCGCATCGTGGGTCGCCAGGACGGCCTCGGGCCGCTCTCCGTGGAGCAAACCAGGATGCTCTACCGCCAGGGGATCCGCATACTGAGAGAGGCGGCCAGTAGAGAGTTCTCGCCGCTCCGGAGAGCGCGCTTCCGACAGGCGCGCGACTAGCCGGAGCCGGAACCTGGGTTCCGATTTCGCAGGTAACTCGACGCCCTACCGGGTGTGGGGTAGGGTGCCGGCTTTTGACCATACGTGGGGCGCAGGAGCGTCCCGGGAGGAGGATCGATGAGGATGTCCTACTGGGTGATCGTGTGCGTGTGGCTCGTCTCGTCCAGCGCGGCGGCACAGCCGATGAAGCTGGAGGAGGGTCTGACGGAGGCGATCCTCGACCTGACCACGACCGAGCGCCGGCACCTGTGGTGGCGTCCGTGTGGCGAGCGGTTCCGCGGGGACTCCGAGGAGGCGCACGCGTACGCGCGAACCATCGCCGCGACGATCATCCGTGAGGCCGGTACGGATCTCGATCCGTGGTGGATGGCCGCTCAGCTCGCTCAGGAGTCCGGCATGAACCCATGCGCGTTCTCGAACGCGGAGTTCGCGCGGTACCGGCGTGCTCTCGGGCGCAGGCCGACCGAACGCGACGTGATGGCGCTCCTGCGCAGTTCGCAGCTCAGGGAGGAGCACGGGATCCGTGCACTCGATGCCGGCCTGGCGCAGTTCAGGTACCCCGGCGCAGTCCTTCGCATGGTCGGGATAGAACAGCCCGAGCAGCTCCTCGACATCGACACCTCGGTTCGGGCGTTCGCCTCAGCGCTGAGGCTCTACCGGCGACGGTGCGACGAGCATCCCGTTTTCTCGGGGAACGACACCATCGAACGACCAGATGGAACCGTTCGGGTGGTTAGATGGCGATACCGGTGCGCTTACACATTCTGGGCCATCCACAACTCCGGATCGGCAGATCGTGTCCGCCGGCAGTACATCATGAACGTACAGCGACGCTACGATCGTGGACCGGCTCGCTGGCGGAGCCGGGTCGAGTCGGGACTGAGCGAGACAGGCTAGAAGGCGGGCTTCGACGAGAGGAGTGCCTGGAGATCGTGGACCGTCTGGCAGAGGGGGATCGAGGTGAAGGCCGGCCTGGAATGTCCCTTGGGGGGCAGGTCGCCGGACGCCTTCCGCTTGCGCTTCGGCCCCCGATTCGTGAGTAGTTTCACCGCGTTGCGGTACGCTGCGGTTCCGCGCTTGGGGTACGCGACGCCGCCGACCAGCGGCACGTCCGACGCCTCGAAGAGGATCAGGTCGGGGTTGCGCGTGGAGTGACCGGTGGTCCAGTGGGCGATCACGGTGCAGCCGACGTGGTCGCGGAGGTAATCGGCCATGGACCGGTCGCCGGTGCCCGGGCTCGTCTTCTTCGAGCCCGGTTCGTCCCCGGCCGAGCACGCGAAGAGCGTGATGGTCTTGAGTCCCTTCTTCCGCTGCTTCCGCAGCTCGGCGACCAACGCGGCCAGATTGGCCTCGTCGGTGCCCTTCTGCCCCTTCACGCGGAAGCCGAGCTGGAAGCCGGTGGACCAGCCGTGGCACAGGATGACGATGTGCGTCCAGGACCGGCGGCCGATCACGCTGACGCACTGGCGCGCGGCTCGCTCGAACCCTCGCTGCTTGGCGGAGCCGGTGATGGTCAGCGTGTTCGGGTCGACGGCGGGGACCTCGATCTTCTCGATGGTCGCCCGAGTCGGCCCGCCGAGGTGCTTCTGGATGGTCGTTGCCTCGGGCCAGAAGACATTATCGAAGTCCCTCTTGGGCGGCGAGTTCCGGTCGGGGACCAGGATCAGGACTTCGTCGGACGCGGTGATGATGGGCTCGGCTCCGGACATGGTGGCTCCTTGAAGATGGGCTACCATACACTCAGATGTTGCACATCGACACCCATGATCTGCTGGAACCCCTCGCTGGCGACGTGACTCTCCGGTGCTCTCTCTGCCAAACGCGCCGGGCGACGTGGATCGGAGAGACCCGGAGCGGGAACCGCAACGTCACGATGTGCGCGTGGTGCGTGCTCTACGGCGGGTCGTCGTGGGGGCACGAGCACCGCGACGAAGTCCTGATGGCCGGTGTCACGGTTCGCCAGGCGGCGCTCAGGAGCGCGAACCCCAAGGTCCACGTGCCGGAGCTGGACGAGCGGCACCGGCTGAACGCCGAGGATGCCGAGAAGCTCATGCTGGGTGTGGGCTACACCTCGGCCCACCTACGACCACAGCTGGCTGTCCTTCTGGGGCGGGGGGAGACGGGTGGCTGACGGTTGGATCGGGCCGCCGCGCGTGGGCCAGATCGTCGTGCTCAAGGATGGTCGCCGCGGGGAGGTCGCGACGGTGCTGCGCGGAGCAGACGCTCTGCGAACCAAGCGCGAGGTCGAGATGCTGCTGCTGACGGCCTCGATGAGGGCCGAGATGGGGGCCGGCTGGGCGAACCTTTACTATGAGGCGACGGTCCTGATCGAAGACACGGCTCCGATCATCGTGACCGTCACGCCAAACAAAGTCGCCGCCGTTGAAGATCCGTCTTGACCAGCCGACACGATAGCCTAAGAATCGTGACGTGGCAGACGACGACTCCATCGTCACCGGTGTGGCATCAAGGAACGTGACGCTCGCGAAGACAGTCCGCAGCACGAGAGGGAGGACGGCTGCGGCGAAGGCGGAGGCCAGGGCGAAGAGGGAGGCGAAGCGGCCTCACAAGGCCCTGGAAGAGTCCTGGTACGAGATCATCTACCTCAGGCACCCAAAGGGCACGCCGGGGGTGAAGTGGGGGACCCCTGAGCGTCAGCTCGCCAAGGCGTGTATCGGCGAGTCCGACCTCGACACGGTCCTCAAGGCCATCCGCTACTTCATCGACGAGTGGTGTCCCCGACACGAGAAGTTTCCCAGCTTCAAGCTCTTCTGGGCGGTGCGTGGTCAGATCCACGCCGAGATGCAGGGCACGGTGAAGCCCAAGCTCACGGCCGGCGAGCGCATGGAGCGCGGGGAGTGGGATCGCTCTACCGAGCCGAAGTCCCCCAAGATCGGTTGGGGGTAAGATCTGGGTGTCGTAGACTGTGGAGCGCCCAGGTGCGGCTGATGCGAATCGCGGGGTACAGAAACCGGCTGACCGAAGACCACCTCGTGTGGATGCGGATTCCTGTCCGGTTCTGGGACGCCAGGCTCGATCGGATTCAGGATCCGAGCCTCAAGGAGGTCGTGCGCCAGTACGGTCGGGACATCGACCAGAACCTCGATGAGGGGTCTGGGCTCCTGTTCTACGGGGACAACAGCCTGGGCAAGACCTGTGCGGCGGTGGTCCTCGCCAAGGAGGCCCGTCGCGTAGGGGCGTCGGTGCTCTTCATCACGGCCGAGTCTCTGCGGCAGTCCGTCATCGACAAGACCAGGCTCTACGACGACGTGCTCGTCTACGACCGCGCCGAGCAGGTCGATGTGCTGATCCTCGACGACCTGGCCAAGGAGCACTCTGACGATGGGGGGTGGTCCAGGAGGACCATCGAGAACCTGTTGCGCGTGCGCTCGGCGAACTGTCGGGTGACCATCATCACAACGAATGCCTCGCTGGAGAAACTGGAGAGGGACTACAAGGCGTCCTTCACCGAGATCCTGCGTGAGGCGTGCTTGCCTGTCCGTGTCGAGGGCAAGAACCTCAGGGCCGAGGCCGGCGAAGAGCTTCGCGCGAGGCTCGTAACAGGGTAGCTTAGACACCCCAGGCCAGGGGTGCCGGCTCTCATGCCGGCAGAAGGGGTGCGTTTTCTCGTGGATCTCGACGCAACGACGCTCTGGCTCGCAACGAGGTCGGTCGACTCATACAAGCGCGTCGTGGAGATGGGGGTCGACGTCGACCTCCTCAGCGGGTCGGCCAAGTCCGCCTGGAAGTTCGTCACCGAGTACCGCGGCAAGCACGGGGAGCTGCCCGGGATCTCCATCATCGCTGAGCACACCGGCGCGGTGATCCGGCCCCCCGACGAGGGGGAGGAGGTCGCCCTCGGATACCTCGTCGATCGCCTCCACGAGCGCGCCATCTACCGGGCCCTCAAGTACGGGCTCGGCAAGAGCATCGAAGCCCTGGAGGCCGACAAGCAGGACGAGTCGGTGAGCGAGGTTCTCCGACTCTCCGATCACCTTCGCAAGAAGCGGATTGCTCAGGTCCAGCTCCGCACGCTCGGGCAGGTCGCTCCGGAGGTGCTGGAGCTATACAAGCGCACCAAGAAGGGCGAGATCGGCATCCCGCTCCCGTGGCCGACGATGACGTCGATGACCATGGGGCTCTGGCCCGGGACGCTGACGTTCTTCGTCGCGCGCCCGGGTGTGGGCAAGACCTGGACGGCCGTCATCATGGCGCTCCACGCGTGGGGCGAGGCCAAGAAGAAGGTGCTGATCGTCTCGCCCGAGCTGGGGCGCGTGGAGCTGGGCGAGCGCCTGGTCGCCAAGTACGGGAAGTTCTCCTACGGCGACATGGTCACCGCCCAGCTCGGGATGATGGGCGAGAAAGCGTTGGAGGAGACGGTCTCCGAGCTGGAGCGGATCGGCGACACCTTCTACATCCTCGACGACGAGGACCACATCGGGCCCGAGTCCATCGAGCAGGCGATCGAGACGGTCGAGCCCGACCTGATCCTGGTGGATTCGATCTACATGATGCGAGTCGAGAAGGGGGAGATCAAAAAAGGCGCCGGCAGCAAGGGCGGCCGGTACGATCGCATCCTGGAGACGGTCGATTGGCTCCGCCGGACCGCGCGGCGCTACAAGCGGCCGGTCGTCGGGATCAGCCAGCTCTCGCGCGACGCGAAGATGAAGAAGGAGGCCGCCGACCAGATCAAGAAGGGTCGGGGCACCGGCGGGCTCGAAGACGCGGTCGCGATGACCGACACCCTCTTCATGGACGCGCACAACCTGTTCGCCCTGTTCCAGGACCGCGACATGATGCTGGACAAGCAGCTCATCTACGTGCCGCTCAAGGTCCGGCGACAGGCGATGCGTGCTCACGTCGCCATTCGGTGGGATATGTCCAAGATGGACTTCTCCGAGATCGGCACCTTCGTGCCCGATGGCGGTGGCGGCGACTCTGCACGGGACGGAGGCGGGTCGTCCTCCACCTACCAGGACGACGACTACGAGTCCGCCTTCTGAGGTGCACGCATGATCGAGCTGAACATCACCACCATCACTGGGCTCGTCGGGGTCACGCTCGTGATCGCGACCGGAAAGATCTTCGATGGTCCACGCGGGTGGCTCAAGGGCTTCGCCAACGCGTGGAATCCGCTACGTTGGCTCGGTGAAGGGATGGGCTGCACGATGTGTGCGGGGTGGTGGGTCGGCTTCTGGTGGGGCGTCTACAGTGGGAGCGATCCGCTTGCCTCGGTCGTCGTGGGAGGCGTCGTGAG
>Ga0172382_10012937_pt1 | contig 10817 bp, 7 predicted proteins | sample Leawel138RmetaG_FD_122245 | JGI IMG/M metagenome (GOLD analysis project Ga0172382, IMG submission 122245) | Leachate microbial communities from a municipal landfill in Southern Ontario, Canada - Leachate well 138R metaG | ecosystem: Engineered > Solid waste > Landfill > Unclassified | place...
AAGCATTGACAAGCGACAAAAGCCGCCTTATATTTTTTTTGTCGGAGTAATATCCGTCAAAGGCAGGTATCCATGCCGGAGCTGAAGAAAAATAGCGACAAGCGGTTTAAGATACTGAGCAAACGATCCCTCCCTACCACGCAATGCGATATCGATACTGACAATTATTATTGCGTTTTGAAGAACAATAAGCGCTTCCGTCATGAATCCCGTTTTCCGGAATTAAGCAGCTATTTAAAAGCATTCAATGTCTTCTGTTCCAGAGAAAATAAGGAGTCATAACCATGAGCAATATCATTTCCGCCGCCTTGTTGCGGCAAGGTTTCCGCTACCTTGAAAAAGACCCGGAAAAGAATCTTCTCAAGCTTGCCCGCTGGGCGGAGACCTTTACCCGGGACAATACCAGCAAAAAACAGCTGGCAGCGTTCCGCGATGCGGTTCAGGATCACGATTCTCCCCAACATTGCTACATAATGCGATTTTTCCATGAGATTGATACGCTCATTCTGAAAAAGATCATTGAAAATTTTATCCTGAACGCTAACTGGGTCGGTTATAAAAAGACGCAGGAATACCGGGAAAAATATGGTATCAACATTCCCTGGGCGCTTTTGATCGATCCTACATCCGCATGCAATTTGCACTGCAAAGGCTGCTGGGCCGCTGATTATCCCAAAAGCGATGATCTCAGTTTGGAAATCATGGATCGGATCATCAACGAAGCCAAGGAATTGGGTACCTATATGTTTCTCTTTTCCGGCGGTGAACCGCTAATGCGGAAAAACGATCTTTTAACGTTGGCGCTGAAACATCAGGATGCGGTGTTTGCCCCTTTTACCAATGCCACTCCGATCGATCCTGCCTTCGTCGCCGCTCTGCGAAAGGCGGGGAATTTTATTCCGATCATCAGTATCGAAGGCGACCGCGAGCAGACGGATGCCCGCCGCGGGGACGGCGCCTTTGATGCTTGTATCAAAGCCATGCATTATTTGCATGAAGAAAAAGTTCCCTTCGGATTTTCAACTTGCTATCACCGTTACAACACCGAATATGTGGGTTCGGATGCCTATGTTGACGAAATGATTCGTGCCGGTGCCATGTTCGGATGGTATTTTACCTATATACCACTGGGTAAAAATGCGGATACGGGATTGATCGCAACACCGAAACAACGGGCCTATATGTACCGTCGGATCCGGGAATTACGGAAGAATAAACCCATCTTTGTCCTGGATTTTTGGAATGACGGTGAATATGTGAAGGGCTGTATCGCGGGAGCAAGACAATACCTGCATATCAATGCCCGGGGCGATGTGGAACCTTGTGCATTTATCCATTATGCGGTTACCAATATTTACGATGAACCGCTGCTGGAAGCATTGAAAAATCCCCTGTTCCGCGAATATAAAAAGTATCAGCCCTTCAATGAAAATATGCTGTGCCCTTGTCCTATGTTCGATAATCCGGAATTTCTGGTTAAAATGGTCAAGGCCAGCGGCGCCCATTCCACGCATCTGCCGGATCCGGAAGATGTGGAAGCACTGTACGCCAAATGTAAACCCGCAGCCGAAGCCTGGAAACCCCTGGCGGATCGCTTGTGGTCGGAAAGACGATGAGAGAATGGGGTAAGGGTTTCAGATTCCGGAGGACTGGATCGTTGAAGAGCTGGCGTAAGGCCAGCGCGAAAAAGCGCCCCAGTTCAGCATTCGCGTATAGCCCTTGTCTTTCAGCTGTTCCATGACGCGGTGCGCCTGTCCGCCGCTTTCGCAGTAAAAGATCAGATACTGCGATTTTTTAAGCTCTTTCAGGCGCTTCATGATCTCTGCAGATGGAATATTGACGGCTGTAGGAATATGTCCCTTTGCATAAGCCTCCGCAGAACGGACATCGATAATACGGATCTCCGGTTCCGGATACTGTGTCAGTTCCAGCAGTTTATCTGTCTCCAGATAAGGGTAAAGACTTCGGCTTTCACCGCTTGCGCTTCCAGTCGAGCAGGCAGCCGGCAGAAACAGCAGGATGCCGATAATAATGTGAAGGATTATTTGTCTCATTGAACTCCTGTCATTTTTGGGAATTATACAACGATTTGCGCAGAAATACAGCTGAAAAACATCCGAAATCCTGTATGTACCGGATATTCTTGTAAAGGATGTTTTCTTTTTATGAATACTTTTGTATCTTTTGCGCGGATTCATTGAGGTGAAACAAAGATATATGGAATTTTACAGTACCAATCATCAAAGCGATAGCGTCGATCTCCGAACGGCGGTATTAAAAGGCATGCCGGACGACAAGGGTCTTTATATGCCGGAAGATATCCCGCAGATGCCCCCGCATTTTTTCGCGAATATCCACAAGCTGGGATTTCGCGAGATCGCAACCTCGGTAGCCCTTACATTGCTCGGTGACGAACTGTCTTCCGATACACTGATCCGCATTATTGACGAGAGCCTGAATTTTGTGATCCCCCTGGTCCGTCTGGACGAGAAGCTATATATTCTGGAATTATTCCACGGTCCAACCCTGGCTTTCAAAGATGTGGGTGCGCGTTTTATGGCCCGGCTGATGGGTTTTTATTCCCGGGACAGCGGCCGTACGCTCACGGTTCTGGTCGCCACTTCCGGAGATACCGGCTCTGCCGTAGCAAATGCCTTCTATGGTGTCGAAGGTATCCGGGTTGTACTTTTATATCCTTCCGGAATGGTAAGCAAGTTGCAGGAACGGCAGTTATGCAGCCAGGGCGGGAATATCCGTGCTCTGGAGGTAAGCGGGAGTTTTGACGACTGTCAGCGTCTTGTCAAGACCGCTTTCAGCGATGCGGAACTACGGGAACACTTGCAGCTGACTTCGGCAAATTCCATCAATATCGCCCGTTTGATCCCGCAAAGCTTTTATTATTTTTATGCTTACGCCCGCCTCAGAGCGGAAGGCGTGAATTCCTCTCCATTAATATCGGTCCCTTCCGGGAATCTTGGAAATCTTACCGCGGGGCTGATCGCCAAACGTATGGGACTACCGGTACGGCGTTTTATTGCCGCCTGCAACCGGAATGACAGCCTGACCCGCTATCTGAAAAACGGGAGATTCGAGCCTTCCGATACCATTCGCAGTATTTCCAATGCCATGGATGTGGGTAATCCAAGTAATTTCGCGCGTATCCTGGAGCTATACGGGCATGCTGTGGATTTTCTGCGTCAGGACTTGTTCTCCGCCTCTTTTGATGACGCGGCAACCCGGGAAATGATGCAAAGAATGGACCGGGAATACGGGTATATCTGTGATCCGCACGGCGCGGTGGGGATTTGTGCGCTTGAAGCATACCGGAAATACGATTCCGATACTCCCGCTGTCTGCCTGGAAACGGCACATCCTGCAAAATTTGATGATACGGTAAGGGAAACACTGGGGAAAGCGCCTGAAATGCCGGAAGTGCTTACAGAGGTCCTGCATAAGGAAAAACGTGCAATGAAGATGGATGCCGATTACCCGGACTTCCGCCGCTTCCTGCTGGATCAAGGATCCTGTGAACCGGGAAAATACTATAATAAATAAGATTCATACAGGCGTTCCGCTTTGTTATTCTCTTTTATTTTTGCCTGAAATTGTGTAAGTTTTGCACATATTGAAAGGATTCGAACATGAGTCACACCATATGTCTTCGCAACGGAACGGTGTTCACCGGCATTGCCATGGCGCCCCAGACTTCCGTTGTTATTCGTGACGGCAAGATCGCGGATGTTGTTAGCAACAGCAAGCTGAACAGTCTGCATTTACCAAAAGATACCACCACTATTTATGTGAATGGTGCCATTATTGCTCCCGGTTTTATTGATACTCACATTCACGGTATTCATGGTTTCGATACCAGCGACGGCAATCCGGAATCCATTCTGGAGATGTCCAAAGCTCTGGTCAACTACGGGGTAACCGCTTTCTGTCCTACGCTTTATCCCCAGGAACACAGTAAATTTATCCGCTGTATCGAAGCGATCCGGGATGCGGTCGGTAAAGAAGAAGGTGCCCGTATTTTTGGTGCCAACCTGGAAGGTCCTTTTATCTCGAGAGAAAAACACGGCGCGCTGGACCCCAAATACATGCGTCCCGTCAATATGAAAAAAATGGAAGAATATGTTGAAGCCGCCCGGGGGCATATTGCCATCATGACGGTCGCCCCGGAACTCAAGGGTATGCACGAACTTGCGCTTTATTGTGCAAAGCAGGGAATTGTCATGGCGGCAGGGCACTCGGATGCCACCTATGAGGATATGATGGAAGGTGTTAAGGCCGGCATCCTGCATTCCACGCATTTCTTTAATGCCATGCGCCGTCTGCATCACCGGGATCCGGGTGTGGTGGGTGCCATTATGATCTATCCCAATATTGCCTGCGAGGTCATTGCGGACGGTTACCACGTTCATCCGGCCATTGTAAAGCTGCTGCAGCGCGTAAAACCCGTCCACAAGATTGTTCTTGTCACGGACGCCCTGAAACCGACCGGACAGAACAGCGGCAAGCTGATGGCCAACAATGAGGAGGTCTACTGTAAAGACGGGCTTTTTGTACGCAAGGCTGACGATACCATTGCCGGCTCCGCCCTAACCATGATCAAGGGTGTTGAAAACCTTGTCCGCCTGATGGGCGTACCGCTGGACGACGCACTGCGCATGGCCAGCTGTAACCCTGCGACAGTGATCAGCCGGCAGATCCAGACCGGTTATATTATGCCGGGACGTGATGCCGATATCGTAGTGTTTGATCAGGATTATAAGATCAAACTGACCATGGTAAAAGGCCAGATCAGAAAAATGGCGGAATAATTGAAAGATAAATTCTCAAAAAAGGTCTGTTCCGGTTAACAGTCCTTTTTTTATTGAATGGAATTTTGAAATAAGGAAGAGGGGAAGAAGCGGAAAGATTGAAGTATGGAACGATTCGAGGGGAGTTAGAGGGATTTCAGCGTTTTAACAAAATCCGGGTCCGGTTCTGCGCCGATACCGCTGATGCCGTCCGGGAATTCGATCATGCCGTTCCGGATACCGACTCCGCCGATAATGGGTTCATTGATATGACCCACATTGGCATCCAGGTCGAAATATTTGACAACGGGATGTGCCATGGCAAAGTGGCAGAAGGCCGTATTTGCCAGTCCGGATTCAGACATACAACCGGTCATGCAGGGAATATGTGCCGCCTCGCAGATATTGGCGATCATGATGGCATTGCGCATTCCTCCGGATTTGGAGAGTTTGATGTTGATTAAAGGCGCGGCCTGGCTACGGATCACGGCAAGAGCGTCTTCGGGGGAAAAGACCGACTCATCGGCCATGACCGGAATGGAACAGCGCTCCGAAACATAGCGCATGCCTTCCAGATCATGACGGCGTACCGGCTGTTCGCAGAATTCAATATCCAGTTCTTCCATGGCCTGCAGGCATTTGACGGCCGTAATACGGTCCCAGCCCTGGTTTGCATCAATACGGATCCCGATATCCGGACCGACCGCTTTTCGTATCTCGCGCAGGCGCAGGATATCCTCTTCGGGATCGATACCCACTTTGGTCTTGATCTTGCGGAAGCCCTTTTTGATAATATCCCTTGCATCCTGTCCGGCCTTATCCAGAGTACTGATGCCCATGGTCAGATCGGTTTCCATCGGGCGCTTTTCACCGCCGAGAAAGCGGTAGAGGGGGAGCGCGGCATGTTTGGCGGCAATATCGTAAAGTGCCATGTCAAATGCACTTTTAATGGTGCTGTTCAAGGGGAGAAAGGCATCCATTTCGCAGATGCGTGCGGCATATTCCAGTGCATCTTTTCCCAGAAAGATCTCTCGCAGTTCCTGTGCCGCCGCCAAATTGATCTTTTGGGTCTCTCCGACGATTGCCCGGAAAGAACTGGCTTCTCCCCAGCCATCCAGTCCTCCGGAAGTCCGGATACGGATCAGTACATTTTGTGCTCCCGAGATCACCATGGTGGCGATACGGAATTCGTGATCGCTGCTTACATCAAAGGGGAAAATGTCAATATGGCTAATTATCAGACGGTCGGACATAAAAACTCCTTATCTTTTCGGCAAAAGTAATAAAAAAATACAGAAATTCCTTGAAAAATATATTGAATCTATGGAATGTTTTTTATAGCTTAATGCGTACGTTTAGTAACGCCAATGAAAAGTTATAATATATAAAATAAGTAATTTTGAATAGGGAAGGAATCATATGAAAAGATGTCCAGGCACTCTTGTATCCAGATGCTTTATCGTTCTGGTCATGGGATTTCAGCTGCTTGTCGCGGCAACTGCGGGCAAGATTGCGGGAATTGTGCGGGATCAAAGCAGCGGTGAACCGCTAATTGGTGCAAATATTGTCATATTGAAGGATGGCAGTTCCACCAGTATAGGTGCCGCTACGGATGCCCAGGGTTATTACGCAATACTGAATGTCGAACCGGGTATTTACGATGCTCTGGTGAGTTATGTTGGTTATTCCAATATGCGTATCACCGACATTGAGGTCAATATCAATCTGACCAGCGAACTGAATGTCGATATGCAGATGGAAGTAATCGGGCAGGAGGAAGTGCTGGTGGTTGCCACGCGGGAGCTGCTGAAAAAGGACGAATTTGCTTCGACGCACAATGTAACGGCTGAAGAAATGCAGGTTCAGCCGATTGACAATTTTATGACCATCGCTCAGAATCAGCCCGGTGTGGTTGGTTCGCATTTTCGCGGCGGCCGCAGCGGAGAGGTCCTGGTTGTCATCGACGGTATGCCGGTCCGTGATCCCGCCAGTACGTATTCCGGGAGTACGGGAGGTTTCACCCTGGGAATTCCCACGGAAGCGATCTCGGAGATGGAAGTGTCCCTGGGCGGTTTAAGCGCCGAGTTCGGGAATGTCCAGTCCGGTGTGATTAACGTTGCCACCGATGCCGGCGGAAGAAAGCTCAGTGGGAAAGCGACCTGGATGACCACGGATTTTGGCAGCGGCATGAATGATTTGCTGATGCCCCTGGACAAATTCAAGGAAAAAACCCTCAACTTTTTTCCCACAACGGCAAATCAGGATTCTCTGCGGACTTTGATTATGCCGCGGGAAGACCGCTGGTATACCCTCAAATACCAGCATGAACTGCAGAATGTCCTGCGCCTGAACCTCAGCGGTCCCCTCATTCCCAATAGCGATCGTCTGACCTTTGCCGTTTCGGCCGATCTCAGCAACGAAAAACAAGACTATTTTATCAATAACAACTATTCCAATCAAAAGATATACGGAAAGCTGACCGCCAAGCTGAACGACAAAATGAAATTATCGGCAAGCGGGATGTATTCTTATACTTTGTCGGATGATTTTTACATTTACGCTTCCAAATACGGTCCTCCCGATGAATACTGGCTCAGCGAACGCTATTACGACCCGAATCCTTCCACCAGCGTCCGCAACGATACGGCCTTTATTTACATTTATGTGGATGATGCCTCGGCATATCAGGATTCCGGCTTCAGTATCGGACGCACGGGTTCTGTCGTCGTTGGAACGGATACCATCACCTGGTATCAGCAGACCCGTTTTAAAAAGGTCTATATTGACACCCGCATGCAGGAACATCTCTGGGACCGTGAAAACAAGGCAAATTCCTATAATCTGGGCTTTACCCATCAGCTGAATTCCAAGACTTTTTATGATCTGAAATTTCAGCACCTGAAATCCTCTTATTTTTACGGGACCCGGGATGTGGACGATTATGACAATGACGGCGATGTGAACGAATACCTGAACTGGGATTTCAATGGAGACGGTCCGCATTACCGGAATCGTGTGCGTGAAAACGATATCTGGTGGCTCAGCGGAGACGATCCGGGTTACCGGGACCAGATTTCCACGGTTAACAAGCTGAAATTCGATATTGAGAACCAGCTGACCCCCAACCATCAGATCCGCGGGGGATTTGACTTTACGCATAACAACATGGACGTCACCAATATCTCCTGGAGCACCGTCAGTTTCAATCCGGTGGATTCCTCTTATTCCCGCACCTATTTCCGCACGGATATCTGGAGTGAGGATAACATTGATTTCGGTTTGTATATCCAGGATAAAATGGAATACCGCGGATTGGTCGCCCTGGTGGGCTTGCGCTACGATTACTTCAATCCCAGCGGCTTTGGAGATCCGGTGCTCTATCCTTCGGATTTTGCCAATCCCTTTGAACAGCTGGACGATCAGGGCGTTCCCATCTTGAAGGATCCTGTCGAGGCCAAGCCTAAACATCAGATATCACCGCGCTTCGGCCTTTCTTTCCCGCTGACGGACCGCGATAAGATCATGTTTACCTACGGACACTATTTTCAGCGTCCGGACAGTTATTACCTGTACCGGAACCTGTATTACGAGAAGCTGACAACAACGGGGAACTATATCGGCAATCCGGGACTGGATCCGGAGAAGACTGTATCTTACGATATCAGTGTGGAACATCTCTTCACTCCGACATTTAAGGTATCGCTCACGGGGTATTACAAAGATGTGACCAATCTGATGAACTTCCAGAAATACGTGTTCCGGAATTCACCGAGTGACGGGAATATCTATGTCAATGCCGATTACGCCAATATTAAAGGTTTTGAATTAGCTCTGTACAAGACGCTGACGGAATACTGGGGTGCATCGCTTAATTACACCTTTTCAAACGCTCAGGGCCGCCTCTATAACGATTACAACGCTCCGCTCTATGGGGAGGATCAAAAGATGTTTCCCCTGAGCCATGATCAGACCCACACGATCAATGCCAATATCACCCTGCGTACGCCCCGTCATCTGTCCCCGCTGCTCCGCAACTGGCGCGCTAATTTCCAGTTTGACCTCAATAGCGGCCTGCCGTATTCTTCCTACGGGACCGGCAGGACAAATGACCTGCGTTTGCCCTGGACCTACGGGCTGGATATGCGTATAAACCGACGGATCACGATGGGAGCGGTCAATTTGGATTTGTTCCTGGATGTGTTCAATGTGTTTAATACCATGTATATCGGCTATATCGGTTCCACACAATTCTATAATCTGCGCAACGATGCCGCGATCGTGGATCAGGATGTCGATTATTCCTTTATCTACAATCCGGAAGTCTATAACGATCCCCGTCAGTTCCGCGCCGGATTATCGGTCCAGTTTTAAGAAAAAGGAGACTTGAATGAAAATACAGAAGAAAAAGCGAATCATTCTCGGACTGTCCCTGATAGCGGCGGCACTGCTGTCCGCGCAGAATCCGGTTGTACCCTACGACAGCTTTGTTCACAAGATTGGGACACTGTGGAACAATATAACCAATCACGGTGAGATCGGCGATGACAGCTATACGGCGCCCGCACCTTCCTGCGAATGGCCCGGCGGTTCCGGGAACTCCTATCTCTACGCCGGTACACTCTGGCTTTCCGGGGCTTTTGACAAGGACGGCATTTTGAAGTACAGCGTGCTGAACGAACGTGACGGCGAATATGCACCGCTGGACTCAATTCACGTTTTCAAACCCGGGTCCCGTGCGGACCAGGAAACCTATACGAAATTCTGGGACGTTGCAGGGACTCAGTCTTCTTCCGGTGACGATCCCCTTGGAGTAACCATTGAAGAGCGTACCTATGCCTGGAACAATCCCCTGGCAGATGATTTCATTATTACGGAATACACGATCAAGAACGTGGGCGTAGATACGGACGGCGACTATGTCCCGGATCGGATGCGGGATCTGTATCATTTTACCTTTACGCTCCGCTGGGACGGGGATGTCGCCAAACGCGCCGACTGGCCGGTGGAAGGACCGCAGATCAACCAGGACGACCATGCACTGAGCAATGCGAATTCCACCTTTACCATTACGAATGCACGTGACCCCGAATACAACGGGACCTACTCCGGCTGGGACTGGGTGACCTTGATTCCCTATATGCGGCGTCAGGCCATTCGCGAACCCTGGTTGCTGGACTCCCTGAATACCTTCCCTCTGGACAGTATGTTGACCTTTATGTGGGACGGTGACAATCTGGAATACGGCGCCGAGGACTGGGGGTTGGATACCACGCTCCTGGATCGCGAATGGTACGATTTTGATCATCTGGACGACGACTTCGGGAATCCGGATGTGGACGGTACCTTCAACAGTGCGGGATTCCTGGGCTGGCGTATGCTGAAATCCGAGCCTTTCCTGGCACCCAAATCCTACGTGACCTGCACCATTCATGATGATCCGCAGACCGATGATGCACGCTGGAACGATTATATCAATATCGATGAATTCCACGATATTACCCAGGCGGTCAATCCTGCCTACACCCAGTGGCAGCAGGGATATTTTATGCCCCAGGATTACCGAGCTCTGACCAGCTACGGATCCATTGATACGCTGAAAGCCGGCGATTCTGTGGTCGTGACCATCGCTTACGGCGTTGGCGGCGAGCAGATGAATGGCGGGATTTATTCCATCATTGAACTGAACAAGATCATGCTGATGGCACAGTATATTGTCGACAATGATTATACCATCAATTTTGGCGAACTGATGGCTCCCGTAACGGATTTCAATCTGACGGAAGCCTCTGACGATGAAGGCAATTATCTGGGTGTGGATATCACCTGGGATGACCTGTCCGAAGCCCATGATAAATTCGGCGGTTACCGGGTGATCCGCAGCAACCGTAAAATGCCGAACGGTTCCTTTATCTGGGACGAACTGGCCGTTTTTGATATCGATTCCGAGAACTGGCCGCCTTCCGCCGATATGGGAGGAGCTGACGTCTATGCCTTCCGCGATACCACGGTACGCTTTGG
>Ga0172382_10012939_pt1 | contig 10814 bp, 17 predicted proteins | sample Leawel138RmetaG_FD_122245 | JGI IMG/M metagenome (GOLD analysis project Ga0172382, IMG submission 122245) | Leachate microbial communities from a municipal landfill in Southern Ontario, Canada - Leachate well 138R metaG | ecosystem: Engineered > Solid waste > Landfill > Unclassified | place...
ATCGCGCGCAATAATTCCGATCGCCCGATTACCGGCATGGCCACCTTCAACGTGGAGCCGGAGCAGACCGGGCGGTATTTCAACAAGATACAGTGCTTCTGCTTCACCGAGCAAACCCTGCAGCCCGGTGAGGAAGTGCGCATGCCCGTGATCTTCTACGTCGATCCCGAGATCGCGAAGGACGAGAACGCGAAGGATGTGCAGCAGATCACTCTGAGCTATACTTTCCATGAGGCGAAGGAACCCGCTTCGTAACCTCTGGACCACAGCGAAACAGGACGATAAGGGGCGCGGGGCAGGCGCGACGCGCCACAAATTCAGGAAGCACGATTCATGGCCGGCACGAAGAACCACGATTACCATATCCTGCCTACCGATCCGTGGCCTCTGATTGGCTCGATCTCGGCACTGACCTTCACCAGCGGCATGGTGCTGTTCATGCACGATATGGCCTATGGCCATCTGGTTCTGGGTCTGGGCCTCGCGGGGCTGATCGCCACCTTCTTCAGCTGGTTTTCCAATATCGTGAAGGAAGCGCAGGCAGGCGACCACACCCCTGTCGTGCAGCTTCACATGCGTTATGGCATGATCCTGTTCATCGCTTCGGAGGTCATGTTCTTCGTCGGATGGTTCTGGAGCTGGTTCGATTTCGCGCTGTTTCCGTCGCAATTGGCGGAAGTCGTGGGCGGGCAGTTCCCGCCCAAGGGGATCGAAGCGGTCATGGACCCCTTCGATCTTCCGCTGCTGAACACCATGATCCTGCTGTGCTCCGGCACCACGGTCACCTGGGCGCATCATTCCCTTATTCATGGCGATCGCGAAGGATTGAAGAAGGGCCTGTGGCTGACGATCCTGCTCGGCATCCTGTTCAGCGCGATCCAGGCTTATGAATATGCGCATGCCCCGTTCGCGTTCGGCGGCAATACCTACAGCTCGGCCTTCTACATGGCGACAGGCTTCCACGGCTTCCACGTGCTGGTCGGCACGATCTTCCTGATCGTCTGCCTGCGCCGCACCTATCTGGGCCATTTCACTCCGCGCCAGCATTTCGGCTTCGAAGCGGCTGCGTGGTATTGGCACTTCGTCGACGTGGTGTGGCTGTTCCTGTTCATCACCGTGTATATCTGGGGCGGCTGGGGCGCTCCGATCCACTGATGGTTTCAGGCAATCCGAACGAGAAGGAGCAGCCCGGAATGGCCGAGGCTGCCCTTTTCGGTCTGTGCCCCCGCTGCGGCGCGAAATCGCTGTTCGGCGGGGTGGTGCGCTTCGCCGCTCGCTGCGACGGCTGCGGCCTCGATTACAGCCGCTTCAATGTCGGGGATGGGCCTGCCGCATTCCTGACCCTGCTGATCGGCGGGCTGGTGACGGTGCTGGCGATCTGGCTGCAGCTTGCCGTTTCACCCCCGTTCTGGGTCCATATCCTTCTCTGGCTTCCTCTTACCGCCGCGGCCGTGCTGATCGGCTTGCGGGCATCGAAGGCGGCGCTGCTCTACGCTGAGTTCAGCCGCAAGGCGGGTGAGGCGGGGCGCGAGGACTAGCAGACATGCGCATACCGGTCTTGCCGACCTTGCTCGTTCTGGCCGGCGTGGCGGTCATGATCGGGCTGGGGCTATGGCAGCTTGGCAGGCTTGAGCAGAAGCAAGCCTTGCTGGCGCGCTATGCCAGGGCAAGCGGCATGTCTTCCGACGTTCCGTTCCCGCAAAGCGAGAGCGCCGCGGAGCCGGTATATTATCGTCATGCCCGTGTGGATTGCCGCGAAGTCGCCGGCGTGACGGCGAAGGCCGGCACCAATGCGAAGGGCGAGGCTGGGGTGGCCCACCATGCCGCTTGCCGGCTCGCGGGCGGCGGCACCGCCGATATTGTCCTGGGTTGGTCCCGTGCGCCTGCCTCACCGGATTGGCGCGGTGGCGAAGTGATGGGCGTCATCGCGCCCGGTCCGCGCCTGGTGGCCGATCCGCCGCTCGCCGGGCTGGAGCCGAATGCGGTGCCCGATCCGTCGGAAATTCCGAACAACCACCTCGCCTATGCCGTGCAGTGGTTCTTCTTCGCGGCAACCGCGCTCGTGATCTATGCCCTGGCGGTGAGAAAGCGCCTGCGCGGCTGAGGCGGCGCGATCCTATTTGTAGAAGCCCTCGCGCAGATTGATGCCGTGCTCGATCCAGATGCGCAGGGTGCAGATCATCTGGCTCCAGCCCATGCAATTGCCATAGCTCGCGTCCAGGCCTTGCTGGCTTTCGCTCCAGCCGGTTTCGCCGATTTCGACCAGGGTATGCCCATCGTCGCAATCGGTGAAGCGCATGGTTACTTCGGTCTGTGTGCCATTTCCTTCGGCATTTCCCCAATGGAGCAGGATGAGCTTGTTTTCGACCAGTTCCACCACCTCGACCGGGAAGGCGCCGGGGAAATCCGCGAAGTCCCAGGTCACGGTCGCGCCTTTCTCGAGCCGGCCCGTGGCTCCGCCCGTCGTGAAATATTGCGAAAGCCGGTCGGGATTGACGACGGCTTCGAACACGTTCTCCACCGGCCGGGCGATCCGGCCCCACACCCTGAATTTGAGTTCCATGCGGCGATTCCTGTCTCTGTCGCTTGATGAGAGTGAATTTATGTTATAAAAATATAACATGTCAACGGACGATCAGATGGACCGGGTCTTCAAGGCGCTGAGCAATTCCACCCGGCGCGCGATCTGCGATGCGCTGCGCGACCGGCCGCTCACCACCGGGGCGCTGGTGGAGGAGTTTCATGGACTGGATCGCTGCACCGTCATGCAGCATCTCAGGATATTGGAGAATGCCGGCCTCGTGGTTTCGGTGCGCAAGGGCCGGCAGCGGTTCAATTACCTGAACTCGACCCCGATCCAGGAGGTGCATCGCCGTTGGATCGGGCCGCATGCGGAGAGGGCATCGGCGCGCCTTCTGGCGCTCAAACATGCGCTGGAGGGAGAGCCGGCGGCGAATATGCAGGCAGCGGAAGAGTAGCGTGGCACTTGCCCGCAAATCGGCCAGCCATTAAGGCGCGCGCACCATGCAATATGTCTCCACTCGCGGCGGCGCGCCCGCGCTCGATTTCGAAGCCGTCACTCTGGCGGGTCTTGCCAGCGATGGCGGCCTTTATGTGCCTGCCGAATGGCCACGCTTCAGCGAGGGCGAGATCGCGGCTCTGGCGGGCCTGCCCTACGCCCAATTGGCGGCCAGGGTGATGCAGCCCTTCGTCGGTGACAGCCTTTCGCCGGAACGGCTGCTGGCCTTGTGCGAGGCCGCCTATGGCCGCTTCGCCCATGCCGCGGTCACGCCGCTCAAGCAGTTCGACGAGCAGCACTGGCTGCTGGAGCTGTTCCACGGCCCGACCCTGGCATTCAAGGACGTGGCGTTGCAATTGCTCGGCCTGCTCTTCGCCGAATTTCTTTCCCGCCGTGAGCAAAGGCTGACCATCGTCGGGGCGACCTCCGGCGATACCGGCTCCGCCGCGATCGATGCGGTGGCCGGGCTGGACCGGGTGGACATTTTCATGCTGCACCCCAATGGCCGGGTCAGCGATGTCCAGCGCCGCCAGATGACCACGGTGCAGGCGCCGAACGTCTTCAACATCGCCATCGAGGGCAGTTTCGACGACGCGCAGGCGATGGTGAAGCGCATGTTCGGCGATCGCAGCATGACGGATCGCTTCCAGATCAGCGCGGTCAATTCGATCAACTGGGCGCGGCTGATGGCACAGGTGGTCTATTATTTCGCGGCTGCGCTGCAGCTTGGCGCTCCGCAGCGCAAGGTGGCCTTCAGCGTGCCGACCGGCAATTTCGGCGATGTCTTCGCAGGCTATGTCGCGGCCAAGATGGGCCTTCCCGTGGAGCGGCTGATCGTGGCGACCAATGTCAATGACATCCTGCACCGCGCGCTCAGCGACGGCGATTATTCGCAGGGCACGGTGACCCCCACCGCCGCCCCTTCCATGGATATTCAGGTCAGCTCCAATTTCGAGCGGCTGCTGTTCGATGCCGGCGGGCGCGATGGGCTGGCGCTGGCGGAGCAGATGCGCGGTTTCGAGCAGACGCGCGCCATGCGTCTCACCAATGCGCAACGGGAAGGGGCATCGGCCCTGTTTTCCAGCGCTCGCGCCGATGCCGACGATATGTCCGCCGCGATGCTCTGGGCCTCTCAGAGCTGCGGCGAGATCATCGATCCGCATACCGCGATCGGCCTGCATGCCGCGCGGCAGGCGGGGATCGAGGCGTCGATACCCGTAGTGACGCTGGCCACGGCCCATCCGGCCAAGTTCCGCGACGCGGTGGAACGCGCGACAGGCACCCGCCCTTCGCTTCCTGCGCGGATCGGGGATCTGTTCCAGCGCGAGGAGCGTTTCGTCGAGCTGCCGGGCGATTACGATACGGTCGCCGCTTACATCGCGCAGAACGCGACTCCGCGCGGCTGAGCGGGCGGCGATGGCGCAACTGGCCTCGCAACCGCTGATTCTGGCCGGGGATGGCTGGGAGGACTACGCGCTGCTCGACAGCGGCAATGGCCGCAAGCTCGAACGCTATGGTTCCTATCGCTTCATCCGTCCGGAGCCGCAGGCAATGTGGCAGCCGAAGTTGCCCGACTGGGATGCCCATGGCGAGTTCGTTCCCGGTTCCGATGAGGATGGGGGCGGGCGATGGAGTTTTTCCAAACCCGTGCCCCAGGAGGGATGGCCCCTTGGCTGGCGGGATGTGCGCTTCACCGCGCAATGCACCCCCTTCCGTCATCTCGGGTTCTTCCCGGACATGGCGCCGGTGTGGGACTGGATGCGCGAGCGGCTGGCCGGGCGGCCGGATGCGGCTACGCTGAACCTGTTCGGATATACTGGGGTCGGATCGCTTGCGCTGTCGCAGGCCGGCCCAGTGACTCATGTCGATGCGTCGAAGAAATCCGTCGCGCAGGCGCGCGAGAATGCAGCGCTTTCCGGCATGGAGGAGCGGCCGATCCGCTGGCTGGTGGACGATGCCGCCAAATTCACCGCGCGCGAAGTGCGCCGGGGCAAGCGCTATGACGGAATTATCCTCGACCCCCCAAAATTCGGCCGGGGGCCGAATGGCGAGATCTGGCGGTTGGAGGAAGGGCTGCCCGGATTGATCGCGGATTGCAGCAGGCTGCTCGATCAGGATAGCCGCTTTCTTTTCCTGACGGTCTATGCGGTGCGGATGTCTTCGCTGGCCCTGGCCGGGCTGCTGGCGGAAATGCTTGCGGCCCTGCCCGGGCGGATCGAATATGGGGAACTCGCGGTCAGGGAGGACGGCCCGGCGGGCAGGCTTCTGCCCACAGCGATTTTCGCCCGCTGGTCCAACGCCACAGAGGCCGGTTAGGTTGAAAGCGTGTCTGCGGGATGGACACGCCGGGGCAGGGATGCCATCGGCTGGACAAAGCAGCGGAGTGGTCATGGCCGACAGCCTTTTTCTAGAAGTCGCCGATTTCGAACAGAATGTGTTGACCGGCATCTACTCCGAGGAGACCGGCAAGCCGCAGCCCTTGCGCATCTCGATCAGCGTGCGGCTCAAGGCGGCGGATCGCTATGCCCCGGATACGCCGCTGACCGCCAGCAAGAACTATATGGACCTCAAGTTCGCTGCGGGAGAGGCCCTGCCGCCCGGCGTCCATTTCAAATTGATCGAAGCCGTGGCCGACCATATCTGCGAAACCCTGTTCGTGCAGGATGAACGGGTGCAAGCCGTCACGGTCAAGATCATCAAGCTGGCCATCGCCGAGAAAGACGAGAAGATCGGCATTACCCTGCATCGGGAACGGCGCTGACCCATGCAAAGGGTGGTTCGCATTCCCACTCTTCCCGAAAATCCATTGCAGGCATCGGCTGATTTCTATTGCAGCCATCTGGCCATGGTGACAGATGGCCTCGCCGGGAATGCGACCTCGCTTGCCATCGTCTTTCCGCCGGCTTCCCATGCGCACAGAGGCTGGCGGCGTGCGGCGATTGCGAATCTCGCCCGCGAATTCGCGCCCGTGCGAGTCAATGGCATCGCCGGTAGCGAGGGTGAGGCTCTGTCGGCGGCGCTGGCCTGGCTGGGCCATTCTCCCGGAGTTACCGGGCAATTGCTCGGTTTGTATGGCCAATCCGAAGAATGTGAGGCATATTCGCCGGATGAATGAGAGAGGAGCCCTGATAGACGGATTCAACCGTCGCATCAGCTATCTGCGGCTTTCGGTGACTGATCGCTGCGATCTGCGCTGCAGCTATTGCATGCCCGAGCGTATGCGGTTCCTCCCTCGCAAGGAAGTTCTCACTCTCGATGAGCTTCACATGCTCGCCCTCGGTTTTATCGAGCGCGGAATCACCAGGATCAGGATAACCGGCGGGGAGCCGCTCGTCAGGCGCGATGTGATCGACCTCGTGCATGCGCTCGGCCGCTGCATCGGGGCGGGGCTGGAAGAACTGACACTCACCACCAACGGGGTTCAACTCGCGGACCATGCGGATCGGCTGGCGGCGGCGGGCGTCAGGCGCGTGAATGTTTCGATCGACACGCTCGATCGAAACCTGTTCGAACGGATCAGCAAGCGCGATCGGTTGCCACAGGTGCTGGACGGCATCGCTGCGGCCCGCGAAGCGGGGCTGAAAGTGAAGCTCAATACGGTCGCTCTCAAGGGGCTCAACGAAGCGGAAATCCCCGGGCTGATCGCCTGGGCCCATGCGCAGGGCCACGATTTGAGCCTGATCGAAGTCATGCCGTTGGGTGAAGTGGAGGGCGACCGCCTAGATCACTATCTTCCGCTCGATGCCGTGCGCAGGCATCTTGAGCAGCGCTGGACCCTTGTTCCCAGCGAGCATCGCACTGGCGGCCCATCGCGCTATTTCGACATTCCGGAAACGGGTGGGCGGCTCGGGTTCATCACCCCGCTCACGAATAATTTCTGCGATGGCTGCAATCGCATCCGGGTCACGGCAACGGGACAGCTCTATCCCTGCCTCGGGGGGGCGGAGCGGGTCGACCTGCGCGCTGCCTTGCGTTCGCAGGAGCCGGACAGCCGCCTTGCCCGGGCATTGGACATCGCCATGCGGATCAAGCCTGAGCGGCATCATTTTCGCATGGATCGGCGCGGAGCGGAGCCGGCTCAGCCGCGCCATATGTCGATGACTGGCGGCTGACCCATGCCGCTGAAACTGCTGTTTCTGGGCAAGCTGGCCGATCTGGCGGGCGGACGGGAGCAGGCGGTCGATCCTGCGGATAAAATGGACTGGGCCGGCTTGATGGCCTGCCTGGCGCCCGACCTTGCCGATGCTCTGGGAACCGACAAGGTGCGGGTGGCGGTGAACGGAACCCTGGTTTCGGATAAATATGCCTTGCTCGTTGCCGATGGAGACGAGATCGCATTTCTGCCGCCCGTCAGCGGGGGGTGAAAATGCGCGAAGTGCATCTCCTCGATCACGCATTCTCCCCCGGAACCGAACTGGAGCGGTTCATGGCCGCTCATCCTGCTTCGGGCGGGATCGTCTCGTTCGCAGGTCAGGTGAGGTCGGGCGACGGCGTGGAGGCGCTTGAGCTTTCGCATTACGGCCCGCTTACGCTGCCGGGCATGGAAAGACTGGTGGACGATGCGCAGGGCCGCTGGCCGCTGGATGGCGTGCTCGCAATCCATCGCGTCGGCCTGATGCGGCCGGGCGAGGCGATCGTCATGGTGGCCACGGCGGCGCGGCATCGCCGCGATGCTTTCGAGTCGGCCGATTTCATCATGGACCATCTCAAGAGCGATGCGTGGTTCTGGAAACGCGAAAAGCGCGCGGACGGCTGGCACTGGATCGAGCCGCGCCCGGCCGACCGGGAAGATATCGGCCGCTGGCGCTGAAAATCTCATCGTCTTTTTGATCGCGATCAAAGTAAATCGTGCTTTGCGGACCTAGATATGGCGGCACTACCAAGGAGTTGCCGCAATGAGCAATCAGATCACTCGTGAACAGATCGCCGCCAAGGCCGTCATTCATGACCAGGCGCGCGCGCCCACCGTTGTCGACCGGAGCTTTGAGCTGCCTGCGCCGCTCTATGCCGCAACCGTGGCCTGCTATCTCGGCTTCATCGGGATCATGGCATTGGGATTCGGAGCGCCCGCGCTGGCCATTCCGCTGGCAATCTTCGCCATCTCCATTGTAGCCGGTTTCGCCATTCCCTTGATCTGGGTGCGAATGAATCCGGAAAACCATAGCCGGTCGCTCGATTGGGGGCGGTTCAGCGCTCGGGGCATCCAGACCTTTACGGGACGGGTAACCGCCGGTCAGGCCGCCGCCCAGGTTCTGGTCCTGCCCGTGCTGATCCTGCTGTGGGGACTGGTCGCGATTTCCATGGCCGCGGCGGCTGGGTCCTGACCCAGCCAAAACGGTTCTCTCCCGACTGGCGCGGCTTTGCTTCGGCGAAACCGCGCCACTTTTTTGCTGTCAGCCCCTGATGCGCCCGAGCAAGCGAGCGATGATCTCGTTTTCGGTTTCAGCCATTTGATCGACCTGATTGCGAGCATCGCTGATGGTGGAGCGGGCGCCGCCTTCCAGTTCGGCCGTGACGTGCAGCGAATCGAGTTGAGCCAGCGCGATCAGTAATCTGCTGCGGCTGGCCTCGAGATTGGCGATGGCGACCTGCGCGGAAGTCCAGGCATCGCTCGCCACGGCGGCCCCGCTGGCGGCGCTTACCTGGCGTTCCGCGCCCGGGGCGGCGGCCATGAACGCCTTATGCGCCCGGTCCGCCTCGCTTTTAAGCTGTTCCAGCCGGGTGACGAGATCCTGGGACGGGGCTTCCGGCGCCGGAATCTCTTCCGGCTCGACAGGTTGCGTGGTGCCCTCCACCCGCTCCGCGTCGCGGATCGCGAGGGACGGATATCTGCCGCTGTCCCCGGCGCAGGCGCCGGTCAGGCCGCCCAGGGTGATTGCGATGATGGCTGCAAGCGAGGCTCGGTTCATATATGGCGCAATAGCATAGCACGGCGCGCTTTCCAGCAGGGGTGTGGCGGAAGATGCGCGACGGCCTCGAAGCCTCATGAAAGCGGCGATCCGGCGTTGACATGGAGCGAGCTTTTCCCTAACGGCACCCATCTTTCCGGCATCCTGCATCGGCAGGGTGTCGGCGTTTCGCCCGCACGCAGGCATCTTTCGGCCAGCGTAGGCGGGGCGGGTTTTACAAGCCTCTTTGGGCACATGAATGGATTAGAGCACCATGTTCGCAGTAGTGCGCACGGGCGGCAAGCAATACCGGGTTGCCGCCGGAGACAAGATTGCAGTCGAGAAGCTGGCTGGGGAAGCCGGCGATACGATTACCCTGGGAGAAGTTCTGCTTGCCGGCGACGGCGGGGAACTGGTTGACGCCGCCAAGGTGCAGGTGTCGGCGGAGATCATCGCCCAGGCGAAGAGCGAAAAGGTCATCGTCTTCAAGAAGCGTCGCCGCCATAATTACCGGCGCAAGAACGGCCACCGCCAGCAGCTCACCCTGTTGCGCATCCTTGCCGTGGGCGATTCCAAGGCTCCCGCCAGGAAGGCCGCTGCCAAGGCGGACGAGCCGGCCAAGGGTGCTGCTCCCAATGCGGATGAAAGCCTGCAGGCCGCTGAGCCGGTGAAGACGGCCGCCACGGAAAAGCCCGCCGCCAAGAAGGCGCCCGCAAAGAAAGCTGCAGCCGACCAGGCTGAAGATTGATCAGTTAGCCGACGGAGTTAAAGCGAAATGGCACATAAGAAAGCAGGCGGTTCGTCACGGAACGGTCGCGATTCAGTCGGCCGTCGCCTCGGCGTGAAGAAATTCGGCGGCCAGGAAGTGGTCGGCGGCAATATCATCATTCGCCAGCGCGGAACCAAGGTCTATCCGGGCACCAATGTGGGCATGGGCAAGGATCACACCCTGTTCGCTCTCGTGGAAGGCCGCGTGCGCTTCCACAGTGGCAAGCTCGGCCGCAAATATGTGTCGGTGGACATGGCTGCAGCCGCGGAATAACGGATGGCTTTGTAGCGGGCCGTCCACCGGGATGGCCCCTGCCGGATCAGCAGATCCGGATGTTGGAGGGAGAGGGGCCTGGCCCGTCTCCCTTTATTTTTTCTCCCTCGCCCGGAACTGAAACGCCCTGACGCAATATGCGTGTCACCTGCCCCGGTTAGGTGGCATGCATTGTGGTCGGCGAGAGGAGGCAACATGTTCTTTCGTAGTAAGAATTTGTTTCTACGGCCGATTTGGTCGGAAGATACAGTGGCCTTGCGTGCCGCGATCGGTGAATTGGATTGGAGCAGGGTGGTGGTGGATGCCCCGGCCGGTTCTTGCGGGAACGGAGGCGACGAAGGTGAGGAGGCACCGCGCCTCCCCCGCTGCGTGATCGCCCGGCCTGGTGGAAATGGCGAGCAGATCGTCGGTGCGGCCGGCCTGTTTCTGAGGGATCGCAATGTGGTCCTCGAATTGTGGATCGACCCCGCCCATCGCGGGCGCGGCTATGGCACCGAGGCGGTGCGGGCAATGGCCGAACTGGCTTGGGCGGCGGGCCACGAACGAATCCTGGCCACCATTCCGCCCGGCAACGTAGCTATCCTGCGCGTCCTCAGGAAGTCGGGTTTTCTGCCGGGCGGCAGCGGCTTTATCCCGTTCGGAGAAAACGCGATTCTGACGATCCCGCACAAGCGCGACTGGTCGTGGGCAGGCCCTGAGATGCACGCGGCGTAATGCCTTGCGGTTTTCTGCGCCGACTGCATCAAGCTATGACGCCATCTCCCCCTCCCGAGACTATGGGGGAGAAACGAGAGGGGGAGGCTGCGAGCCGAAGGGCGATATGCCTTCAGCAACGTGGATTCACGGCGAAACTTTGCTTTTCGCC
>Ga0172382_10012941_pt1 | contig 10812 bp, 7 predicted proteins | sample Leawel138RmetaG_FD_122245 | JGI IMG/M metagenome (GOLD analysis project Ga0172382, IMG submission 122245) | Leachate microbial communities from a municipal landfill in Southern Ontario, Canada - Leachate well 138R metaG | ecosystem: Engineered > Solid waste > Landfill > Unclassified | place...
AAAATTTTGAACTCAAACGATACTTGTTTACCGTTTTTTCTTGGGCAGGGTGGTGTGTTTTGTGTTTCCATTGTTGACCGTATTTGTTTAATTTTTGGTCAACCTATTTTAGGACGATACATTTTTAAAATTTGCCGATAACGGGTTGCAGCTATAAGAAGTTGGCGATTTCGAAGCACAAAACTGTCAACCTGCACCAAAGTTTGATTGAAAAACTGAACTTCATTTAACCACTGAACCGCCAATTTCTTATAGCTGCTGTTAGGTGCTGGCGGTGTGTCCTGCGTTACCACAGGGTACTAAGATATAAAAGTTCTTTGAAATGGTAACACAACTTTATCGAAGATGATAGGCTTTAGGCAAAGTCGGAAACGAGCTGTCCCCCAAAGAAATGGGCAAAGACAGAGGACTCACAGAAGATGAAACTTAAAGGTTGGACTATCGGAAAAGACGTACAGGCGTATTTTTCAAACCGCCTTGTGGTGCTTTTGTAAAAGAGCAAAGGTGCTGAGCGACAAGGTCAAAGCAAGTTCATACTTATTTGTAGGAGTAGTGATTGTATGGTATGAATACAGGAGTTGAACGAGAGTGAACCCTTATGGACGTGTCGAAAATAACCTTTATTGTGTCAAAATCGAGGGGGCGAGCGACCCCGAGAGACAGAGTGTAGCGATTACCTGTTTATTGGCTGCACGGCACACGGCATTAAGAGGGCAAGACCTGTATTCGGGCTTCGATAAGGAACAGGAGAAGCAGGGTAGGAGATGCAAAGCAAAAATGTCAAGAATCCGAATGGAAAAGGCAGAAAGTAGCGAAGCTCTTACGCTGTGACGGATGAAGTCGTAGTAGCGAACATACCCAAGAGAGCAGGAGTAATGCCCCTACGAGCGAAGGACTTCACTTAGTGAGTATTGATAAGGTATTACAAGTCTAAAAGACGATGATTTTGCTTGTCAAACACAATCGCAAGATTGCACTATGAAGAGCCGTATGAATCGAGAGGTTCACGTACGGTTCTGTGAGAGGCTTAGGGGTGAAATTCCCCTTTGCCTACTCGACTTCTTGTCGTCCGTGTCTGTAAACCATTGTCATTGTTGAGTTTAACGGTCTTTGTCGTGTAGGTTAGTGTGTCGAGTGTTTTAATTTTTTCAAGGGGGAGGGAGAAAAAAAATTGAATTCCTTTCTGCGTTGGAAAAAGCACACTCTTTGCCAAGTTTTGGCTTGTGTGCCGGCTTGTGCGATTTGGCAATGTGTGTGATTTTGTGCGTTGGCTTTCCATTAATTATGACTTTTAATTCGTTTAAAATGAAACTCATCTATGTAGTTTATTACTTGCATTGTATTTTTTGCAAACTGTCGTAATTCCTCTTCTGAAATAAAAATAAATTCTTCCGCTTTGTGAATATTTCCGTGTGATTCGTGGTCTGAAATTTTCTTTAGATGGTTTAATCTTTCAATTACTCTGTCTTTGTTTAAACCATCAAGTTCTCTGTCCTCATAGTTTTTAAATTCCGTAACCATTGCTTTGATAAGAGAATCTAATCCTGGAAGCCTTCCTTTGTCATCATTGACTTTGGCTAATTTGAAACCCAAAAATGTTTCCAAAACAATCCGCATATAATTGGGAAGATAATTTTTGACTGAATCGTAATCTATTTGTTTCTCTTTGAATTCAATAATTGTCTTTAGCTTATGAATATATGTATTGGTAAAGTTTTTAAGGCTAGAGGGCAAATCTTTTATGAATGGTGTAATTGTTGAAATATAATACTCATTAATGTTGTCGTTTATTTCAGGATTTGTCCGCAAAGCATTGTACATATATTTGATGAAAACCAAATTATGGCTAAGTATGAAAACTTGTTTTGGTTGTTTTGCCGGGTTGTCCTTATTGAAAAATAGAAATGAATCAATCAGGTTGGCTGTTTGAAAAACTCTGTTATCGTCAAGACTGGAAATTGGGTCGTCAATAACAACTATGGTGTTTTCAAATTCTTCTTTACTGCCTTCTATTTTTTCAACTCTCAATTTACTAATGAAATAGGCAAAAGCTAATGCGGTTTTTTCACCCTCGCTTAGTGAGAAACCAAATTTTGATTTTTTCCTTCCTGTTTCAGTAAAAGTAATTGTTATGTTGTCTTGCGATTTAGATTTATCCCTATCAATGATGAAATGATAAATTCCAAAATGCTTTAAATAAATGTTTACAAACTTGGATTCTGCATTGAGTTTTGATAATTCTTCACTTCTTGAGGTTTGAAGATGTTCTGAGGATTGTTTAAGTATACTGGAAATATTCTGACAAGTACTTGCAATATCAGAATTTGTTCTTCTCTTGGATTCAAAAATATTGTTCTTCGTTTGGTTAAGTTCAACAGAAACAATCTGTTTTATTTTATCCTTTATTTCTTTGATAATATCCTCAATGTTTTTCCCTTTTAGTGCGTTAATTTCTTTGTCAATAGCTTCTTGTATAGCTTTGATAAATTTTCTAATTATCTCTTGATACGCTTGAATTAACTCTACTGCACTGCCATCAATTTTTATTGTTGAGTCAGGTGCAGACTTTTTCTCTTTCAATTTAAGAAGCACACTTTCTAATGAACTTAATAAATCCTCATTTCTGTCAAAAACCAAGTTATCTGCTTGAATGTCATACAATTTAATTGTCTCGACTAGATCGGTGCTTATTTCATAGTTAGCATTTAAAAAATCGAAACTCTTTAGCTTTTCAATGTGATTAATAAGATTGTCAAGAAAATCAAAAAGTTTGATGATTGCTTCGCTGTAATGAGAAGTGTATTCCTGTAAAATTGAATCAATATTATCTGTTATGTCTGAATTACATAATGGGCAATGATTATCAATATCTTTTGATAAGAACAATAATCTACCACCTTTTTTAAACCAATCATTTACATCTCCAATCTGATTTTGTATTTTCTTCTCCTCAGATTTCTGTTCATACTTGTTTATTCGTTCTTTTAGGTTGTTCTTAGCGGATAAACTTATTTGATGTTCTAAAAAGGAGTTTAATTTTTCAAAATCAATGTGTATTTCAGTTAAAGTGTTAAGTCTTTCTTTTATTGCTGTTAAACGAGCAATTGTACCACTTTGCTTTGATACATTATCATAGTTCCAATATAATTTTGATAGCTCATTTCTTAGCGTAAAAATTTCGCCTTCAACTTTATAGGTAATATCGGGTTTTACGTTAGTTAGACGAGAATTTGATATTTTACTTTGAAAATCATCAGCCAAAGGTTTCCAAATTGCATCAAGTTTATTCTGTATTTCCTTTATCCAATCATTAATTTTTATGCTTCTTTTCAGTACTATCTCAATTTCTTTATCAATCAAATTGATTTTTTCATTTGTCAATTTTATTTCGTTACTGAAAGAATCAATATTTGAGGTGTTTCCATTGTAAACACTATCAGAAACAAATTTTGAATTGAAAACATAAATGTCAAGTTCTGAAGCGATAACATTTTTCAAAGAAATTTTACCGCCTGTTGTTTCAATTTCTATTTCTGAATCACTCTCTGTTAATTCCTCAAAAAGTGTTTGTTTATCCTTACAATGTTTGGATAACAGATAAAGGATATTACTAAATGTTGTTTTACCGCTTCCATTATTACCAAACAGAATATTTACCTTATCAAATGGCTTGTTGGCATTTGTTGTAAGGTCTTCGTAACAACCTACTTTTTTTATGGAATTAAATTTAGTTATCATCAATTCAAATTCATTCCGTTAATAAATGTCTCCACAAAATCAACTATACGTTTTAAAATTCGGTCGCCTAATTTTTTGCGTTGTAGTAAACTTGGTTTTTCGCCTTCAATTAGTTCTAAAACTTCGTCACGGAGTGGCTCTCTTTCAGCAAAAAGGTAATCTTCAATGAGTTTTTCAGTTTTCTCGGCTGATAGGTTTTCTTCTGAAACGATTTTAGAAAATTCTTTTTGTTGTTCTTCGTTCCAAAACTGCTCAAATGCAGGTGTAATGTTATCGGGGTCGCTTATGACTGGAAGACTCTCTAAAATAAATTTCTCTATGAGCTCTCGTTTGCTTCTTAGCGTAGCTTCTGTACTCAATAAATTGAAAATTTCCTTTTCTGCTTTTGTCGTGTCTTTCTGTGTTTGAGATTTCAGTTTGATTAAAAGCTGAATGATATAAGCAACATTGATTTCATCACGGTGTATCAACTCCAATTCAAAGTCAACATCTTCCAAAATGGAAACTTTCTCTTTTTGGTGGTTGCTTTTTACTTTGTCGTATAAGTCAAGGTATTTGCTTTTGAAGTCCTCAAAAAGTTGCTCGTTCATTTGCAGGTCTTCCCATTTGAAGTCTGAAAAGGCAGTGAGAATGTTTTTAATTCTCATCAAGTCACGAAATGCCTTAATGAAATTCAGTTCGTCATCTTCGCTTTCAAGGTCGTTAACTGCGTCAGTTGTCGGTGTAACCTCCAACAACTTTTCAAAGGCTTCATCAAACTTGGCAACATAATCTTCATAAGGTTTCATTATAATAACCTCAATCGCTTCTTTGTTGCTAAATAGGGTAATGGCTTCGTCTGTTCGGTTTTTCAGGTTTCTGAAAACGACAATATTACCCTGTGATTTTTGCTCGTTTAAAATTCGGTTGGTTCGGCTGAATGCTTGAATCAATCCGTGATATTTTAAGTTCTTGTCAACGTAAAGCGTGTTCACTTTCTTGGCATCAAAACCTGTTAGGAACATATTCACCACCAATAAAACATCAATGCGATTGTTAACATTTTCGGGTTGACGTTCTCGGTCTTTCAGTTTCTTTGAAATATCGTTGTAGTAGTTGTAAAAATCCTCACTGGTTTTAGTGGAATACTTTACATCATACAATTGATTGTAGTCTTCAATAAATTCATCCAACTTCTCACGGCTGTGGGCTTGCAAGCCATATAATGCTCTCGGTTCTTCAACTACAGAAACTTCTTCGGGAATAAAGCCATTGGCATCTGCATCATCTTCGTTGGCTGCATAGCTGAAAATGGTTGCAATATTTAGATTGTGTTCTCCTGCTAATTTTTTGCGTTTGAAAATATCGTAATAGCGAATCAATGACTTTACGCTGTCCACGCAAAACATTGCCGAAAAATCTCTACTGTGCGTTTTTCGGTTATGATTGTTGATGATGTAATCGGCAATTTTTTCTAATCGCTTTTCATCTTCCATCAACTCTTGCGTGTCAATGTCTTCAACCTCAATATCAATTTCGGTTGCTGTGTCTTTTTGCTTATATCTGCCTACGTATTCAACCGAAAATTTCAATACGTTTTCATCTTTGATGGCATCTGTAATTACGTATTTGTGCAAACAGTCTTCAAAAAGGTCTTTGGTGGTTCGTTTGCCTAATTCGTTTTTGTTGGCATTGTCGGCAAAAATGGGCGTGCCTGTAAAACCAAACATTTGAGCATTGTTGAAATACTCTTTTATTCTTTTGTGTGTATCTCCAAACTGGCTACGGTGGCACTCGTCAAAAATGAAAATGATTCGTTTGTCCTTCAAGTCTGCCATTTTCTTCTCATACTTCAATTTACTGATTGCAGTATTGAGTTTTTGAATGGTGGTAACAATCAATTTTGTGTTTTTGGCTTCGCCTTTTTTGTCTTTGTATGTACCGATAAACTGTTTTACCAAATTAGAAGTATTGTCTGTGCCGTCAATGCAACCATCACTAAAACTGTTGAACTCTTTGGTGGTTTGGTAATCCAAATCTTTTCTGTCCACCACAAAAACAACTTTGTGAACTTCTGGGAAATTCATCAAAATTTGACTGGCTTTAAAACTGGTTAAGGTCTTGCCCGAACCTGTGGTATGCCATACATAACCGTTTTTGTTGGAGTTCTTTACTCTTTCAATCAATGCTTCTACTGCATAAAATTGATATGGACGAAGCACCATTGGAATTTTGAAAGCTTCATTCAACACAATGTACTTGCAAATCATTTTACTGATGTGGCAAGGCTCTAAAAAAGCATCTGTAAAACCGTTGAGAATATTGGTCAATCGCTTGTTCTCAACATCTGTCCAATAGAAAGTTTGCTTGAAACTTTGGTTGCGATTGTTGGCGTAATATTTTGTATTTACTCCGTTGCTAACGATGAAAATCTGAACGTATTGATACAAGGCAGAGTTTGCTCCAAAGGAATGTCGTTGGTAGCGGTTTACTTGGTTAAAGGCTTCTTTCAGTTCTAAACCTCTGCGTTTTAGTTCTATTTGAACCAAGGGCAAACCGTTGATTAGAATGGTAACATCATAACGGTTTTTGTATTTCCCTTCTTGGCTTACTTGGTTGGTTACCTGATATTGGTTTTGACACCAATGTTCCGTATTCAGAAATTCAAAATAGAGATTGTCTCCGTTATCTCTTATAATGTGTTGTTTTTGGCGAAGTGTTTTTGATTTTTCAAAAACTGAACCTTTGTTTAAGAGATTTAAAACCTTTTCAAATTCAGCATCAGAAAGCGAAATTTGATTGTGTTTTTCTAGTTGACTTTTAAGGTTTACTATCAGTGCTTTTCCGTCTGCAATAGGAAAGTAAGCATAACCCAATTTTTGTAACTGGGCAATCAATTGTTCTTCTAATATTTGTTCGCTTTGTTTAGACATTTTACGATTTTATTAAAGCTATTATTGCTACTGCAAGCGATAGCAAAGAAATTAGAATCGGAATCCACCAATATTTAACTGATAGCTCTTTTGCTTTTTCAACTTTCGATTTTGGGTCAATTACTTTCTTTTTATAATCATCCCAACCATTATATTTTTCAAAAACTTCGTAGCCGTTACTTTCAAGTTGTAACCCCCATTTTCCACCACCACTTACCGATTTTAGATTAGAAACTAAATTGTGATTTAATAAGTAAGTTACAAATCGTTTTTCAGTCTGTATGACAGCCCGTTTTATTTTAGTTTCACCCATATTGATAGGATTGTTATACAATTCATTCAATATGCGGACAATTTCTGCCTGAAATATTTTGTCATAATCTTTATTCATTTAGCAAAACATTTTTTGTAAAAGTCCTTTTTTCCAAGTTTCAACTTTTGAAATCTGGTTTTCAGAAATACCAATTTTCACATCAATTTCGGATAGGAAGTTTGAAATTTTTATTTGTTCGTTATTATTTGGAATGGAAATTTCCATTTTGACTAGGCTTTCATAACTTAATGTGTTTCTAACACTGCCTTCAAAAGAACTATTCATTTGTCTAATAAATTCTTGTGAGGAAAACCAATTCAACAGAAAACTGTCTTTTAAATAATCCTTGTTTGATTTGAAAGAAATATATAAAGGGCTGATAACAGATATTTCATCATTAAATTTATAGGCTAAAGAACCAACATTAATTCTTGAAGGATTATAGGCAAAATGTCCTTTTTCAATCACATAATAATTTGAAGTGTCTTTACTAGCAACTCGCCTGTCTTCAAACATTTCATCTTGATTTATAAAACCGTGTTTATTACTAACACTTTGGACTAATGAATATTTTTGACCTTTGTTTTTAACTGAATTTTTAATCAAAACCTCTCCCAAATTTCTGATTTCCCAATCAGGAAAATCATTTCCTTTTTCATCTTTAAAGCGTAACTCTTGCGAAAAGAGTTTTTGCATTACGCCTTTTTTGTATTGCTCTAAAAGGGCTTTTTTCTTTTTAAGGGCTTGGAGTTTCTTTTCTAGGGTTGTTAAGAAACTTGCAACTTTATTTTGTTCGGGAAGATTCGGAAGCATTATTTCTAATGTTTTCAAATCAGAATTGTACACATTACTAATGCTTACGCCTTTGGCTAAAGTCGATATCGTTTTCCTTAATTTTTCATTGATGTAGTATGATACATAAATTGGAGAATAAATATTTCCCTTTGCTGGTTTTAAAATATTTATCGTTCTTCCAATGGCTACGTTTTTAATTGTTAAGGCAGAAGCCGAACCAATATCTAAAGGGTCTTCGCCTGCTGATGGGAGCAAAATTTCATCTCCATTACTAAAAAGCAATTCAGATTTATCAAGGTTAGTTTTATTTATGACTTCACAAATTACCTCATTGTACATATGATACAACTCGCCATATCTTACACAAGGTGTTTCAAATTCAGGAGAGGCTTCATTTTGCTTTATATTTTTTCCTGTTGAGAAAAGAAAGATGTCCTTGAAAAAATGTTTTTTATACAAATTTTCTTTATCAGCCCTATATTCAGGAAAACGCAACTTTGGTATGTTCATTAAATCCCCCATCTTCTTTTAATATATAATAGATTTCCGCTTTTCGGTTGATAGTTCGGATAATATTCGTTTTTGAAAATTTGAAAAGTATTCACTGTCTTTTCTATCAGATTGTTTTCCAATAAATACATCAAAGCAATTGACGGGCTTCTTGATTCTCCCAAACTGCAATACACAAATACTTCGTTACCGCTTATTATATGTTCGTGCATAAATTCTAATGCAGGATTAATCATTGCATCATTTACATATTTTGGGTCGTCTCCGTCAATCATATTCAAGTATATAGCATCTTCATCACGTCTGAATAAATAATGTGGGTGTCGAGGGTCGCAACCTCTTCCTTGCCAACCCACCACAGATTGATGCGTAACAAAACCATTAGCACGATTCAAAGCACAAACAATTTTCATTTCTCTTTGTCGAGCAATTCTGTATTGTTCTTTTACGCCTACAAATAGTGGTATGTCTTTAATTTGCTTCATCAGAAAGGCGTTGAAATATTTAATTCTTTACAAAAATCGGCAATGGTTCTATCTGTCTCTTTTATGCTTTCATCAATGGCTTTAATTTCATTGGCAATGGCTTCAATATCAATCTCCGCTTCTGCTTCAAAAGTGTCCACATACCTTGGAATGTTTAGGTTATAGTCGTTTGATGCAATTTCTGTTAATAATGCTTTTTTGCTGTATTTGTCTTTTTCTGTTCTGTTTCGGAAAGTGTTAATGATTTTATCAATGTGTTCGTCACGCAATACATTTTGAGTTTTTACTTTCTCATAATCGTTACTGGCATCAATAAATAAAACATCTTCAGGATTTTCACGACATTTTTTGAAAACCAATATGCAAGTGGGAATACTTGTACCATAGAATATATTGGCAGGTAAGCCAATTACCGTATCTAAATAGTTTTTATTCTCAATCAGGAATTTACGAATGTGTTGTTCTGCACCACCTCTGAACAATGCACCGTGTGGCAATACAATTGCCATAGTTCCATTTTCAGCCAAATGGTAAATCATATGTTGCACAAAGGCAAAATCTGCTTTACTTGCAGGAGCTAATTTTCCGTATTGACTAAAGCGGTCATCACTTGTAAAAATAGGGTTCGCACTCCATTTGGCAGAAAAAGGCGGATTGGCAACAATGGCTTCAAAAGGTAAATGTTCTATATGTTGAGGATATTCAAGTGTATCTTCTTGCTTAATGTCAAACTGGCGATAATGCACACCGTGCAGAATCATATTCATTCGGGCAAGGTTGTAGGTTGTACGGTTCATTTCTTGTCCGTAAAACATTGCCACGTCTTTAACTTCTCGGGCTACACGCAACAACAAAGAGCCTGAACCACAAGTAGGGTCGTAAACTGATTTTAGTTTTTGCTTGCCTGTAGTTACAATCTTTGCTAATATTTTAGAAACTTCCTGTGGCGTATAAAATTCACCTGCTTTTTTCCCTGCACCACTGGCAAATTGTCCAATAAGATATTCGTAAGCATCACCCAAAACATCTAATTCCGTATTTTCTAACTTGAAATCAATCTTGTCAAGGTGCGTTAGCACCTTTGCAATAATTGTATTTCTTGCTTCGGGAGTTTTACCAAGTTTGGTGCTGTTTAAATCCATATCCTCAAAGAGGTTGTCAAAATCCTCTTCGCTGTCAGTACCCATTGTACTCAGCTGTATGTTGGTCAGTATTTTTTGAAGGTCTTCAAGTATGAAATTGGTTTTGCTTTCGTCAAAAAGGTCAATGTCTTCATTGTTGCCCATTCCTCTTTTAGCCACTTCGGTAAAGAGTTCTTCGGGTCTAAGGAAGTAACCCAATTTTTCCAAAGCTTCTTCTTTGATTGCTTCCAAAAAGTCGTTCGCTTGTGCTGTTTTTGGCGTTATTTCCCGAAACTTGATTTTGTCTTGTTGCAAGATATCATTAGCAAACATCTCCATTTTCTCGCTCAGATATTTGTAGAAAATGAAGCCTAAAATATAGTCACGAAACTCGTCCGCATTCATTTTGCCTCTCAGCGTATTGGCTATATTCCAAAGTTGTTGTTCTAATATTCGTTTTTGGTCTTCACTCATTTAAAATTCTCTTTATTTATTAGTTCGCTAAATTACTTTTTATTGTCGGTCTTTCTGTCCGTGCGTTGGCTAAAAAATGGCTCTTTTGGTTTTTTGAGCGTTGGCTCGTGTGTCGGCAAAAACCAAATGTGCCATTTGTGCGGTGGCAATAGAAATTCAATTTTTTTTGTGCGGTGGGGAAAAAATTAAAACACAGAAGGGTAGGCAATGAGTGTCGGCTTACTCGTTGACCGTTTGTCGAATCGTTTTTATGTCCGTGTTCACTTGTCAAAATGGTTTACTTTTTCTCTGTTTTTTAGTCGTCTGTTTGTTGTTGTCGTGTCGTTCTTTACGCTTGCACCTAACGTCCCGGGGGCTTGACGTCAGTTTCGCTGAAGCTTTGCTTCTTGCGGAATTGCGTCAAACCCCTTGATAGGTGAAGTCGGCGAAGCGACGAACCTATCAGGGGGTGTAAGCCCCCGGGA
>Ga0172382_10012942_pt1 | contig 10811 bp, 9 predicted proteins | sample Leawel138RmetaG_FD_122245 | JGI IMG/M metagenome (GOLD analysis project Ga0172382, IMG submission 122245) | Leachate microbial communities from a municipal landfill in Southern Ontario, Canada - Leachate well 138R metaG | ecosystem: Engineered > Solid waste > Landfill > Unclassified | place...
AATCGAAGCCGTGGAAGGCGGCGCGGAAATTGTCGCGCTTGCGCAGGATGGTCAGCCACGACAGGCCGGACTGGAAGCCTTCGAGGCACAGCTTCTCGAACAGCCGGTTGTCGTCGCCTACGGGCAAGCCCCATTCCTCGTCGTGATAACGCAGATAATCGGGCAGGCCGCCATGCCACCGGCAGCGCGCCAGCCCGTCCTCGCCGGTGAGAAGCCCGTTCGTCATCGTCTTTTCAGCCTTTCTTTACCAAGCCGCTCAACCGGGCGGTAACCACAAGCCGAGCTTTACGCGAAAGGCGGCATTTTATGAAATCCGGTTTACGATTTTCTCGGGCTCCCGCGCCGACAATCGCGCCGACAAATGTGCGAAAGGCGGCGAGAAGGCCCGATGAGAATATCCCTGTCCCTGCTGGCAGCGGCCACGCTTGCCGCCGCCCTGCCGCTGCCGGCCTCCGCGCAGGCGCGCTATGGCGAGCGGCCCCCGCTCGTCGTCAGCCCCAACCTTTCCGCGCCGTGGGTGCTGCAATTGCAGCGCGCGCCGCAGGGGCAGCAGCCGCGCACGCAGCGCCAGCAGCCGCAGAACCGCCTGCCCGCCGGCTACAGCGTGCGCGTCGCCCCGGCCCCCGCCCCGCAGCGGCAAAAGGCGGCCGCGCCCGACCGGGTGCGGACCGCCGCCGTAGCGAGCGCGCCGCGCAACGTCGAGCCGCGCATCGACCCGAAATTCCTGCCGCAGACGGTGGACTACGACGGCCCGCACAAGGCCGGAACCATCGTCATCGACACGCGCGAAAACCTGCTCTATCTCGTCGAGGAAGGCGGCAAGGCAAGGCGCTACGGCGTCGGCACCGGCAAGCCCGGCTTCGAATGGGCCGGCAGCCACAAGGTGACGCGCAAGGCCGAATGGCCCGACTGGCGCCCGCCGGCGGAGATGATCGCGCGCGAGAAGAAGAAGGGCCGCGTCCTGCCCGCCCACATGAAGGGTGGCATCAATAACCCGCTCGGCGCGCGCGCGCTCTATCTCGGCTCGACGCTCTATCGCATCCACGGCACCAACCAGCCATGGACCATCGGCCGCGCCGTCTCGTCGGGCTGCATCCGCATGCGCAACGAGGACGTGACCGAGCTTTACGAGCGCGTGCCGGTCGGCGCGACGGTCGTCGTCATGTGATTTTTGCTGGCCGGGGGACGGCGGCAAGGCGGGGGCGGCGCGAGGGGATCGCGCCGCCCCCGCCGTTTTTCGTCACGCCGCCTTTTCCGGCACGCCCTCGGGCCGCGCCCCGCCATAGGCCCAGTCGAGCAGCCGCACGGTGTGGACCACCGGCAGGCCGGCGCCGGACGCGATCTGGGTGATGCAGCCGATATTGCCGGCCGCGACCACGTCGGCGCCGAGCGCCTCGATATTCGCCACCTTGCGGTCGCGCAGACGGGTGGCGATCTCGCCTTGCAGAATGTTGTAGGTGCCGGCCGAGCCGCAGCACAGATGCGCCTCTGCCGGCTCGCGCACGGTGAAGCCGGCATGCGCCAGCAATTCCTTGGGCTGGCGCGTCACGCGCTGGCCGTGGCGCAGCGAGCAGGCCGAATGATAGGCGACGGTCAGCCCCGGTCGCCGCGCCGGCTCCGGCAGGTCGAGGCCGGCAAGATATTCGGTTACGTCCTTGGCCAGCGCCGACACCTTCGCCGCCTTTTCGGCATAGGCGGGGTCGAGCCTGAGCATGAAGCCGTAATCCTTGATCGTGGTGCCGCAGCCGGAGGCGGTGATGACGATGGCGTCGAGGCCGCTCTCTTCCATCGTCCGTGTCCACGCATCGACATTCCTGCGCGCGGCGGAAAGCGCCTCGTCCTCGCGGCCCATATGGTGGACCAGCGCGCCGCAGCAGCCCTCGCCCTCCGGCACCACGACCTCGACGCCGAGCCGCGTCAGCAGCGACACCGTCGCCTCGTTGATGCCCGGCTCCAGCACCGATTGCGCGCAGCCGGTCAGGATGGCGACGCGGCCGCGCCGCGCGGCCTTCGCCGCGTGGATCGCGGGCTGCGACACCGGCGAGGCGGCCGGTACGGCGGAAGGCGCCAGCCTGAGCATGGCGCCGAGCGGCTTCAGCGCCGGCACGGCGTCGAACAGGCCCGCGAGCGGCCTTCCGAGACGGGCGAGCTTCAGCGCGGCGCGGAAGCGGGCCGGATAGGGCAGCACCGCAGCCAGCAGCGCCCGGAGCGCCCGGTCGGCCAGCGGGCGCTTGTAGGTCTTCTCGATATGGGCGCGGGCGTGATCGACGAGGTGCATGTAGTGCACGCCCGACGGGCAGGTGGTCATGCAGGACAGGCACGACAGGCAGCGGTCGATATGGGTGACGATCTCCCCGTCGGCGGCGCGGCCGTTCTCCAGCATGTCCTTGATCAGGTAGATGCGGCCGCGCGGGCTGTCCAGCTCGTTGCCGAGCGTCACATAGGTCGGGCAGGTGGCGGTGCAGAAGCCGCAATGCACGCATTTGCGCAGGATGCTTTCCGCCTCCGCGACATGCGGGTCGGCAAGCTGGGCAAGGGAGAAACTGGTCTGCATGGCGGCTAGATCAGCCAGCTTTCCGGGTTCCTGATCGGTTCGCCGCGCCCGACCGCCTGGAACCCGATCACCACGCGGACGATCACCCACACCGCCACGGCCAGCATCAGCAGGAAGCCGATGAGGACAACGGCGAGCACGAGCGCGATCAGGCCGTAGAGGATCCCGATCCAGAAGGTGCGGATGGCCCATGTGTAATGGGTCTCGATCCAGCCGCCGGCCTTGCCCCGGTTCATGTAGGCGAGCACGATGCCGATCAGCGGCGTGATGCCGATGACGAAGCCGATCAGATAGCTGGCGTAGATGACCTGCACGTTGGTCGGGCCGGGCTCCAGCCAGCGGTCGGTCTGGCGCGGCGCGGGCGGGGTGTTCGGATCGGTCATGGCGCTCTCCCTTTTTTCGGAACGCTATCACAGGCCGCTCAGCGATACATCCTGCCCGGATTGAGGATGTTCAGCGGATCGAACTGCGCCTTGACCCGCGCCGACAGCGCGGCCAGCGCCTCCGACTGTGGCTGAAACACATCAATTGCCGCGCGGGTAGCCGCCGGCGCGCGGACCAGCGTGGCGAAGCCGCCGCCATGGACCGCAATCTGCCGGCGCAGGCTTTCAGCCTCCGCATCGCCTTCCATGCGCAGCCAGATCAGCCCGCCCTGCCAGTCGTAGAAGGCATCCACCGCCGCCTCCATGCGCAGCGCCATCACCATCTGGTGGCCTTGCGACGGCGCCATCGACACGCGCCATACCGGCTTTTCCGTGCCGTCGGCGAAAGGCGCGCAGTCGCGCACTTCGCGCCATAATTTTCGTGATTCGCCTTCTTCCAGCTGTTCCGGCGCCGCCATCGGCGCGAGCAAGGCGGCAAGCCGCTCGAAGCGATAGGCGACGGACGGCGAAAACCCTTCGAGCCGCAAAAGCGTAGCCCCGCGCCAGCCCTTGAAGCCGCCGTCAAGCACCTTGCCGACCACGGTTTCGGGCAGATGCGCGGCCGCCGCCACCTCGCCGCTGGAGGTCATGGCGACGGCCATGGCGTGGGCCGCGTCGGCCTCGCTCAAGCCGCGCAGCACCAGCGTCGCCTCGGTCTCGGCCCTGGGCAGCACCTTGAAGGTCACGTCCGTGACAGCGGCCAGCGTGCCCCACGAACCGGCCATGACCTTGGCGAGATCATAGCCGGTGACGTTCTTGACCACGCGCCCGCCGGACTTGAATGCCTCGCCGCGCCCGGACACGGCATGGATGCCGAGCACGTGGTCGCGCGCCGCGCCCGCCTTGATCCGGCGCGGCCCGCTGGCATTGGCCGCCAGCACCCCGCCGATCGTGCCGCTTCTACCCCTTGGCCCAGCCTCGCCACCCAGCAAAGGCGCATGGTCCATCGGCTCGAAGGCAAGCTCCTGGCCCGAGGCAGCCAGCAGCGCCTCGATCTCGGCAAGCGGCGTGCCGGCGCGGGCGGAAAGCACCAATTCCTCCGGCTCGTAGAGCGTGACGCCCGACAGCGCCGACAGATCGAGGACATGCTCGCACGCAAGCGGCCGGCCGACGCCGCGCCGCGAGCCGCCGCCGAAGATCTCCAGCGGCGTCTCGCCCGCCGCCGCCCATTCTACGGCTTCCAGCACGTCGGCGGCCGATGTCGGCAGGAATCTCGTCATCAGAACCTCGGCCCTAGAATCTCGGAATGTCCGGGAAGGGAAGCTGGCCACCGCGCACATGCATGCGGCCAAGCTCGGCGCAGCGGTGAAGCTGCGGGAACATCTTGCCCGGATTGAGCAGGTGCGCCGGGTCGAAGGCGCATTTGACCCTGATCTGCTGGTTCATGTCGTCTTCCGAGAACATGTCCGGCATCAGGTCGCGCTTTTCCACGCCCACCCCATGCTCGCCGGTCAGCACCCCGCCGACGGCGACGCACAGCCGCAGGATGTCGGCACCGAAGCTTTCCGCCTTCTCCAGCTCGCCCGGCTTGTTGGCGTCGTAGAGGATCAGCGGATGGAGATTGCCGTCGCCGGCGTGGAAGACGTTGGCAACGCCGAGGCCATACTTCTCCGACAGTTCGCGCATGCCGGCCAGCACGCGCGGCAGCTCCTTCCTCGGGATGGTGCCGTCCATGCAGTAATAGTCCGGCGAAATGCGGCCGACGGCCGGAAACGCCGCCTTGCGCCCAGCCCAGAACGACAGCCGCTCCTCCTCGCTTTGCGAGACGCGGCAGGTCGTGGAGCCGTTCTGCGCCGCGATCGCCTCGACGCGGCCGATCAAATGGTCGACTTCCGCTCCCGGACCGTCCAGTTCGACGATCAGCAGCGCCTCGACGTCGAGCGGGTAGCCGGCGCGGACGAAATCCTCGGCCGCGCGGATCGCCGGCCGGTCCATCATCTCCATGCCGCCGGGGATGATGCCCGCGCCGACGATGTCGGCGACGCATTGCCCGGCCTGCTCGCTCGACGGGAAGCCGAGCAGCACCGCGCGCGCCGTCTCCGGGCTTTTGAGGATGCGCACCGTCACTTCCGTCACCACGCCGAGCAGTCCTTCCGAGCCGGTGACGACGCCGATCAGGTCGTAGCCTTCCGAATCGAGGTGCTTGCCGCCGAGGCGCACCACCTCGCCGCTCATCAGCACCATCTCGACGCCCAGCACGTTGTTGGCCGTCAGCCCGTATTTCAAACAATGCACGCCGCCGGAATTTTCCGCGACATTGCCGCCGATGGAACAGGCGATCTGCGACGACGGATCGGGCGCGTAGTAGAAGCCTTCGTGGCGCACCGCCTCGGTGATGCCGAGATTGGTGACGCCGGGCTGCGCCGTCACGGTGCGGTTGGCATAGTCGATGTCGAGGATGCGGTTGAAGCGGCTCATGACCAGCAGCACCGCGTCTTCAAGCGGCAGCGCGCCGCCGGAGAGCGACGTGCCGGAGCCGCGTGGCACGACGCGGATGTTGCGGTCGTTGCAATATTTGAGGATGCGCTGCACCTGCCTGACGGTCTGCGGCAGCACAACCACCAGCGGCAGCTGGCGATAGGCGGTCAGCCCGTCGCTCTCGAAGGCGCGCATCGCCGTCTCCGCCGCCACCACGCCCTCGCCGGGCACGATGACGCGCATGTCGGCGACGATCTCCTCGCGGCGGGCCAGCGTCTTCCTGTCTGGGGCGGGCATGACGAGACCGGACATGGACCTCTCCTTGCGCGGCGAAACATCTTTCGCTGTCCTGATGGTCCTCTTATAACGGACCCGACAGGAGCCGATAGGGTAAAAGGGGCCGACGATGGGCGCGTTGCTGACGATCGAGGACTTGAGGCGCAAGGCGCGGCGGCGCGTGCCGCAGATGTTCTTCGACTATGCCGATTCGGGCTCGTGGACCGAAAGCACCTATCGCGCCAACGAGGAGGATTTCGCCAAGGTCAAGCTGCGCCAGCGCGTGCTGGTCGACATGACCGACCGCTCCCTCGCCTCGACGATGATCGGCCAGAAAGTCGCGATGCCGGTGGCGCTGGCGCCGACGGGGCTGACCGGCATGCAGCACGCCGACGGCGAGATTCTCGCCGCGCAGGCGGCGGAAGAGGCCGGCGTGCCGTTCACGCTCTCGACCATGAGCATCTGCTCCATCGAGGACGTGGCGGAAAACACCACGAAGCCGTTCTGGTTCCAGCTCTACGTCATGCGCGACCGCGGCTTCATCAACGACCTGATCGACCGGGCGCGCAACGCCGGCTGCTCGGCGCTGGTGCTGACGGCCGACCTGCAGATCCTCGGCCAGCGCCATCGCGACCTGCGCAACGGCCTGTCGACGCCGCCGAAATTCACCCCAAAGCACATCTGGCAGATGGCGACGCGGCCGCAATGGTGTCTCGGCATGCTCGGCACGAAGCGCCGCACCTTCCGCAATATCGCCGGCCACGCCAAGGGCGCGGACAACCTGTCGTCGCTGGCCAAATGGACGGCCGAGCAGTTCGACCCGCGCCTGTCATGGGCCGATGTCGACTGGATCAGGGAGCGTTGGGGCGGCAAGCTCATCATCAAGGGCATCCTCGACGTCGAGGACGCGAAGATGGCCGCGCAGACCGGCGCCGACGCCATCATCGTCTCCAACCATGGCGGGCGCCAGCTCGACGGCGCGCCGTCCTCGATCTCGATGCTGCCGTCGATCGCCGAAGCGGTCGGCGATCGCATCGAGGTGCACATGGATGGCGGCGTCCGCTCGGGCCAGGACGTGCTGAAGGCGCTGTGCCTGGGCGCGAAGGGCGTCTATATCGGCCGCCCTTTTCTGTATGGCCTCGGCGCCGGCGGCCGCGCGGGCGTCAAGCTCGCGCTCGACATCATCCGCAACGAGTTGGACATCACCATGGCGCTGTGCGGCAAGCGCGACATCGCCGAGGTCGGCCCGGACATGCTCCAAGCGCCGGACGATCCGTTCGGCACGAAGCAATAACGGGATGCTGAAAGTGAGCGGGCGGCGTCAGTGCGTCCCGGCGACGCCGTAGCCGTCGATGGGGCCGTGGCCGCCGGCCGCGTCGGCAGAATAGATGGCCGCGCCCCACATGGCGATGCCGGTAAGCATGAACAGCGAAACGAGCGTGGCTTTCACGGGAGTCATCTCGATTTTGGTTTCCGTTCTTCTTGCAACGCGGATGGTTACCATCCGGTTTCGCCTGTTTTCGAGCGGTGCTGATAAGGGGGCGGCCGCGAAAACGCCAGAGGCCCCGCCGGCCGCCGATGTGGATTTCATGCTGCGTTGCGAAATTGCAACGCCCGCCCCTCCCCCGCGCCGCGCTTCGCCTTGCCGCTCCCCGCCATATCGGCTAGGAAACCGGCGCGCCCGGCCCTACCGAGCTACTGGGCGCTTTTCAATCATTACGGGACGGGCACGACCATGGCTGACAAGGCGGACAGGATGAAGGCGCGGCTGCCGCGGGGCTTCGCCGACCGCCATGCGGCCGACATCCGCGCCGTCGACGCGATGATGGCGAAGATCCGCGCCGTCTACGAACGCTACGGCTTCGACCCGGTCGAGCAGCCGATGGTCGAATATACCGACGCGCTCGGCAAGTTCCTGCCCGACCAGGACCGGCCGAACGAGGGCGTGTTCTCGTTCCAGGACGACGACGAACAATGGTTGAGCTTGCGCTACGACCTGACCGCGCCGCTGGCGCGCTTCGTCGCCGAGAATTTCGAGACCCTGCCCAAGCCCTACCGCAGCTATCGCGCCGGCTGGGTGTTCCGCAACGAGAAGCCGGGACCGGGCCGCTTCCGTCAGTTCATGCAGTTCGACGCCGACATCGTCGGCACGCCCGATGGGATCAGGGGCGTGGTGGCCGACGCCGAGATGGCGATGATGATGGCCGACACGATCGAGGCGGTCGGCATCGCGCGCGGCGACTATGTCATCCGCGTCAACAACCGCAAGGTGCTCGACGGCGTGCTGGAGGCGATCGGCCTCGGCGGCGAGAACAATGCCGGCCGCCGGCTGACTGTCCTGCGCGCCATCGACAAGCTCGACAAGTTCGGGCCGGAGGGCGTGCGCCTGCTGCTCGGCAAGGGAAGGCTCGACGAGAGCGGCGACTTCACCAAGGGCGCGGAGCTGGACGAGGCCGGCATCGCCACCGTGCTGAACTATATCGAGACCGGCGAGGTCGCCGACAATGAAGGCGTGGCCGAGCTGGCGCAGATCCGCGCGCTGGTGGCGGCGGCCGGCTATGACGACGGCCGGGTGAAGATCGACCCTTCCGTGGTGCGCGGCCTCGAATATTACACCGGCCCCGTCTACGAGGCCGAGTTGCTGTTCGAGGTGCCGAACGAGAAGGGCGAGATCGTCCGCTTCGGCTCGGTCGCCGGCGGCGGGCGCTATGACGGGCTGGTCTCGCGCTTCCGCGGCGAGCCGGTCCCGGCCACCGGCTTCTCCATCGGCGTGTCGCGGCTGACCGCGGCGCTGAGGAACCTCGGCAAGCTCGAGGATACGGAGGTCGTGCCCCCGGTCGTGGTGCTGGTGATGGACAAGGACACGGAAAGCCTCGGCCGCTACCAGAAGATGGTCACGCAGCTGCGGCAGGCAGGCATCAGGGCGGAGATGTATCTCGGCGGCGCCGGCATGAAGGCGCAGATGAAATATGCCGACCGACGCGGCGCGCCTTGCGCCGTCATCCAGGGCGGCGACGAGCGTGAGAAGGGCGAGGTGCAGATCAAGGACCTCGCGCTCGGCGCGAAGCTGTCGGCCGAGATCGAGGACAACGCCACCTGGCGCGAAAGCCGCCCGGCGCAGTTCACCGCACGCGAGGACGAGCTGGTCGAGGCCGTGCGCCGGGTGCTCGAAGCACAGAAGGCGGAAAGGGCATGAGCCTGTCCCGCCGGAGCCGCATTCTGGAAAGCAGGCGCCGCCCCTCATCCCCCTGCCGGGACCTTCTCCCCGTGAACGGGGAGAAGGAGATTGGCCGGGACGCCGCCGCTTCCCCTTCTCCCCGTTCACGGGGAGAAGGTGCCCGAAGGGCGGATGAGGGGCGGCGCGGCGGCTTTCAGGTTTACGCCGCATGACCGCCCGCCTTCCCTCCTTCGCGGCCGATATCCTTGCCCTGTTCGAGGAGCGCGGCGCGGGTCTGGCCGAGGTGGCGGTGCTGCAACCGGCCGATCCGTTCCTCGACATGGCCGGCGAGGATCTGCGCCGCCGCATCTTCCTGACCGAGAGCGAGACCGGCGAGACCCTGTGCCTGAGGCCTGAATTCACCATTCCCGTCTGCCTCGACCACATCGCCACCCGCGCCGGCACCCCGCGCCGCTATGGCTATCTGGGTGAAGTGTTCCGCCAGCGCCGCGAGGGCGGGGCCGAGTTCCTGCAAGCCGGCATCGAGGACCTTGGCGAGACCGACACCGCCACGGCCGACGCCCGCTCTGTGGCCGACGCCCATGCGCTGCTGTCGCGCGTGCTGCCCGGCACGGCGCTTTCGGTGATGCTGGGCGACCAGCACGTGTTCGAGGCGGTGCTGGCCGGGCTCGGTCTGCCGCGCGGCTGGCAGAAGCGGCTGGCGCGCGCCTTCGGCTCGGCCGGGCAGTTGGCCTCCGCGCTCGACGACCTCGCCAATCCCGCCCGCCGCGCCGCGCCCGATCCGGCCGTTGCCGGTCTGGTCGCCACGGGCGACCGCGACCGCCTCGCCGCCCATGTCGCCGGGCTGATGGAGAAGGCGGCGCTTCCCGCCACCGCCGGCCGCAGCCCGCGCGAAATCGCCGAAAGGCTGATCGAGAAGGCCGACCTGCGCAGCGTGCGCCTGTCGAGCGAGGCGCTTGCGGCGCTGAAGCGCTTCCTCGCCATCCATGCGCCGCTGGAAGAGGCGGCCGCCGCGCTGTCGGCCTTCGCGGACGAGACCGACGTGCCGCTGGGCGCGGCGCTTTCCGCGTTTTCCGCCCGCGCCGACGCGATTGCTTCCCACGGCCTGCCACAGGGCGCTATCGTCTACGACGCCGGCTTCGGCCGCCCGCTCGACTACTATACCGGCCTCGTCTTCGAGATTCGCGCCGGCGGGCCGGCGCCGCTGGTCGGCGGCGGCCGCTACGACCGGCTCCTGACCATGCTGGGCGCGGCAACGCCGATCCCCGGCGTCGGCTTCTCGGTCTGGCTCGACCGCATCGCGGCATTGAAGGGAGAGCAAGCATGACGCTTACCCTCGCTCTCCCCTCCAAGGGCCGGCTGAAGGAAGAGGCAATGGCCGTGCTGGCCCGCGCCGGCTTGGCCGTCGTGACGCCCAAGGACGAGCGGCGCTATCGCGCCCATATCGACGGCCGCGACGACATCGAGGTCGCGTTCCTCTCGGCCTCCGAGATCTCGCGCGAGCTGGGACAGGGCACGATCGACCTCGGCGTCACCGGCGAGGACCTGATCCGCGAGACGATTCCCGACTGGGAAGCGCGGGTCAGGATCGGCGCGCGGCTCGGCTTCGGCCATGCCGACGTCATCGTCGCCGTGCCGGATGCGTGGCTCGACGTCGACACCATGGCCGATCTCGGCGACGTCGCCGCCGATTTCCGCCAGCGCCACGGCCGCCGCCTGCGCATCGCCACCAAATACTGGCGGCTGACGCAAGGCTTCTTCTCGGCCCAGCACGGCATCCAGGTCTACCGCATCGTCGAGAGCCTCGGGGCGACGGAGGGCGCGCCGGCCGCCGGCTCGGCCGACGTGATCGTCGACATCACCTCGACCGGCTCGACGCTGCGCGCCAACCATCTGAAAATCCTCGACGACGGCGTGATCCTGCGCTCGCAGGCCTGCCTCGGCGTGTCGCTGAAGGCGCGCG
>Ga0172382_10012947_pt1 | contig 10808 bp, 4 predicted proteins | sample Leawel138RmetaG_FD_122245 | JGI IMG/M metagenome (GOLD analysis project Ga0172382, IMG submission 122245) | Leachate microbial communities from a municipal landfill in Southern Ontario, Canada - Leachate well 138R metaG | ecosystem: Engineered > Solid waste > Landfill > Unclassified | place...
ACCTTTAGAAGTTTTTAGTATTTTAGAAAATTCCGAAATAAATTCCGGTGTAATATTTTCTATTGGTAAGCTCAAAGTTATATTTTTAAATAAGTTTTCTTTAGCATCAGCTAGCAAATGTACTTTATTTACATTAAAAGATATGTTAGAATTGTCATCTCTGCGACTAAAACCACAGTTTATTAGGATTGAATAGCCTTTTACAAAATAATTTTTTAGCTCTGTGTATTTTTTGCCAAACACAGCAAAGGTATAAGTTGAAGTATAATCAATCATTGTGATTCTTCCATATGGATTTCCTGCTTTACTAAGTCTTTCAGTAACTTCTGTAATATATCCTGCAATTTTTATATTAGTAAATTGTAAATTGTCATTTTCGTTTTCTAATTCTATTAGCGGGGTTATATTTATGTTTTTAATAATAAATTTAAAAGGATCTAAGGGGTGTCCAGACAAATACATTCCTATATGTTCTTTTTCATTTTTAAGCTGCTCAAAAATATTTACTTCTGGTAAGATTGGAATTTCTGGTTTTTTTATTTCTATAGCAAAGCTGTCGCCGAATAAAGTTGCTGAAGCCGGAGCGGAGTTTTGCATATTATTACCAAACCTTATAAGTTCTTCAATAAAGCTGTCGAAGCCTTCATTACCAATAAAATATTGAACTCTTTGGATATCTCTAAAACAATCTAAAGCTCCTCCATGCACTAAAGCTTCAATATTTTTTTTATTAACCGCATTTAAATTAACTCTTGATACAAAATCAAAAATATCTTTATATTGTCCGTTTTTTTCTCTTTCTTCTATAATACTGGCAACTGCATTTGTTCCTACATTTTTTATTCCTTGTAAACCAAATCTAATATCTCCGGTTTTATTAACAGTAAAGTCATTAAATGATTCATTTACGTCTGGACCTAAGACTTTAATTTTCATTTTTTTACACTCTTCCATTAGTATGGCAATTTTGTCCATTTCGGAGATATTGCGTGTAAGGTTGGCTGCCATAAATTCTGCTGGATAATATGCTTTTAAATATGCAGTTTGAAAAGCAATATAAGAATAGCAAACAGAATGAGATTTATTAAAAGCGTATTTAGCGAAATTAGCCCAATCTTTCCAAATTTTATCAATTAATTCGTCTGGATCTTTTCCTATTTGTTGACAACCTTCCATAAATTTCGGATTATTTTTACAGCCATCAGTAAATTTTTGGTGTAAACTTTCCATTTCGTCTACTAATTTTTTTCCCATTGCTTTTCTTAGGTTATCAGATTCGCCTCTGCTAAAACCTGCTAGAGCTCTTGCTTGAAGCATCACTTGTTCTTGGAAAATAGTAATTCCAAAAGTATCTTTTAGGTATTCTTCCATCAAAGGGTGGTCGTATTCGGTTTTCTTTTTGCCATGTTTTCTGGCAACATAATCTTTTATGTACTCCATTGGACCAGGGCGAAATAAAGCATTCATCGCTGTTAAGTCATTAAACTGGTTTGGTTCTAAATTGCGTAAACTCGTTTTCATACCTTCTGATTCAAACTGAAATATTGCAGTTGTAGAGCCAGTTTTGAAAATTTCCCAAGTTTTTTTGTCATCAAGTGGCAAAACGTCTATATTAATTTTTTCTTTTTTGGAAATTTCTATATTTTTTAGTGTTTCTTTAATTATTGATAAAGTTTTTAAACCCAAAAAATCCATTTTTAATAATCCAATAGACTCAACATAACTTCCTTCATATTGAGTTGCATAAAGTTTTGAGCCTTCTTTTGTTCTCATTAAAGGAATATGATTTTCCAAGTTGGTTTTTCCTATCAACATACCGCAAGCATGAACTCCGGTTTGTCTTACAGCTCCTTCTAAAGTACAAGCTATTGCAATGGCTTTAAGCATTTTTTCATCATTGTTTTCTCTTGCAAGTTTTATTTCTTGTGCAATTATAAGTCTTGTGTCTAAAATTGGGATTTCCGCTTCATTGTCTTCGCTTTTAGCTAATTTATATTCTTTTTCAATTGCTGAAATAGCTTTTTCTATAGAGCCGGTTTTTTGTTCAGTTTCTATAATAATATTATAGGCATTACTTAAAGAACCTGTGTTTGAAATTTTTTTGGTTAAAGCATTTACAACAGGTAGTGGCACGCCCAATACTCTAGAAACATCTCTTAATGCTCCTTTTGCTTTCATGGTTCCTATTGTGCATATATGTGCAACTTTTCCTTGACCATATTTTTCAGTAACATAATCTATTACTAACGCACGTCCATCATCGTCAAAATCTACATCTACGTCAGGCATTGAAATTCTATCTGGATTTAAAAATCTCTCGAAAAGTAAATTAAATTCTATTGGGTCAACATCAGTAATTTTTGTACAATATGCAACCACAGAGCCTGCTGCCGAGCCTCTACCTTTTCCTACTAAAACTCCCATTTTTCTTGCTGCAGCAATAAAATCTTGAACAATAAGGAAATATCCTGGGAATCCCATTGTTTTGATGGTATTTAACTCAAATTCTATTCTGTCTTTAATTTCTTCTGCATAATTCTCCCCATATCTTTCTTTTGCGCCTATTAATACTAAATGTTCTAAGTAATCCGCTTCAAATTTTATTCTTAATACTGCTTCAAATCCATGCAAAGCTATATATCTTTCTTCGCCAAATTCTTCAATTAAATCTTGGTCTGTAAATTTTTGCCTCCATTCTTCCATGTTTCCAAATTCTTCTGGAATAGGAAATTCTGGCATAATTGGGTCGCTGTCTATTTTAAAAATTTCTACTTTATTTGCAATTTCAACTGTGTTGGCTAAAGTTTCAGGATTATTGGGAAAAAGTGCCAACATTTCTTCTGGAGTTTTTAACCATTCTTGCCTTGTATATCTTAAACGGTTTGGGTCGTTAATATCTGCATTTGTTGTTAAACAAACTAAAACATCATGAGCTTCGGCATCTTCTTCATTAGTAAAATGCACATCGTTAGTTGCAATTACTTTTACATCGAGTTCTTGAGCTAATTCTAATATTATTTGATTAACTTTTAATTGTCTGTCAGAAACATTTGCTTTTTGCTCTGGATTTTCGCTGGGATGATGCATAATTTCTAAATAAAAATCCTCTGCAAAAATTTCTTTATACCATAAAATTGCTTCTTTAGCTTCCTCAATCTTGTCATTATCTATTAATCTTGGAATTTCTCCACCCAAACAGGCTGATGAAATAATTAAACCATCTTTATATTTTTTTAGTAAGTCTTTGTCAATTCTAGGTCTTTGATAAAATCCTTCGGTATTGGCAATAGAAATTAATTTTAATAAATTATAATAACCAGTAAGGTTTTTTACTAAAATAACTAAATGGTTTCCCGATAAGTCTTCTTTTTCTGATTTGTCATTGATACTTCTTCTAGCAACATAGGCTTCGCAACCTAAAATTGGTTTTATTTCGTTTTTTAAGCAGGCTTTATGAAATTCTTTAATTCCCAATAAAGTACCATGATCGGTTAATGCTAAAGAAGTCATCCCACTGTCTTTAGTTTTTTTAATTAAAGCATTAATTGAGGCCGCTCCATCTAAAATTGAATATTGCGAGTGTACGTGTAAGTGTGTAAAATCAACCATTTTTAAAAATCTTTTTTTGAATAAACCTTTGCTTTAAAATTAACTTAAAAACATAAGTAAAAAAACTAAATACAAAGTTTTTATCCCAAAGTAATTAACAAAGCTTATTTAATAAAAAGAAAAATCTTTAAGCTCTTGTTTTATAAGACTTTATTTTGCTTTTATTGATTTTTTAACTCTATTTTGCCCATTTCTGTAATAATTAATACAGATTCATTATTCTTATCTTTTATAAATTTTATTAGTCTTTGGTTTTCTAAAATATCTGAAATCAGGCCTCTGAATTTTTTTGTGCCAGTAATAAGTTCTTTGTATTCGGGAATATATATACCGTTTTCTTTGCTAAGCAAATGATTTAATAATTTGTTTTTTGCATTGACGAAAATTTCTGTGTGCATATATTCACCATTAAAAACCGTTAGAATGTTTTTATATACAAAGTAATTCAAATATAATTTAAACTTTTTATTGCTAATATTTTCTTGGCTTGCATTTTCTTCTATATCTTGTAAAACTGGCTTTTCTTCTTTGCAATTTAAAAATTCATTTTCAATCCAATTTAATTCATTTTGGGTTTTTTTGTCAATATTAGCTTTGTGGTTTTTTAATATCCAAGTGTTTTCAAATTTGTCAAGTAATGAATTGTTTTTTAATTTTTCTAATAAATAATTAAGATAATCTTTAGCTAGGTTTGATTTGCCTAGCTTTAGTTTTCCTAAAATTTCTAAATTTTGTAATCCTGTGTCTAAAATGTAATTTGTTGAGTGATAGTCTTTTAATGCTTGAATAATTTTCTCTTGAAATATTTTATCGAAACGGGAGTAAATCAAAATTTTATTGTTGTAAATACAAATGTTTTGAGAATTTTCAGAAATTTTCAGAAATAATTCATCTATACTTGATAATGTTTTTTTACTAATCTCTTCAATACTAAAAGGACGTGGTTCTTTTTCTAATATTTGTAAAATAGCACTTTCTAATTCATTGCCTTGCATAAGTTTATTTGCAATATTTCTTAATCTTTCGCTAAGCTCTATATTTCTTCTTTTGTGATGAAGTGCTTGATTATCAATAATAAACCCTCCACCAAGACTTAGGTCATCAGAAGAATTTCTAAAAATAAATTTATCGTTTATTTCTCCTGCAAACTCTTTTTCTAAATGAATTTGAGCAATAGCTTCTTCTCCTGCAAAAAGTTTTTCTTTATCAATTAAGTGCATTTTACCAACAGATTGATAAGTGCCGGAAAGAAAAATAATATCTGTCCACAAGTTTAATTTTGGAGATAAATCAAAACTAGAAATATATACATCAATAAGTTTTGTGATTGTAAGTTCATTTTTACTAATAAGCATTCCTCTATAGAAGTTTTCTTGTTTTATTCCAATTAAATTTATTGCAGCTCTATCGCCTTTTTGCACTGAGTTTGTTGGTTTTCCATGTTTTTCTATAGCTCTTACTCTAAGTTTTTTCAAATTCGAAGGGATTAAAAAAACTTCTTCTCCATTTTCTAATTTTCCATCTAAAACAGAGCCGGTAACAACGCTTCCATGTCCTTTTACTGTAAAAAACCTGTCAATATACATTCTAAAATTATCCTTGTATTTTGTTTCTTGAAATGATTTAGTAAAATTTTCCAATTCAAAGATTATTTCTTGTTTGCCCTGCCCTGTAAGTGATGAAAAACCAATAATAGCTGAATTTTCTAAAATACTGTTTTTTGTAAAATCTTTGATTTCTGATTTTGCTATTTCTATAAGTTCACTGTCAACTAAATCAATTTTTGATAGCAAAATAATCCCATGTTTAATCCCAAGAGCATTTATAATGTTCAGATGTTCAGTAGTTTGTGGCATTATTCCTTCGTCTGCTGCAATTACTAATAATACTAAATCTATACTGCTTGCTCCACTAATCATAGTATTAATAAAATCTTTATGACCGGGCATATCTATAATACTTAGTGCCTGACCTGAAGGTAAATTAATATAAGAAAAACCAAGATTTATGGTGATACCTCTTTCTTTTTCCTGCTTATGAGTGTCGCAATCAATTCCTGAAAGTAGTTTTATTAAAGATGTTTTTCCATGATCTATATGTCCGGCAGTACCTATTATTATATGTTTCATTTTTTGTTGTATGGATAGTTTTTTAAAATAAAACTAAGAGCTTGGGATATTTCTTTCAACTCGTTTATATCGCAAGTAATAATGTCAATAACTAGTTCGCCTTTACGTAAAATTCCGACTATTGGTATAGAATTTTTCATAAGTTTTTTATAAACTTTAACTGCAATTTCTGAGTTTTGCTTTTTATTATTTTCATTAAAAATAACTTTTAATGCAAAACTATCTGTTTGATTTTCAGGACTAGTACCGCCACCAATCATTGCTTTATTAGGAATAATTTCTGATAAAATTTTATTTTCTTTTAAGGATTTTTGCAAAAATTCGGCTTTGGTTTTCAATTCTTTTTGAGTTTGAGAAAGAGTTTTAAAAATAAAATTATGTTGGTACAAATCTTTTTTATTAAGATAAAGCTTGCAACTGGCTTCGAGTAAAGCTATTGTTGTTTTATCAACTCTTAAAGCACGTAATAATTGATTTTTCTCTAATTTTTTTATAAAAGATTTTTTTCCTAGGATTATTCCTGCTTGTGGACCACCCAAAAGTTTATCTCCGCTAAAAATCACTAAATCTGCTCCATCTTTTATACATGATTTTACATCAATTTGATTTTTAAGAGCTTTAAATTCAGATTTTTCTAATAATCCTGAGCCATTATCGTAAATTACTGGTAAATTATATTTTTTGCCAAGTTTTACTAAATCTAAAACTGAAACTTCTTCTGTAAACCCTTTTATTACAAAATTTGATTGATGGGCTTTGAATATAATTGCTGTTTTTTCATTTATTGAATTTTCGTAGTCTGAAAGTTTTGTTTTGTTAGTACTGCCAATTTCTATCATTTTACAAGCTGCAGCTTTCATTACTTCTGGAATTCTAAAAGAACCACCAATTTCTACTAATTCGCCACGTGAAACCAAAACTTCTTTTCGTTTAGCAAAAGTATTTAAACAAAGGAGAACGGCAGCGGCTGCATTGTTTACAACTAAAACATCTTCGGCATCTGTAATTTTACATAAAATATTTTTTAAATGTACATTTCTTTCCCCTCTTTTAGCAGAATCTAAATCAAATTCCAAATTATTATATCCACAGACTATGTTTTGGGCTTGTAAAAATATTTTTTCACTCAAAGGAACTCGTCCTAGATTTGTATTTATAATTACACCACTAGCGTTAATAAGATTTATTAAGGAATTTTGATTTGATTTTTCAAGATTATTAAAAATTTCTTGAATAATTTGATTTTCTGAAAATTCTTGTGGCTGGGCTTTTAATAGTTTTCTATATTTATCTAAAACTTCGCGAATAGAGTTTGTTACAGTCTGATGACCAAATATTTCTATTTTCTTGGACAAAAGCGGGGAGTCCAAGAGTTTTGAAACTGCAGGAAGCTGTTTATATAGCTCCAGTTTTTTATTCATAATTTTTTTAGAAAATTCATTAAAAATAATTTGATGTTAAAGATAATGAATTTTATTTTTTAATTCGTAATAATTTTAATAATTATTTATTTAAAGAATAAAAAGGGCTAAAAAGTATAATATAAAATTCAGAAATAAAGTCTTTAGAAAGTCTTTATACTTAGTAAAAGGCTTATTAAATCTTCTTCATATTTGTCATATAAGTTAGAAGCACCAAAAAATACAAATGTTAAAGCGGCTCCTTCGTCTGTTAATAAAATGATTACAGAAGAAGAAAATTTTATGCTTGTATTATCATCAGATGGGAAATCACCCTTGGCATCCATTCCAACAAAATAAATATTATTGTTTTCAAATTCTGAAATATCTTCAGACCAAGTAATATTTTCAAGTAATGTTTCAACAAGAGCTATTGCTTCTTCTGGTAATTCAGAAACACTTTCCTCAGCATATGGATCTTCTGTAGTCCAAATCATGCAGAAATAATTTCCACTATCTTCATTTTTAGGACTTAATATTAATATGTCTTCTTCGCTTTCATAAATCCATTTTTTTAAATCTAAAGAAATTTTTATTAATGGGTTTATTGATGGGTAATTAATGGTTTTTTGAGCTTGGATAAAACCAATTGCTAAAAATAAAAAAATAAGGTTTAAAGCTAGCTTTTTCATAATTTTTAATTTATAGATTATTATGTTGAAAATTAACAGAAATTGTACCTGTATGTTTTAAAAACATTAAAATGTATGAAAAAATCCGCTACTTGTCTTTTGGCTTTTAGTCGTAAGTTTATTTATATACTCATAAACGCTTTCGGCTTTTATATCTTTTGCGATAATAATATTCTCATCATCAAGTAAATAAATCCTTGGAGTTTTGTAAGTGCCATAATATTTTTCAAAATTTGTTTCTTTTTTCGGGTCATAAACATTTATCCATTCCAAGTCATTTTCTTCAATAAAATCACTCCATTCCTCATTTTCTGAATCAATTAAAACTGCATAAACTTCCACATCAAATTCACGAAGTTTGTAATAATATGATTGTAAAATTATAGCTGTTTCATTGCAAATATCACAATCAGGTTCCCAAAATAAAAGAAGTTTAAATTTATTTGGCATTTCGTAAACAGAATGTAAATTTCCATCAATATCCGGTAAGTTTAAATCTTTGGCAACAGAACCAATCAAATTGTATTGTATAGCTTCTATTCTATACTTCATAACAGAAAACACATGTTCTTCAAGCCAAGTTGGTGGTTTTGCTAAAAAGTAAGTTCTATAAATATAAACCAATAAGTTTTCTAAACGCAAATCTTTTGGGTTTTCGTAACGAGAAATTAAATAGGACAATACATATTGATTAAATTCAAGGCTATTACTTGTTTTATTTACTAATATATCTACATCTTGAAAAGCATCTTCAATATTGTTGACTTTTGTTTCTAAAAAATAAAAACAATAGTCCTCTAATAGTTTATGAAAAACAAATGCCGGCGTATTTAACAAACCAGGTTCTGAAAAATCTACTCTATCCAACCAGTGCTTTTTATAGTAATCAAAATGTTTTTGAGGATTAGTATAAGCTAAAGCTGAAATAGAGTCTGTTAGTTCAATACCTTCTAAAATTGCAAGAACTTTATTTAGAAAATTTTCAGGTTTTGTTTGGTTTCTATATTGTTTGTAAATTTTTTGTTGAAAATGATTTAAACTATCAATTTTTCTTTTTATAAAACTTAAAGTATCTGCTTGAAAATTTTTGTAAAATTCTGTTTGTATTTCAAGCTGAGAGCGAATTTTGTTAATTTCAGCAATATCTTTTTGCATATCTACAAAAATAGAATATTGTTGATCTCCTGTAATTTTCATATCGCCTAAAATATTGCGGGTATTGGTTTTTATATTAAAATCCTGAACTTCGTCAATAATAAAATCAAAGCGGGTTTGAGGTGGAATAGCAATAAAATATATTCCATGTTCAAGTTTTTCTGGTGATTTGAAATTTACAAAATTATTTTTTACTGGTAAAGAATCGATTATTATAAAATCAGGTCCTCTATGCTTACCAAAAAACACATAATATTCTGGACAGTTTTCTATTTCTATTTTAATATCATATGCTCTGATATCATTAAAAAACAATAGGGCAAAGATTAAAACAATATATTTTAATTTTAATTTAATCTTCACTAATCTATTTTTCAGAATCCCGTTTAATTTTTTCTTTTTCAAAATCAATTAGACTTTTTATATTTTCAACGCCTATTCGTTTTCCAATAATTTTTTTATTTTTATCTAAAACATAAATTACAGGTGTGCTGTAAATATCATAAAAGTCTCTAAATTTTGAGTGAGGATATGGTCCGTCCCAAACATTGTACCAGCCTTCTTCGTAAAGATTTTTTTCATCAAGAAAAGTTTTCCATTCTTCTTTATCATATTGTGTATAGAGAGCAAAAACTTTAACATTTAATTCTTTTAAACTATCTCTGTAATGCTGCATTAGTTTAGGCACTTCTTTTTTGCAATGTCCACAATGAGGTTCGTAAAATACTAAAACAGTATAATCAGCAACAACTTGGTGTAAAGAAACATATTTATCGTCAATAGTTTGCATACGGGTTAGGTCTGTTGCAATATTTCCAAGTTTTGTAGGAGTGATTTTGTTTACTCTATCAACTAATTTTTCCATAAATTCTTCGTCAGCCCAATCAGCTTTTCCGCTCATATACCATTCTTCAGCTATAGCAACAAAAACTGCATCGTATCCCATAATTGATGAAGATTCAAAATAATGTAATAAATGCGAAACTGTATATCTAAACATTAAAGAGTCGCCGGATTCGTAAGCTTTAGTAATTATGTAATTAGATTCAGGAATCATAGAGTCTGCAACAGGCACAATCATTTTGTCAAAATAATAATCTAATTTATTTTCAAAAATTGGAGTTCTGAGTAAACCACCTTCAGCCCAATCTATATTGTCCCAATAATGAGATTTGTAAAATTTATATCCAAATTGTGGGTCTATTTCGTTTCCGTCTTCATCTTTTGGAGATTCAGGAATTTCAGGGTCTAACATTGCAAGTAAAATTTTTGAAAACAAAGTATTTGGATTTTTTTTGATATATTCATCCATAAATGAAACTCTTTCTTCGTTTAGCTTTGTGAACTTTTCTGAGATTTTCTTTTGCTCCTCAGGATTATCTTTTGCTGCTTCGTATTCAGGCATAATTTTATTTCTTCTTTCTTGAATATCTACCATTTTTCGTTGATAATCCATAAAAGCTTGATTTTCTTTATCGCCTTTAACTTTCATTGATTGTAAAAAATTCACAGTATCTGTTTCCAAAGAAAACTTTTTGTTATTGCCCATTAAAAACTCAAAGTAAGTCATACCACGTGAGGGTAAAACAACAATATATATACCTTTTTCTAAGTTTTTATCTCCTTTAAACACTACATTTCCCTTAGAGTCTATTTTAGCAGTATCAACCACATATTTTTTGTCACCAAAATAATGACCTAAATACGCAACTGTATCATTTACGCCGTTAATTTTAATTTTAATTTCATAGTTTTGTGATAATAGGGAAAAACTAATAATAATTCCTAGTGTAAATAGTATGAATTTTTTCATATTAAAAAGT
>Ga0172382_10012953_pt1 | contig 10805 bp, 12 predicted proteins | sample Leawel138RmetaG_FD_122245 | JGI IMG/M metagenome (GOLD analysis project Ga0172382, IMG submission 122245) | Leachate microbial communities from a municipal landfill in Southern Ontario, Canada - Leachate well 138R metaG | ecosystem: Engineered > Solid waste > Landfill > Unclassified | place...
AGCTCAAGGACTGGCGGCGCATCCACACCCGTTACGACCGATGCGCCCACACATTCATGTCTGCAATCGCAATCGCTGCCATCGTCATCTTCTGGATATAATCAATGAGTCCTGAGCATAGCTGCCATCAAGGCTGTTACCGACACCGGCGCCACCTTCAAGATCGGCCACGAGCTTCGTCAATGGCTTAACTCGGAAGCCGTATCAGCGTGGAGCGTGCAGCCGGATTGGCCGACAGCGGAGACCAAGGCGATGTGGGCGGAGTTCGTGCAGAGCTTTACGCCAAGCGAAAATCGTACATGGGCTGATCGCCGGTACTGGGCGGGTGTGGCATGGTTCGGCGAGCCGCCGCTTTCGGGCACGCCCGTCCAGATACACCATTGGGCAGGTCAGCCTCGCGTGCTTTCGCCCGACGGAACGCCGCTCGGCACCGTACGCGCCGCGCTCAACCCGGGGAGGGCTGGGCTGTTGCGTGCGCAGGTGGCCCAGGACGTCGGGCGGATTGACATCACCTATCTGGGACCGGCCGACCTGTCCGGCGACTGACGCGCTAAAATGTACCCGCCGACCGCGCCTTCACTGCCTTCTCGATACTCTCGACGAACGCCTTGATCAGATCGGCGGTGTCCTGAACGAACGTCTTGGTGAAGACCTTCAACTCGTTCCCGTCCTTGTCGAAGCCGTTCCGATGGACACAATCGTGGCGCAGCATCACCGCTTTGAACAGGCTCTGCTTGTCGCTGGTGAAGTCCAGTATGCGGACTCCGAGAGCAAAGTTGTAGAGGACATCAACCTTAGCAAGATTATGGTAGAGGGTAGAGCGCAGGTGCTCCCGGACCTTGCGTTCTATCAGCAATGGATCCCTGAAAATTTCTGCGAGCGTGAACTTCTCCTTCGCAAGATCGTCATCTTTGTCGATCAAACGCTGCATGGCGGCCTTGTCGGCCATGACCCCATTTATCAAGGTGTCGCCGAGATAGGCTTCCAACGCCGTGATCTGATGTGAAAAGACCATTCGGTTGAGAAGGTGGCCTCCGCTGTCTTTCCCGTAGTCGGCGAGTAGATCCCCGGTATGGTGATAGGAATCCATGAAGATCGTGAAGGGGTTGTCTGGGGCCGTATAATCTAGCCATTCGTCAGCCTCGGGCTTACAATGCTCGAGGCCATAGTCGAAATCCTCGATCACCTCATGAGGCCCTGCATTCGTCTCATGATGGTTCTCGATGCCGACTGGATACTCCCAAAGGTCCCAGGTTATCTCCCCAAGGACGGGATGCTCGACAGCCGCCTGATAGTGGATTTCCGGCCCCATCTGCCGCTCGTCGCCGCCGACAGCATCCCAGTCCAGCTCATCGCTTTTGATTTCGTAGATTTCACCCGTCATCTGGTGTCGGATGCGGACTGTTCCTTTGCAGTAGACGTCCATCGCTTACCCTAAAAGCTCTCGCCTAATATATTAGTAGGCCTATCTTTATTGATACTGAATGTTCATTTTTTTGGAAAGCCTTCCCCCTGGCCGGCACTTCGTTGCCGGCGCACCCCCTTCTGCGGGGAGACCCCGCAACGCCCCCTTAGAGTGAGAGTGCGGACCGGGTTGCCGTGACGGGTTGAGGGCCGGAGGAGAGGCTTCCGGCGCCCGTCGCGGAGACCCCCGCGATGTCCAGATATGACCGCACCCCACGCACCGGCGCGGACCGGACGAACCTTTACGACGAAATCACCGGCAAGATCATCACCGAACTGGAAGCCGGGCGATTCCCCTGGGTGCAACCGTGGGGCTCGTCCGCGGCGCAGGCCCCGCTCGGTTTGCCGAAGAACACCAGCACCGGCCGGGCCTACAGCGGCATCAACATCCTGATCCTCTGGGGCGCCGTGATCCAGCATGGCTTTCCCGGTCAGGGCTGGCTCACCTTCCGCCAGGCGCTGTCGCTTGGCGGCAATGTCCGCAAGGGCGAGCGCGGCACCACCGTTGTCTATGCCGACCGCTTCACGCCTAAGGATGAGAAGCGCCGCGCCCGCGAAACCGGCGATGAGCCAGGGAAAATCCCGTTCCTGAAGCGGTTCACGGTGTTCAACACCGCGCAATGCGAGGGCCTGCCCGAGGATATTGCCGTCGCCATGCCACCGCCGCCCGGCCTGATCGAGCCGACCGTCGAGGCGCTAATCCGGGCCACCGGCGTCGACTTCCGCATTGGCGGAGATCGTGCCTTCTACGTCCCGTCGCAGGACTTCGTGATGGTGCCGCCGCCGCAAGCCTATTTCCAGCCGATCAACTGGCACCGGACGGCGCTGCACGAGATGGGTCACGCGACGGGCCATTCCACCCGCCTCAACCGCGATTTCTCCGGCTCCTTCGGCACCAAGAAGTACGCTTTCGAGGAGCTGGTCGCCGAGATGAGCGCCGCGTTCTGCTGCGCCTCGCTCGGCATCGTGCCGACCGTGCGCCATGCCGATTACATCGGCTCGCCTTCCGGCCCGACTGGACGAAGCACGGCAAGGCCGCGCCCTTCAAGCGCAATGACGCTATGCTGGACGTGCTGCCGGTCGGCGTCCTAGTCTTCCCCGGCACCGGGATCCAGGAGAACCTCGCGGACAAGGCCCGCAAGCTCGGCATTCCGGTCATGAAGTTCGATGGCGGCGCGTGAGCGCCGCCGTTTGGCGAGGCTTCAGACCAGCCTGTCGGCTTTGCGGACTTGCGGTCGTTCGCTGCGGCGGTGAGGGCGGCGCATACAGGGGCCGCATGCTCGACACGCAGGGCGGTAAGCCGACTGATGGCAGTGCGGCTCGTGCCTGCAGAAAACTTGAAAGAGCGGCCACTCCTGCTAGCCACAGCGTCGAGCCGCTCGGATTACGCCGGAGGGTGGGTGCGGGGATCATGTGCGTCATGGCGGCTCGGGCCCGGACCCGCGCGAAGCTTCGCCGCGCGGTCTTCGCACGCGGGACATCTACATTCCCGACCTGAAAACCAACAAGATCCGCGTGAAGACACGGGATCTCCGGTGAACCGGCGACGGCAATGCGGCATGGCTTCGGAAGCAGGCTCCCTTTATATTCGACGTGCCGCTCGTACTTGCCGAACGCCCAAGAAAAAGGATGCCCATGCCCAAACTTCCTCTCGCGCCGGACGATTTATGCGGCTGTGGAAGCGGCAATCGCTATGCGGACTGCCACATGCGGGTCCACGCAGCCCCTCCCGATCAACGAATCGCCATAGCTCAGGCCATTTATGCGGAGGAATGGGCGGGCAACGCCGAGCACTATCGCCAGCAGGGCTTGTATGCCGATCTCTCGGCCGAGCTTGTATCGGCCGGGCGGGTCAGACGTGTACTGGACATTGGCTGCGGCCGAGGGGAAGGGCTTGAGGCCCTGCTCGCAGTGATCCCGCCAGACGGACGCCTGGTCATCGGAGCTGATGAGAATCCCGACTGCTTGGCTGCGGCCGCCGTAAGGCTGGGAACGCATATCGACGAGGCCCAGCTACGTCGGACAACGGTCGAAATTCTTCCCTCGGGAGCCTACCGACTTAGGCCGGTGGAAGCCGACTTGCCGTCGGCAGGGGATGTGACCCTTCTTAATGTGGATTTCATGCTGAAGGACGAGGTCTTCGAGGCTTGGTTGGACGATGTTGGCCCTCTCGACGCCGTGACCCTCTGGTTCAGCGGTATTCATAAGGCCCGAGCCGACACCGAGCTGGCCCAGGTGAATAAGATCGGCAGCGATCGGCAGCATCGTGAATATTTGGAGGACATTGTCATCCAACTTGCCAGCCCGCGGCTTCGACCAGGAGGCTTTCTGCATATCGTAGGCCGAGGCGCGGGAACCGACCTTGAGGCGCTACGCAACGACTTTGGCGCGGAACTCGACAACGCCTTGGATGGGCACCCCTTCGAGATTGTGAGCGTCAACGGGCGCCGCTACACGGAGCCCGAAACCGGCGACGCCATTGTTGTGGCATCCAAAGCTGTTCCCGCCGGTGCTGTCGCCGCGGCTTTCTCACTGCTTGCGCGTCGGCACTGACGCCGCCGTGTTGCGACGTCGGCGCAATGAATTTCCGGCGCATTCAGGGGCCATAGCGCCTGTGAATATCTACCTATACTTGAGGGGATTTTATATAGTGCTGCTGGCCGGGGGACGAAAACTTGGTTGATTTCGTGATTTCCGCATCGGACGTCGTCTTGACCTACCGAGCTGACCAGCAAGGCAATGGGTGGGTTTGGCGTGAGCTGCGCGACCATGGCACTGTCACCCTCAGTCGGGTCTTCACCTTCGAGCGTCGAGACTTGGTCTCCGAGCCCGACGAGGGCGACCAAGGAAATGACTTCGAAGATTTCGAGTATCGGTTTCGCTTCGCGGCGCGCCGTGGTGGGTACTTCCACATTAAGGGCCGGATATTCGACATTGATAACCCCATACTCATCATCGACGCTGGACTCCGATTGGAGCGCAAGGTTTTCGTTGCCGAGCGAAATATCTCCATTTTCGGCAAGATCGCTGATCTCGTTGCACCCGATCAGCCCATCATCGTCGGCGGCAGCCGGGCAGGCGCGATTCCGATTCCGGACTTCCAAGCGCTGTTGAGAAAATTCCCCAATACCGGCGAACTCAACCGGTACGCCGCAGCCAGGGTAGCGAGTGTGATCGGCGACTACATCACCCCCTTGAAGGATGCGCGAGCGCATTACGAAGCTTATTTGAACCGCCGGCGCTCGACGATGACCGCAACGCTGGCCCAGCCTGAGCTGCTCCAGACCGAGATCGAAAAGTACGTCTTCATCCGTGACACCATCACGGAGTGGTTGCGGGATGGCACTGCGCGATCCGAACGCGACTGGCAGAAGATGATCGTCAACTTCTTGCTGCTGATCTTTCCGAAATATGTCGCCGTGCTGTCCAACGTGAAGATCGTCGACGCATATTCGGTCTCGGGGGCGACGAAGGATCGCTTCATCGACCTCGCGTTGATCGATGCTGCCGGAAACATCGACGTCATCGAGATTAAGAAGCCCTTCGACGATGCCTTGATGGGCCGGACGACGTATCGGGACAACTACATCCCAACCAAGGAACTCTCGGGCAGCATCATGCAAGCGGAGAAATACTTGTTCCATCTCTCGAAATGGGGCGTGGCCGGGGAGAAGGCGCTCATGCAGCGCTATGCCTCGAAGCTGCCGTCGGGCCTGGGAATCCGCATCACGAATCCGAAGGCGATGATCATCCTCGGCCGGGATCGGCGGCCGGACGGGGCCGAGGCCCTGGATGCCAGCCAGCAGCTCGATCTAGAGATCATCAAGCGCAAGTACGCCAACATGATCGATGTCTTGACCTATGACGACTTGCTGCGCCGGTTGAATAACATAATCGTGTCGCTGCGCCGGCGCGCCGAAGCGCAAGCTTCGGAAGAGCAGACAGCCGAACATGACGGGAGTGCCCTGTGACTGATTTCACGCTTGAACTCCTACAAGCCATCAATGACTGGCAACGTGGCGGGGATCACAAACAGAAGCTCAGACGTGGCGACAAGCTTAAGCAGCTCGCAGCAGCTCTTCCCGAACAGTTCCGAACCTGCTCCGAAATATGCTATCGGCAGGAGGCCCACGAGAAGGATCGTATCTGGCAACTCCTTGCAGATGAGAGCTTGCCTGAGACGATCGCGGCTTGGACGACGGACCTCTCTATCGCGAGGGACTTCAAGAATGGTGTGCCGCCGGACGGGCTTCGAGGCGTTATTTTCAGTCTGACGCCGCCTTCAGAAAGCGTCGTCATCAATCTCATCGAAATCTATAGTGACCCCGACTTCAGGTCGGCGATTGAGCAGCACAAGCAGGGAATTATTGGCTTCGGCGACGGGATCGAACGCTATGACGATACGCAGCGCGAAATTGTGCTCGAACTGCATAAACTTGGCCCTGAAACGATCCACTTCTATGGCGGCTACGCGTCCGATCGCGAGACGCTTGCGGCGCTTTTTTTTGGGGGGCACGAGCCCAATGCCGAGGGCCTCGCATTCTTCGATCAGCTCTGTCTTCAAGCGAATATCCCGGAGAGCGGCGCATGGTGGCTTTCCGAGGTGGGCACAAAGAATGTCCTTGATCGGATGGCGCCACACATCGAGCGGCTGAGACGCCTGAAGTCCTGACGATCGGAGATGGGCTTTACCCGAGCTGTTCGACGTTCAGCGTTCCGGGCGGCAGTGGCCGAATCAGCGATTGCGCAGGCACGGCCGGGTCAAGCCAGTCGGCCCATGCGGTGCGTTCGAGGATGACGATCTTCCGGTCGTGGTAGGGCGCGATGTCCGGGCCGGGTGGCATCGTCAGCATGCTTGCGGGCGTAAGTTTCGATGAGGACGTCAACATAGGCAAGGCCGGGGTGGTTCATTCCACGCTGTTATAAGGAAAGCATGGACTTGCTGCAGAACCCCTGAGCGGCGGCTTCCGGGAATGCTGCCTAGCAGCGAAAGTTACGCCCGACTGCCCGCTATGGGCCTCCGCGTGTCGCCGGTATCATGCGCTCCGCGCTGCTTGCCGCCGATCTCATACTGATCCCGGTGCAACCGTCGCCCCTCGATGGCTGGGCCTCCGCCGAAATGTTGGCCCTTCTGTCGGAGGCCCGCATCTACCGGCCGCAACTCGCCGCCCGCTTCGTGCTCAACCGCTGCGGCGCGCGCACCGTCATCGCTCGCGAGACGGCCGAGACGCTGGCGGACCACGATCCGCCGGTGCTCGCCAGCGCCATCGGTCAGCGCGTCGTCTTCGCCGACGCCGCGCAGACCGACCGCGGCATCGAGCGTGGTTCACTGGCTTTGCCCTTGCGGCAGCGGCGCGCTGCTGCGCCGTTGCCATCGCGACGACATGATGGACATGCACCGGAAAATCCCGCCGCCTGCAGCCCGGCGCATGCTGAAAAGGATGAAGGCCGACGGACGCTAGGCTGGGCCAGGATTCTACGCGCTTCTTATGGGTTCAACCGCGCGGCGGCCCTCGCGCGCGGCATCAAGAACTCGGCGATCTCACCGATCACATCCACCAGATCGCCAGGCTGAAGCGCGACATCTTCGACGAAAGCTCGCCACTGCCGCTGCTTTTGCACGTCGGCTCCGAAGGCTGGTGTCAGCGCGTCCGGTGCCTCTGTTGGAATTGGCGTTCCGCGCCGGGCGAAGGTTGCGGCAATGGCGCGGGGCAGACGGTCATCATCGAAGGTGAACGAACGGCTGAGCATCCAGATGTCGTAGAAATCCTTCATCCGGCTGTTGGTGCGGCCGAGCGCCACCATAGCCTGGAACTTTTCGGCGATGACGGTTTCTCGGGCATAGGCCCGCAGCCTGGGCGCCGGGAAGTCGAGGAGCGTCGGATAATCCAGAACCTCGGCACCGGGCTCAAGCGTATCGCCGAAGCCGATATCGATCGATACGCCGATCCGCGCACCGCTGATCGAGGCTGTGGTCTTCAGCCGCAGGCCACCATATTCCTGTTCTTCACGGATACGATCGATCCGGAGGGCGTCCAGACCGAAAGTCACGCCATCATCGGCATCGACTGCAAGGATATCCCTGAAGGTGGCGAGCATCGCTTCCGGTTCCGGATCGCCAAAGCCCAGCAGGTCGAGATCGCGCGTTCCACGATGCGGATCGTCGAACCAGCTCATGAACAGCATGGCGCCCTTGAGCACGAAACGGCCTGCATGATCGGATTGCCCGAGACGGAAGAGCAGTCGCTCCAGCGCGAAGCGCGTCAAAACCAGATCAAAACTCTGGCCGCTTCTCCTGGACAGTTGCAGGAGGCGCGCCCGGACGGACGCGCCGATATCCTTGATCTCTTTAGCCATTGGCCGTCAGCGCCTCCAGATACGGCCGGATGACGGTGGCCACACCGCCACGCTCCGCCTGTCGTGCAATCTCTGCCGGGGTTGCCTTACGCTGACGCAGCGCTTCCTGAAGGCCCTCTATGGCGACTGACTGACCGATCTTGTTGCGGTGCCGGAAGCAATCAGCGACGGTCTTGGCGACGCCAAAGACCTTCACCGGCACGCCTTCGATGAGATGTGTCTCGACCCCTTCGCCCAGCAGGCCTGCGGTGAAGCGGACGATCCGTATGGTCGATCCATCCGCTTTGGGAGCCCAGTCCTTCTGGCCGATGGCGAGCCAGACTTTCCGGGGAAATTGGTCGGTGAGACCGTGGAAAGCAAGCGCCGAAGTCAGGCAGACCACGCCATTGGGCACCCGTTTGGCAACTTCAGCCAGGCTATGACCTGCATCCAGCGGTGCGTCGGGAAGCTGATAAAGCCCCCTGGCCAGTCGCAGCACCTCGCCATTGCGCTCCATGCGGCTCACCGTGGCGGCTGTGATGCCCGCGGCGCGCAGCTCGGCGAGGCGCATCATCCCTCGCTCCCTGAGGAGGGCCATAGCAGCCTGACGCTGGGTACCGGATTGCGGCATTGATACATATACTCAGAGTTGGAGTTGTAATCTCCGAGGATTTGTATCACCGCCGCTGGGTTTTGGAAAGGGCGTTAACGGTGGGGTCGAGTACGTCATAGCGTTCGGAGCGATGGCCTCAGCCTTGCCTCGGTGTCGGCGTGCCGGAGGCGGACAATCCGGCACGCCGACCTGTCATGCGAGTGGGCAATCCCGACCCGCATACGGCTGGTCCATATGACGGCCAGCCTGGTGGGCTTCTTGCGGGTTCGCCGCCATTCCCACCACCATGCTTGATCCGCCCCACAGTGCGGCGTCTCCCATGGTCCCCGCGCTTATCGGGTCCGGGTCCCCATCATTCTGCTCAGGCGTCCGGCGTGTCCGTGATCGGGCCGAGCGTATCGATTTCAGCGATCTTCTGGAACTCCGCGAGATAATCCTGCTGGTGGTTTGCCAGCCATCGAACGACCCGCGAATTGGCAAGGAGCTTGGCGATATAGCCACGCGCCACGGTCAGATGCAGATTGTCGATGCCATAGGTATCCTCGACCGATTTGACCTGTGTCTGGAGGGCGGCCAGTTCCCGTTCCATGCGCGCGATCTGCTGGCCGGACGGGGTTGGCGCCGCCGCACCCTTTCCTTTCCTGATGGCTGCAAGCTGATTTTCCGGTGTCGCGGCGCGGATGGCGCGCGCGAACATAATCGAGAAATTGTTCTGCCCGATCATCAGATCCGCCGCTTCGATCTGCCGGACCGCCGTCATCTGGCGCAGGATGTCGAACACCTTCATCGAACACGGCGTGTCCTTCAGCATTTCGGCCGCTTCCGCGCTGATACCCTCCAGCAATCGGTAGCGCCTCAGTACGGATTCAACCTGAAGATTGAGCGCCTCGGCAATATCGGCCGAAGACACGCCGCGCTCCATGGCGCGCGCAATCATCCTGTGTTCCTGGATTGGCGGTATGCGGTTGACGCGCTTGTTGTAGGTATAGGTGTCGTCGTCGGTGGCCAGCAGGCATTCGACCTCCGGGATGCCGAGCTCTTTCAGGGCTTCGATACGCAGATGGCCATCGAGCAGGAAATAACTGCCGACATTCGTCGTATCGGCCATCACGACCGGCGCCTCCACCAACCCGATCGCCTTGATTGAACTCAGAACCTGAGAAAACGCCCGGCTCTCCCGCGCGCCCTCCGGCAATGTCTTGAGTGGAACGATCGATGACACGGGAATGATCACGAAGCTGCGGTCGAAGGCGAGATGAATGCGTCCGCCATTCTCGTTCGGATCCTTGGGCCGGTCAGTCATCACCCTCTTCCAACCCTCCAGGTCGGCGCCGCGCTCGATGCGCAGCCGGTTCACCTCTTTGGTGAACTCGGTGCAAAACTCCTTGAACAGCGCCGGGTCCATCAGATGTTTGCGAAGCCCGTTGAGGATGGAGGCTTCCAGCGCATCGCGGCGGATGTTGAGCCGGTTGTCGCAGGTGCCCTTGTTGCGGGCTGTCGAGCAGCCAAGCAGGTCCTTCGAGATCATCGAATAGCCACCCCCGCAGCAGCCGCATTTGATCAGGCCCGCGAAGAGATGCTTCGGGCGCCGGCGGTCGTTCATGAGGTTGGTGGTCTTCTCGGCTTTGGGTTCATAGGCAAGCCGACTCTGGCGTTCCTTCACGGCCGCCCAGACATCGTCGGGAATGATCCGCAGTTTGGGGACCTCCTGCGTCACCCATTCGGATTCCGGGTTCAGGCGGGAGACGCGCCGCCCGGTATCGGGATCTTTGATGTAGCGCAGCCGGTTCCAGACCAGCCTGCCGATATAGAGTTCGTTGTTCAGGATGCCGGTGCCCCGTTTCGGATTGCCGTGGATGGTCGATGGCCCCCATTCTCGGCCCATGGGGCCAGGAATATGCTCGCGATTCAGCGCCATGGCGATCGCGCGAGAGGACTGGCCATCAAGGTAGTCAGCGTAGATGCGGCGCACGATCCCGGCTTCTGCTTCGTTGATGGTCCGGTCGCCACGCACGGCCTCGCCGCGATCATCGAGCTTCTTCACCACGTCGTAACCGTAGCAGAGCCCGCCACCCGACTTGCCGTCCTCGACCCGGCCGCGTAGGCCGCGACGGGTCTTGTCGGCCAGGTCTTTTAGAAATAGCGCATTCATCGTGCCCTTCAGCCCGACATGGAGATGCGTGATCTCTCCCTCGGACAGGGTGAACATCTTCACATCGGCATAGGTCATGCGTTTGAAGATGCCGGCAATGTCTTTGACCTGCCCCCAAGTGACCTGCCCCCAAGGAACTGGGCCATTCAAAAGGAGAGTTTGTTCTCGTAACGTTCGAAGCAACGAGGAGAACAGACGATGCGTAAATCACGTTTCACCGAAGAACAGATTGTCGGGATC
>Ga0172382_10012955_pt1 | contig 10803 bp, 7 predicted proteins | sample Leawel138RmetaG_FD_122245 | JGI IMG/M metagenome (GOLD analysis project Ga0172382, IMG submission 122245) | Leachate microbial communities from a municipal landfill in Southern Ontario, Canada - Leachate well 138R metaG | ecosystem: Engineered > Solid waste > Landfill > Unclassified | place...
CTCTTATTAAAAAAAATGGGGGTCAGGTCTTCGGAATTCGATTTTTTTTATTCGAAAGTGTTAATGTGAATGAAAATACCATTAAATATAAAATAAACTAAATGTTGTGGTTTTATTTCAAAATAAGCTGTTTTATGTGAAATTTCAATAGGGTAAAGGTTTTTAATAATTCAAAACCCGAATTCCGAAGACCTGACCCCGAAGTTTTTAAATTATATAATACAAATAACTAAAATATACAAAAATATGAAATACCATTGTTCTTGTGAGCCATTTATATATTTTATCATGTGACTTTTGATTTATTGCGATGAAAAAAATTGATACTAAAGGGAATGATATAAAAAAACATTTGGTAAAAATGTCAGAAAACGCCAATACAGAATATATCATTATTAATGAAAGTGATATTATTACCGCTATACTTAACCGTTTTCCTGAGATAAATGTCATAAAATTACCGGTTTTATGGGAAATATCTCCTTCTAAATCTTCAATATCTTTAAATGGTATTATTGAAGTTAAATAAAAGAATAATGCAATTAGAAATTCTTTATTAGGTGTTATATTGGTGTTGTTTGCATATCCTGCGTAAACGGATAAAAAAAGTCCTGTACTTGTTATAAAAGATGCTATTATAGGATTTTTTTTGAGATATATTCTTCTGAATGAATAAACAAATCCAAGAAATGTAAATGAGTAAAATACAATTAATGCTTCTGTTGTTCTTGAAATAAATACTGGATAAATTATTGATAGTATAAAAAGTATTGCAGAGTATATAAGTGCTGTTTTTGGAGTAACTTTACCTGATGGAATTACTCTGTTTGGTTTGTTTATTTTATCAATTTTCCAGTCTGAATACTGATTAAAAGAATAAATGAAATTAAAGGAAATTCCTGACATTAAAAAAGCTTCAAAAAAATGTGTATAGTGTAATCTGTTTCCTGAAAGTAGTATTCCAATGAGATAATTGAAATATGTACCAATTGCTACATCTGATCTGAATAATAATAATAGATTAAAAATTTTCATTAGAGCATAATATCAGATAAAAGGTATAAAGGTCAAAAATAGAAAATCATGCTATTATAAATTCAATAACTTTTTAAACTCTTTAACCCTCAACTCTATAATTCCTTCTATTTTATGTGTAAATAAATTCATTTTATGGTATAATAATCAAATATAAATTTTTGATTTAATTGTTTTATTTAACTTTAATCAGATTTCTCTAAGAATGATTAAAAAATAAAAGAAAAGTTAGAAAACAATAAATATAAAGTTATTAGGGGGAGTTATATGAAAGCTGTGATTATGGCTGGAGGATTTGGAACAAGATTAAGACCAGTTACAAACAGGATTCCTAAACCTATGACACCAATTGCTAATATTCCAATGATGGAACATATTGTCAATTCTTTAAAAGAAATGGGAATTACAGAAATTGTATCTGTTTTGTACCATCAACCTGATATTATTACAAATCATTTTAAAGATGGTAAAGATTTTGGTGTTAAGATGGAATATGTTACTACTGCTGATAATTATGGTACAGCAGGTTCAGTTAGAATGGCTAAAAGTATTTTGGGAGAAAGATTTATTCTTTTATCTGGAGATGTTTTGACTGATTTTGACTTAAAAAAAGCTATTGCTTGGCATGAACAAAAAAACTCTAAAGCTACTATTCTTCTTACTCGTGTTGATAATCCACTTGCTTTCGGAATTGTTATTACTAATGAAGAAGGTAAGATTGTTAGATTTTTAGAAAAACCTTCATGGGGTCAAGTTTTTAGTGATACTATCAATACTGGTATTTATATATTTGAACCTGAAGTTTTTGATTATATCCCTGAAAAACAGGATTTTGATTTTTCAAAAGATCTTTTCCCAAAACTTCTTGAAGATAATGTTGGTCTTTTTGGATATGTTGCAAAAGGTTTTTGGAAAGATGTTGGCGATATTCCAGCTTATAGAATTGCAAATCTCGATGCTATAAGCGGCAGAGTTGCTCTTTCTATACCTGGTAATAGAATTGATGTTGTTGGTAGAGATATTTGGCTTGGCGAAGGCACTCAACTTCCTGAAGATTATAAATTTGAAGGTGGAGTTCTTCTTGGTAAAAATTGTAAAATTGGTAAGAATGTTTTTATATATAATTCTATAATTGGTGATAATTGTGTTATTGGTGATAATACCAGAATTGTAGAAACTCTTATGTGGGAAAATTGTAAAGTTGGAGAACATACTGTTCTTGATAAAAATATTATATGTAATGATGTAACTATTGGGAATAATTCATATATTGGTGAAAATGCTGTTATTGCTGAAAGATGTAAAATAGGTAAGGGAACTACTGTAAAGCCAGAAGTCAAAATGTGGCCTGGAAAAACTCTTGAAGATGGAGCTATTCTTGGTGCTTCTCTTGTTTGGGGAGATAAATGGAGTAAAGAATTATTTAATACTCATGGTATTGTTGGAATTGCAAATCATGAAATAACTCCTGAATTTGCAGCAAAAGTTGGTGCTGCTATGGGTTCTGCTTTTGGTAAAGGTACTACAGTTGCTACAGGTAGAGATGGACATAATGTATCGAGATTAATAAATAGAGCGTTTATATCTGGTCTTCTTTCTGTTGGTGTTAATGTACAGGATTTGAGAAATGTTCCGGTTTCTGTAATGAGATATCAGATAAGAGAGAGAAATATCCTTGGTGGTTTACATTGCCATCGTTCTCCATATGATTCAAGACTTCTTGATGTGAAATTTGTTGATGGTGAAGGTATGGATTTTACTGTTGCAAAACAAAAAGCTGTTGAAAGAAATTTTTTTAGGGAAGATTTTCCTAGAGCTGAGATAGAAGATGCTGGAAATTTATCTTTTCCTCATAGAGTTCTTGAATATTACAAAGATGGACTTGTTAATTTTGTTGATTCTGAAAAAATATCAAAAGCTAAATTAAAAGTTGTTCTTGATTATTCTTTTGGAAGTGCTTCAAATTTTTTCCCATCTATTCTTTCTGAGTATAATCTTGATATTATTGCATTAAATTCTTATGAAGATCCTAAAAGATTTATTAGGGATAAAACGAGTTTTGATGCTGAATATAAAAGACTTGGAGATATTGTAAAATCTCTTTCTGCTGACATTGGAGTTATGATGGATTCTGGAGCTGAAAAAATATTCCTTGTTGATGGTGACGGTAATAAGATAGGACGAGGAGATTCTCAGGCTGTTATGGTTCATACAATATGTAAAAATAAACCTGGTTGTAAGGTTGCTGTTCCGATTAATTCATCAAAAAGAATTGAAAAAATAGCTAGAGAAATTGGTTGTGAAGTTATTTATACTAAGATGTATAATAGAAATATGATGCAGGCAGCAGAAATAAAAGGTGTTAAATTGGTTGCAGACGGTGAAGGAGGATTTATTTTCCCTGAATTTATGCCTTGGTTTGATGCAATGGCGAGTATTTCTATAATTCTTAATCTTGTTGCTGATAAAAAACTTTGCTTTAATAATATACGAAAAAATTTCCCTGAAGATTTGAGAGTTCATAAAAGAATTCCTTGTGATTGGTCTGAAAAGGGTACTGTTATGAGAAATATTATGGAACATTCAAAAGATCTTGATATAGAACTTGTTGATGGTGTAAAAATTAATATGGGTAAAGATGCTTGGGTTCTACTTATTCCTGATTCAGATAAACCATATTTTAATGTTTATGCTGAAGGTAAAGATAAAGTTGAATCAAAAAAAATAGCTGAGGATTATAAATTAAAAGTAAACGAATGGAAAAAATAAAACCAATAACTAATCCGAAAAACAATTTTATCAGATTTATTAAAAGTCTGAAAAAAAAGAAAGTAAGTGAAGAAAAAGAAAAGTTTCTTTTGGAAGGTATTAACAGTATAAACGAAGCTTTAAAAAGTGATATTGAAATTCCTTATTATATTTACTCCCTTGATCTTTTTAAGGTCAAGGGTGGTAAAGAACTTTTTGATGATTTATCTAAAAGAGGTTCAGAGCTTGTTCTTGTAGCGGAAAGTGTATTTAATAAACTCTGTGAAACTCAAAATCCTCAAGGGATAATTGCTGTTCCGACAAGACTTAAATGGGATGATAATAAAATTTTTACCAAAAATAGATCGTTTATTATTATTCTTACAGGATTGCAAGATCCTGGAAATCTTGGGACTATAGTTAGAATTTGCGATGCTCTTGCTCTTGATGGCATTGTAGTTTCAGAAGATACAGTTGATCATTATAATCCAAAAACTGTTAGATCAACTCAAGGTGCTATATTTAGAGTTCCAATATTTAAAACTGAAAACATCAGAGATTATCTTAAAAATCTTAAAGAACATGGATTTTGTCTTATTGCAACTACACTTGGTGAAAATACAGAATATTATGAAAAAATAGATTATACAAAGTACAATAAAATCGCTCTTATAACAGGTAATGAATCTAATGGAATTCCTGCGGATATTTGTGAATTATCGGATTTAAGGATTAAAATACCTATTTTAGGCGACATAGAATCTTTGAATGCTGGTGTTGCAACTGGAGTATCGGCTTATGAGATAATGAGACAGAAAGACTGGAGGATATAAAGAATGAGTATTGAAAACACTAGAGAACAGTTGATTTCTCTTATTAATTCGGCTTTGGATATTGATGGTCTTGAAAAAATCAGAGTTGATATATTTGGTAAAAACGGTGAATTGAACAAATTAAAAAGAGAAATTGTCAATATTCCTGTTGAACAAAAAAAACAATATGGTCAAAAAATGAATTCTATTAAAACTGATGTTGAAAATTCTTTTGAAAGCCAAAAAAATGCAATTGAAATGAAAATTCTTAATGAAAAAATAGCAAAGGAAAAAATAGATGTGACTTTACCTGGACATTATGTTCGTTCTGGAAGTATGCATCCAGTTACTAGAGTTTTATATGAACTTTGTGAAGTTTTTAAAACTTATGGTTTTAGTGTTGAAGATGGTCCTGAAATAGAATGTGAAGATTATAATTTTGATAAATTAAATATTCCAGCAGATCATCCAGCAAGGGATATGCAGGATACTTTTTTTATGGAAAACGGATATGTGTTGAGAACTCATACATCTCCGGTTCAAGTTAGAACAATGCTCAATAGCAAACCTCCTATTAAAATAGTATCTCCTGGTAGAGTTTATAGAAAAGATGATATTGATGCTACTCATACACCGATATTCCATCAGATTGAAGGTCTTTATATAGCTCAAGGAGTTACTTTTGCTGATCTTAAAGGTATTTTAATGAGATTTTTAAAAGATTATTATGGAGAAAATACCCAAGTTAGATTTCAGCCTTCTTATTTTCCGTTTACAGAACCTTCAGCAGAAGTTTATATATCATGCGTTGCTTGTCATGGAGAGGGTAAATCTCATTGTCCAGTTTGTAAAAATACTGGATTTATTGAAATAATGGGTTGTGGAATGGTTCATCCTCAGGTTCTTACAAATTGTGGCATTGATAGTGAAAATTACTCTGGATTTGCTTTTGGAATGGGTATTGAAAGAATTGCTATGCTTAAATATAAAATCAAAGATATTAGATATCTTTATGATAATGATATGAGATTTCTTAAGAATTTTGTTAGATAAGTTTTAATATTAGGAGGAAAAATTGAAATTAACATATAAATGGCTTAAAGAATTTATTGATATTCCCGTATCAGCAGAAGAATTGAAAGAAATATTTCCCAAAATTGGGCTTGAAGTTGATGATTTTTATTATCTTGGAGAAAATCTTGAAAATGTTGTTACAGGATATGTTGAAAAGTGCGAAAAGCATCCTGATGCAGATAAACTTTCATTATGTACAATAGATAATGGTAAAGAAAAAGTTCAAATAATATGTGGAGCTTCAAATGTTGGTGTTGGTAAAAAAGTTGTTGTAGCTAACATAGGTGCTAATTTGCCTGGAAATTTTCAAATAAAAAAAGCAAAACTTAGAGGTGTTGAATCTTTTGGAATGCTGTGTTCTCTTAAAGAACTTGGTCTTGCCGATAAATCTGATGGAATAATGATTTTACCTGAATGTACTCCAGTTGGAGTTTTATTTAAGGATTATTATGAGCTAGATGATTATGTTTATTCACTTGAAACTTTTGCAAATAGACCTGATCATTTGGGAGTTATGGGTATTGCAAGAGATCTTTCTGTTTTTTTTAATATTCCATATAACAATAAAAAAGAATTTATTAATGTTAAATCAGATAAAAATGAAAATATATTTGAAGTAAAAATAGAAGATAAAAATGCTTGTCCAAGATATGTTGGTAGATATGTTGAAGGAGTAAGTGCTTTAGAATCTCCTGAATATATCAAAAGAAGACTAGTAGCATGTGATATTAGATCTATAAATTTCCTTGTTGATATTACAAATTATGTAATGCTTGAAACAGGTCATCCAATGCATGCTTTTGATGCTTCAACTTTTTTAGATAAAAAAGTAATTATAAGATATTCAGAAAAAAATGAATTTTCAGCTTTAAATGAAAATAAATATAAATTAAATCAACATGATCTTGTTATAGCAGATTCCAAAAAACCTGTTGCAATTGCAGGTATAATTGGTGGAATTGAGTCTGAAGTAAAAGAAAAAACTGGAGCAATATTTCTTGAATCAGCTTGTTTTGAACCAAAAGGTATTGCAAAAACATCAAAAAAAATAGGTTTAAAAACAGATTCTTCTTCAAGATTTGAAAAACATGCTGATGTTAATATGGCTGAATATGCTATTGATTTAGCAAGTTATTTATTAAAAAAACACGGTGGAGATAATATTATGTTTTTTAATAAAATAGATAATTATCCATTAAAAGAAGAAGAAAAAACTGTTGTTTTTAATGTTGAAAAAATAAAAAAATATATAGGTTGTGATATTCCTCAAGAAAGAATTAATGAAATTATTGAAAGACTTCCTGTTGATAGACTTGGTAAAAATTTATTCAAAATACATTCATGCAGAAAAGATATTAATTTAGAAGTTGATATAGTTGAAGAAATAGCTAAGTTTTATGGTTATGATAATATTGAGGCAAAAGATATAAATATAGAAGCAATTCCTTATTATAATAAACTTTCACTTTATTTTGATTTTTCTTTCAAATTAAGTGATCTTGGTTTTAATGAAGTTAAAAATTTTAGTCTTGTAAATAATAAACAACAAAATTCTCCAGCTTTAATCAATCCTCTTAATGAGGATATGGCTTTTATGAGAACTCAAATGTATAAAGGACTTCTTAAAAATATTGAATATAATTCCAAAAGAGGTGTTGAAAATCATTTTTATTTTGAAACTGGTAAAGTTTATTTGAATAATAAAAATTCATATAATGAAAAATATGTTATTTCGGGTATTGCATCAGGTAAAGCTTTTAAACATCCTCAAATTTCAGTTGATGTTGATTATTATTATTTAAAAGGAATAGTTGATAATATTTTAAACAGTTATAATGTTGAATATTCAAGAAGTGAACAAGTTGAATTCCTTCATCCTGGAATGTGTGCAAAGATTATTTCAAATGGTAAAGAAGCTGGATTTGTTGGTAAACTTCATCCTTCGATTCGTTCAAGATTTTTTAATGAAGTTTATTATTTTGAGATTTATCCTGAATTTTTACAAGCAAAACAACAAGATTATATAAAGGAACTTTCTATCTATCCAGGTTCTAAATTTGATTTATCTCTTATAGTTCCTGAAGAAGTTGATTATTCACAAATAAAAAATACAATATCAAAGCTTAATATAGATGATATTGAAAGTATGACTATGTATGATATGTTTAAGGGTGGTAAAATTCCTGAAAATACAAAAAGTCTTACTTTTAGGCTTATATTTTCTAATGCTTCAAAGACTTTGAGTGATGTTGAGATAAATTTGCATATTCAAAATATACTAAATGCTTTAAAAAACATACAGGTTACATTAAGAGCTGAATAATAGTTTTTAAACAAAGGTGATTATATGAAAAAGGGTTTTTCAATAGTTGAAATAATGGTTGTACTTATAATAATGAGTATTCTCACCTATGTATTAGTTCCTAATTTATTAGCTTATCTTGAAAGAATAAAAGCTGATAAACTCGAACTTGATATTTTTGCGTTTAGAAAAGAAGCTACATTATTTTTTGAAAAAAATGGACATTGGCCAGGAAAACTTAATGATATTATGGCATCTGGAAGTGGAAAACTTTTATCACCGTGGAAAACTCCATATAAAGTGGAAGGACCTTTTATAACTGTTGAAGTTCCCAAAAAATCAAATGTTTATATGGGTTCTGCGAATGCTATTGAAGCTTCAAATGGCAAGCTTAAATTTTTATTAAAAGAAATATTTGTTATAGCTGAATACGGTAATATAACACATAAAATATTCCCGATAAAAATAAGTTCTAATTCACCATATACAAACGGCGCTGACATGATGACGCAGTTAACAAGACCAGGGTCATATCCGTCATATATGCTTTTTTATTTTACTTTTTCATCAATAGATAATTCAATGCATGCTATAATGTCTGTTAATAAACCTGGAGAAACTGGTCTTATATCAGATTATTCGCTTAATAAAGTATCTTTTGACAATATTAATCCGGTTTTTGTACTTTATAATTCATTTTATAATACAATTACGAAACAAATTTTTAAAAATACTATAACAAATACTTATTCAGGAGCAGTTTTTACAATGGATATGGAAAAAAGCTGGAATTTTAAATTTAATGTTGAAAATTTTTTATCTTCTGGAGATTGTTATATTGGATATCTTTCAGGTGATATAAAAAATATAAATAAATTTGGGAATTCTGGTGGTAGCGATGAGTATATAGGCAAGGAGATTGAATTTGCGTATTTTTATTAAAAAAGCTTTTTCTTTAGTAGAGATTATGATTGTTGTAGTTATTATTTCTATACTTGTAACTACTATGATGGCGAATTATTTTGGTATTTTAAATAAAGTAAAAGAAAAACAGCTTTTATCAGATCTTAATGCATTAAAAAAAGGCATAATTCAATTTAAAAGTCAATATGGGCATTGGCCAGAAGATCCAGCCGAAGTTGTAAATAAAGGTATTGTGCGTTGGGGAAATAAAAAATTCTATAAAACACTTATAAATAAATTTGGTTATCCTTATGTTATGAAAGAAAATATAACTGGAAATATTATTAGCACTCTATTTGCAGATAGTGTTGGTGGTACTCATGAAGTTAGCGTTGCATTTACACCACCATATAAAGCAGCAAGAACTCCAGAGACTTTTTTCTTTTCAGAATTTGAAAAAGATAGTTTTAAAGCAGATATTCCTCAAAATGAATTACCTTTTGCTACTTCAGAAGTTTATTATAATTCTGGAGCAGTTAATTCAGGGAGAGGAATTGAATTTAGAAACGGTTTTGCTAGATATTCAACAAGTTTAAGTAATTTCACAGTATTAACGATTGAATTTTGGGCTAAATTCACTTCAAATCTTCCAACAGGAACTATATTGCATTTAGCAGGTCAAGCTCCCGAAGATACTAGAGAAATAAGACTTTATTTTGAAACTGTAGCTGGAAACACTAATTTAAAAGTAGATCTTACTTCTTATCATGTCTCGGATAATTTTATAAACACTCAGGTAAGTAAATTTACTTATGCAAAAAATCTTTATTCTTTAACTAATGGAGATACGATTAATCAACCGGTTGGTGAAAAGAAAAAATGGTTTCATTTTGCAGTTGTATATGAATTTAATGAACAAGATTGGACTTCAACACTTTATCTTTATGTAAATGGTAAAGAAGAAGTTTTGACTTTGATAAATCCGGCAGTTTTTCCTTTAAATTATATTTATTCGCCATTAAAACTCAAAAATGATATTGTAATATGGAATCATGAAGTTGCAATAGGATACAATCAGTATAATATAAACGGATTACCCAAACTTCAAAATACTATATTAGATAATATTGCATTATCAAATAACAAAAAAACAGATATTGATTTATTACCATAAAATTATAATAAAAATGAGAGGATAATGTATGAAAATTGGTATAGCTGGATTGAAATATTCTGGAAAAACATCATTATTTAAATTACTTACAGGAATAGATGTTTCATTTGAAAAAGCTGAAGTTAATCGTGGAATAACAAAAGTTCCTGATACAAGAATTGATTTTTTATCAAGTATATATGAACCAAAAAAGACAACTTTTGCTCAATTAGAACTTGTTGATATCCCTGGAATAGATCCAGAAAATCATAATAATAGAAAATTTTTTGAAGATATTAGAAAAGTAGATCTTTTAATGGTAGTACTTAGAGATTTTGATTCAGAAATGTATCCAAATCCTATGAATTCAAATGATTATAAAAGAGATTATAATGTAATTCGAGATGAAATGATAATACAAGATCTCACTTTAGTTGAAAAACGACTTGAAAATGTTGAAAAACAAATAAAAAAACTAAAAACCAAAGATCTTGAAATAGAGCAAGGTTTATTAAAAAAAGCCTTAGACATTTTAAATAAAGGTGAATTTCTTACAAAAATGGAAATAAAAGAAGAAGAAGAACAATATGTCAGAACTTATGCTTTTTTTACATTAAAGATTTTACTTCCAGTTATCAATACATCAGAAGAAAACATTAATAAAGAATGTGATTTTCCAGCTTTTAGTGTACAAGTTGAATCTGAGATATCAGAACTTCCTGAAAGTGAAAGAGAAATGTTTTATGAAGAACTTGGCATACAAGAACCTGCATTAA
>Ga0172382_10012960_pt1 | contig 10801 bp, 9 predicted proteins | sample Leawel138RmetaG_FD_122245 | JGI IMG/M metagenome (GOLD analysis project Ga0172382, IMG submission 122245) | Leachate microbial communities from a municipal landfill in Southern Ontario, Canada - Leachate well 138R metaG | ecosystem: Engineered > Solid waste > Landfill > Unclassified | place...
CCAATATTTTCTTTGTGATTGGCATCAATAACCTGGGGTCCTGTTTCGGCTCCTCGGGTCCTGCCTCCATCAATCCGCAAACCGGCCGTCCCTGGGGGGCTGCCTTTCCGGTGCTTACCGTTGAAGACTGGGTACGGGCGCAGGCCAGGGTGGCTGATCACTTTGGCATTCAACGTTTTGCCGCTGTCATGGGTGGTTCGCTGGGCGGCATGCAGGCCTTAAGCTGGGCAGTCCAGTGCCCCGAACGGGTGGCCCATTGCGTGGTCATTGCCAGTACCTGCAGCCTGTCGGCCCAGAATATCGCTTTCAATGAAGTGGCCCGGCGCGCCATTATTACCGACCCTGAATTTCACGGGGGTGATTATTATGCCCATAACACGGTTCCCAAACGGGGTTTGTCGGTCGCCCGCATGATTGGTCATATCACGTATTTGTCCGATGACGACATGGCTGAAAAATTTGGCCGTGCCCAGCGCAATCCTGCCGAAGACGGCCGGTTCCGTTATGGTTACGATGTCGAATTCGAAGTTGAATCTTACCTGCGCTATCAGGGTGAGAAGTTTTCGGGGTATTTTGATGCCAATACGTATTTGCTGATTACCCGGGCACTGGATTATTTTGATCCGGCCCGTCGTCATGGCGGTGACCTGAGCAAGGCGCTGGAAAATGTCCAGGCCGATTTTCTCACGGTTTCTTTTTCCACCGACTGGCGTTTCCCACCTGAGCGTTCCCGTGAACTGGTACGGGCGCTTCTTAAAAACCAGAGCAAAGTGACTTATGCCGAAATTGATGCCCCTCACGGGCATGATGCCTTTTTGCTGACCGACCCCAGATATCACGCCGTTGTCAGGGCGTATTATGAGCGCATTGTGCGTGCTCTTGATCTTGCTCCCGAGGTAACGGCATGAATAAAAAATCTGTCTTAAGACCCAATCAGGGAAAAATCCGTCCCGACCTGATTCGCATTGCCAGCTGGATCCGGGAAGAAACCCGCGTACTTGACCTGGGTTGTGGCGATGGTGCCTTGCTGGCACATGTTCAAAATAACAAAGGGGTAACCGGTGTTGGCGTTGAGATTGAAGATGAGCACGTCATTACCTGTGTACGCAAAGGGGTCGAGGTTATCCAGCAAAACCTGGAAGATGGCCTGGCCATGTTCGAAGACCGGCAGTTTGATACGGTAGTGCTGTCACAAACGCTGCAGGCCATGAAAAACACCGAGGATATCCTGAAGGAAATGTCACGGGTGGCGCGTTACGGCATTGTGTCATTCCCCAACTTCGGGCACTGGACCCATGGCTGGTCTATTCTTAACGGACGCATGCCGGTAACCGGACAAATGCCTTACCAGTGGTATAACACGCCCAATATTCATTTATGCACACTGCATGATTTTGAGGCGCTAACCGCCCAGCTGGGCATTAAAATACTTGATCGCGCCACGTTCAACGAGGACAACGAGATTTCTTTCATGCCAAGCTGGCGCAGTACGCTGGCAGTGTATCATTTCGAGTCGGCGCCCTTGGCGAAAGAGTAAACCCCTTTCCTTTCGCCAAATACCTTACCCGGTCAACCAGGAGCATGCATATTTTCAACTATATCAAACCTTATCTGAGCCGCCGGGTTTATCCTTTGCTGATGCTGGGGGTGGCCAGTGGTTTGCCGCTAGCACTTACCGGTGGAACCCTGCAGGCCTGGGCAACGGTCGAAAATGTCTCGCTTAAGGAAATTGGCTTCCTGACCTTAGTGGGAGCGGCCTATACATTCAAATTCCTGTGGGCACCGTTTATTGACCGCTTTGTGCCTCCTTTTATGGGGCGGCGGCGTGGCTGGATGGCGATTGCGCAAGTAGCCCTGGGTATGACCATTGCTTGCATGAGCCTGTTCAGCCCGTCTGAAAACCTGTTCGTCCTGGCCCTGCTGGCTACTGCAGTGGCATTTCTGTCGGCGACCCAGGATATTGCCTTTGATGCTTACAGTGCCGAAGTGCTTCGGCCTGAAGAGCGGGCGGCGGGGGCGGCTATCCGTACCCTGGGCTACCGTATCGGGATGATTGTTTCCGGTGGCCTGGCACTGGTGATTGCCTCGGTCTGGTTGGGTTGGGCCAATATGTATCTGCTTATGGGCCTGCTTATGTTCGGGTTCGCCGTGCTAACCTGGCTGGCCCCCGAGCCTGATGCCGCACGAATACAACCTCCCCGTAATATTTATGATGCCTTCATGGTGCCTTTCCAGGAATTTTTTTCACGCCCTGAAGCCTGGTCGATTTTGGCTTTAATTGTGTTTTATAAACTGGGTGACGCCTTTGCCGGCGCCCTGTCCACCACGTTCCTGATTCGTGGAGCCGGTTTCCCGCCCGAGGTGGTTGGGTCGGTTAACAAAATCCTGGCGGTTATTGCCACAATCATAGGGGCGCTGGTAGGGGGCTCCATTATGAGCAAGCTGGGCCTGTACCGCTCGCTCATGTTTTTCGGGGTGATGCAGGCGGTCTCCAACCTGGCATACTGGGTGGTGGCCATTACGCCACAAAGTATTCCCGTGATGGCGCTTGCAGTTGGCCTGGAAAACCTGTGTGGCGGCCTGGGAACCGCCGCTTTTGTCGCCCTGTTAATGGCCTTGTGTCACCAGCAGTTTACGGCAACCCAGTTTGCCTTGCTGTCGGCACTGTCTTCGGTGGGACGGGTGTTTTTGGCCGGACCGCTAACGCCACCGCTGGTAGAGTCGTTTGGCTGGCCCGGATTCTTTATTTTTACGGTGTTTATTGCCTTGCCCGGTTTGTTGCTGTTGTGGTACCGCCGTAAGGAACTGAATCGCCTTGATCAGCCACAAGCGGCGCAAGATACCGTAGCTGAAACCGGCACAGGCTTGTCAACGGCATCGCGCTGATCAATCTACAAATCGTAGTCAATCGTTAACGGTGCGTGGTCTGAAAAACGCTCGTCTTTATAAATAGAAGTAGCCACGGCTTTTTCGGCAATGCCCGGTGTTGCAATTTGATAATCAATCCGCCATCCCACGTTTTTTGCCCAGGCCTGGCCACGGTTGCTCCACCAGGTGTATTGATCCGGTTCGGGGTTCAGTTTCCTGAACACATCCACAAAGCCCCGACGGTCGAAAACATCGGAAATCCAGGCACGTTCTTCAGGTGTGAAACCGGAGTTTTTCAGGTTGCCTTTCCAGTTTTTCAGGTCAATTTCCTTGTGCGCGATATTCCAGTCACCGCAAATAATGTAGTTGTGACCGGTTTTTTCATAGTCTTCCATCATGGCATCAATCCAGGGACCGAATTTATCCAGGAAACGGAACTTGGCGGCTTGCCGTTCTTCGCTGCTGGAGCCTGAGGGAAGGTAAGCGCTGACCACGGTCAGGTCATCCCAGCGGGCACGGATCAGGCGGCCTTCGGCATCAAATTCATCACAGCCCATGCCGGTTGCTACCGGTACATCCTGGCGGGTGTAAATGCCGACACCGCTATACCCTTTTTTTTCTGCATGGCAAAAAAAACCGCGGTAATCAAGCGGGTTGCGCAGTTCGTCAACCAGGTCCGGGTCACTGACCTTGATTTCCTGCAGGCAGACAATATCGGCATTATGCTTTTCCAGCCAGGGAATAAGTCCTTTTTTGGCAGCGGAGCGAATGCCATTGACATTGATGGAGGTAACGCGTAACAAAATGAATTCCTTTGTGAATCAGTGTTTTGAATCTGTGTTTTTAGGGAACACGGCTGCCGTTATTATAAGGGCTCCACCCAGTATCATGTGCTGAGAGGGGGGCAAACAGTATTCAGGTAAGCACAATCGCATACGCTGATTCAGGGATAGTATTCGCTCTTTTGGAAAATTGTTATGCAGGGATCAGCTCTTCGGCATTATGCTGTTTTTGTAGTGCGATGCCTTGCAGAACAGGGGTGGCCAGATTAGCGACCAGGTCAAGGCGCTGTTTCAGGGCTGTGCTTGAAATCAGGCCATCCTGAATGTCTTCCTGTGTGGCGTATACACCGGCCGGCAGGCTAAGCGCATGGAAGAAACCGAACAGGGTGCGTAGCTGATGGTCAATCATCAGCGCATGCCGGGTACTGCCACCGGTAGCAGCCAGCAAAACAGGTTTGCCCGCGATGGCATTCATATCAACCAGGTCAAACAAATGTTTGCACAGGCCGGGAATGGAGCCCTTGAATACAGGGGTTCCTACAATCAGAAAATCGGCCTGTTCAATGCGGGTTAACGTCTGTTTGGCATAATCGTTCAGATGATCGGTGGAAAGTGCTGTTCCAATATAGGGAACCAGATCGACCAGATCGATGAATTCGGTTTCAAGTGATACCCGCTTTGATATTTGTTTTTCAATTTCATTCAGTAGTATGCCAGTACGGGATGGGCGATGCAGGCTACCATTAATAACGACAGTATTCAAGGGTTGTGTCATGTTGTTCTCTTTTATGTTAAATGGAGATGAAGGGTGTCACTGTCATACTTTAATCAGTACGGGATCAGGTAATGTCAATAAATAAAGCTTACAAGTTACACAAGGTATTTTAGTTAATCTTGATATTGGCTTCCGAAGCCAGTTCTCTCCATACCGGGATCTCTGTTTTTACAATATGATCCAGCTCGGCGGCAGTACTGCCTACGGCTACGGCCCCCTGTGCCAGGAAGGCTTCCTGGATGGACTTGTCTTTCGCGCTATCGGCCAATATGGACTGGATTTTTTCAATGATGGGCTCAGGCGTATTTGCGGGGGCAAACATGGCGTACCATGAGTCCACATTAAAGCCAGGCAGCGTTTCTGAAACAGTGGGTACATCGGGAAGGACGGGGGTGCGTTTGGCTGTGGATACGGCAAGTGCCTTCAATTTTCCGGATTTAATATGCTGGGTTACGGCCGGCAAAGAAACCCAGAGTAGGGGGATTTGTCCACCCAGTACATCAATGGTTGCAGGACCACCTCCACGGTAAGGAACATGAGTGAGTTCTGTTTTTGTGTTTTTTTTGAATAACTCAACAGCAATATGGCTAGGTGTGCCGACACCGGCAGATCCATAAATTAAAGGGGTTTCCGAATTCTGGGCAAACGTGATCAATTCTTTAATGGTGGATGGGGGGAATGAGGGGTTTGCAACCAGCACCTGTGGTGCCGAGGCCACCAGTGACACGGGGGTCAGGTCTTTTTCTGTGTCAAAGGGCAGTGTTTCATAAATGGCTGGATTGATGGTGTGTGAGGACAGCGTGAGTAATAAGGTATAGCCGTCAGGATCACTTTTTGCAACTTGTGCGGTTCCAATGGTTCCTCCGGCCCCTCCTTTGTATTCGATGATGACGCTTTGACCCAGCTGCTTGGCAAGTGGTTCCTGAATGATATTGGCAGCTACGCCTACACTGCCTCCGGTTGGATAGGGTACAACCAGACGAATAGGCTTTTCAGGGTAGGTTGCTGCATTCGAGATGGGGGTGAGTGCAAGGGTGATAACTGCAAGCAGTATCTTGATGTTACTTGATAATTTCATTTCAACTCTTCTTGATTTCAGTTTTTCAATAAGACCATTTCAGTCAGAATATGAGTCTGGACATGGTTAATGGATAAAATTTATGGGCTGGCTGACAGGAAGGTGTTGCTGGCTATCTGGCAACACCATCACATTTACAGCACGCTAAAAAAATGGGTGCCATCTTGTCTCAGTTGTTCCACCAGACCAAATTCCCAGTCCAGATAGGCCTGCATGGCACTGGCTGGAGCATCCGTACCTTCGTAGGGACGCCGGTACCTGTCAATGGCAGGACTGTTCAGGTGGGTGGGACCATGCTCCAGAGGCAGGCCTGCATCTATCCAGGCCTGTGTGCCGCCGGTCAGTACCAGGATGGGGCTTGAGGTATGGGTTTGCGCATCATTTGCCGCAAAGCGGGCAAGTTGGCTTGAACCGCATGTAAAAATGAATTTTTTGCCTGCTGGCTGGGCAGTGATCAGCCTGACGATGTGGGAACGCAAGGCAAAGCGGGCACCGGGGATATGGCATTTGATGTAATTCGCGCTGGTGGTAAAGTCAAAAATGACGTGGTTTTCGTGTTCGTTCGAGCTCAGGATTTCCTGGAGTTTCTGTACGGAAATTTCCTGTGTCTTGCCGGGTTCCGGTACGGGGTTGACAGTTTCTCCCCTGACAGAAAAGTCCTCCGGATTGGCAGACTCAATGACATAGGTTTCCCAGCCCATTTGTGCCAGCCAGGACGCGGACATATTGGCCCGTACGCCATCCAGATCGGCCAGAACAATCCGTGCGCCCCTGACGGGGGCGGTGTGATCGGTTTCCTGTACCAGTTGTCCGCCGGGAACATTGATGAATCCGGCTAAATGCCCATTTTTATATTCCTCAGGTGTCCGGACATCAATGAAGTAAGTGGTGCGGCCAGTATGCTGCAGTTGCTGCAGCGCGTCTAGCGTAATGTGTTTGACACCGGCAGCATCTGCGACACGGCGCGCATCAGACTGAGCCACCTCAAGTACCTGTTTGTCAATATCGTCAGGGAATTTTCTGTCGGCACCTTTTTCCAGTTCATGACCGGCAAGCGTCCAGCCAATTGTACCGTTACGCAGTGCAGCGACTGGGTTGGGAAGAGCAGCATTGATGAGGGATTGGGTGCCTATGATGCTTCTTGTACGTCCTGCACAATTAACGATAATCTGTGTTGTCGGGTTGGGGGCCAATGCTCTTGCCCGTAGAACCAATTCAGCACCAGGAACGCTCACTGAACCTGGTATGTTCATGGTTTGGTATTCATCAAAACGACGTGCGTCAAGAACAATAGTATTGGTATTGCTTTCCAGCAATTTTTTGACTTCATCAGCAGGCAGGGATGGCGTGTCTCGATGGTGTTCAACGAGTTCCCCAAAGGATTTGCTGGGAACATTGACATCCCTGAACAGTTCACCTCCTGCCGCCTGCCATCCTTCCAGACCATTTTCCAGAAGGAATACATTGGTGTAGCCCAGTTTTGACAGTACCCTGGCAGCACGGGGAGCAAGGTCTTCAAATTCGTCCTGACCGTATATCACAATGGTCGTATCCTTTCTGGGGATGCGTTGCCAGGCTTGTAGTTCCAGTCGTGACAGCGGGAAGTTGCTGGCCCAGAGCGGATGTTCCTGGGCATAGGGGTCTTCTTCTCGCACATCAATCAGTGTGATCTCGGTGCGTGCCAGCAGTTTCTCACGGACATCGGTGGCGCTGAGTACGGGATAGTCATGGGTTGGCATTTATTAGTTTCCTTATGGGTTGTGAAGTTCATTAACAAGCTGACAGCCAGTTATGAACCGATATATGATTGTTTTTTATTAAGTTGATGAATAAATATTTAAGAAAAACATGAAAATTGATGATATTGATGCCTTTGTAGCGGTGATGCGCTGTCAGTCCATCAGTCAGGCAGCTCGCGAGTTAGGTTTGACACAACCGGCAATTACCAGGCGTGTGCAGAATTTTGAGGAGGCCCTGGGGGTGCAGTTGTTGGACCGCAATTCGAAACCGCCCAGAGCGACGGTTTTGGGCCGACGCGTGCATGAGCAATGCAAGGCAGTGTTGCGGGAGATTGACATTTTGTGCGAGATGGCGGCTCGTGATTTGCCTCCCGCAGGCAATATCCGTCTGGGGCTCACGCAGGGCATTGGAGAACTGGTTACGCTGCCAGTGTTGGCCGAGTTGCAAAAAAAATGGCCAGATGTTCATCCCCAGGTCGTGACGGGCTCCAGCGGCCAGTTGTTGCTTGAACGTCTGGAATGCGGGGAGCTGGATGCCGCTGTCCTGTTCTTGCCTGCGGGTACTTCCCTGCCCAAAAATATTCATGGGGAAAGACTGTTTAAATCGAAACTTATCGTGATGGGCTGCAAAGACGAGTGGCCCAAGCGCCAGTATGTGTTGGAACAATGCAATAGCAAGGGTTGGGTATTGAACCCGGATGGTTGTGGTTTCCGGGCGGGTCTGATGCGTGCCCTGGCCATGCAAGGTTTGCATTTGCGTGTCAATCTTGACTCCTATAGCAGGAGTATCCAGCTGCAAAGCATTGCGCAGGGGTTGGGACTGGGGCTTTTTCCGGAACCTTTTTTGCATGGTAATGAGTGGAGTGATCAGCTTGGCAGGGTCAATGTGACCAATTTCAAACCGGTTATTGAGTTGTGGCTGGTATGTGACAATACGTTGGGGAACTTGAGGGAACCAGTCAGGGACTTCGGCAAATATGTTGCTCATTTCATGACCGCACTAAACGGCAGTTAGCGCAGCGCGCCCGGCCGTGCTTAGAATGCTGTCGTTCTGTGGTGTGTGGATACGACTGCATAACACATCCCGGTAATGACGCTCAAGTGGGTTGTTACGGCTAAGGCCATGATTGCCGGTCAGCGACAGTGCCAGTTCCACTGCCTGGATGGCGTTATTGGTAACAATGTATTTGACCAGACCGCTTTCGCTTGTCGCTGGTGGATTATTCCGATCGGTTTTTTCCGTCAAATTGTCCAAGGCGATTTTATTTGTATACAGTAACGTTTCAATACGGCCTACCTGTTCCTGTATTCGTGGCAGCGTAGACAAGGGGGCACCCAGACTGCTGGGTGTCCGGTTACGTAGAAAATCAAAAAGCCAGTCACGGGCTGCACGCGCAATGGCATCATACAGCGTACTCAACAGGACAATCATCCAGGCCTGCTGGTCTTTGTTTTGTCCCAAATCAGTGTGTGCCTTACCACCCGCTACCCATTCTTCAGGATGGCGCAAATCGATGGCGTGGCTATCTGGAAGATGAACATTGTCAAAAACCACCAGATGGCTGCCGGATGCACGCAACCCCAGATGATCCCAGTTTTTCACAATACTCAGTCCTTCGCTGACGCTTGGACGGTGTACCAGAAATACACCTGTACGCGGTTTTTCTTCATCAGTTCTGGCCCAGACTGCCATCCACTCCAATGCGGGTGAACCGGTACTGTAGATTTTCTGGCCACTCAGCAGCCATCCATTGTCTTTTTTCCGTGCAACGGTGTCAGGCAAGCCTCCTCTGGAGGGAGAGCCCTGTTCAGGTTCAACGCGCAGCGAGTTAATCAGGCCGCCTTGCAGTACACGTTCACGTATCACCTGGGGCCACTGATTGTCGGGACGGCCCAATTGACGGTGATTTAGGTAGGTCATGGTTAGTACCAGTGCCGTTGCCGGCTCGGCATAGGCAATTGCCTCAATGACTTTACGGGCCTGGGAAAGTGTTGCTCCATGTCCGAACGGCGCGGGTGCGACCAGTTGTATCAGTCCAGCCTGCTTCAGGGTGGTAAAGTTTTCATGCGGAAATTGTCCGCTTTGATCGAAATGGGCCGCTGTTTTCTGAAAGGTCGTACGCAGTGAAAGAAGATCCATATCTGAAATGATCGTTGGTGTCTTTATGGCTGTACTGGTTGTATTGCTGAAAATCGTCATCGTTATAGCCTGCACATGAAGCAATTCTTTGGAAAAGACCCATATTAAGGTCTTCGGCCAATAAGTTTAAATATGCAAAATTTATATAAAAATTTATTTTTTGTATTTAAAAATTTTATAAAGAGGATGTAATCTTCCCGGACTAACTGCAGTTTTGTGCAGATCGATAAATTGATAACTAAATGAGTTTCGGGAGTTTCTTCAGATGAGTGTGCAAATTATTGGAATGATCCAAAGTCAAAAACAATCGGAAATACACGCACCAACAGGGCCGGTCATTGATCGCGACTATGTCCGGGATTTTGCACAGGCGCATGAGCAGGCTGGGTTTGACCGGATTCTGGTACCACATCATTCAACCGGCCCTTCGGCTGCTCATACGATTGCCTATGCGGCCGGTGTCACAGAGCGGATCCATTTCATGCTGGCACACCGTCCGGGGTTTGTGTCTCCCACCTATGCGGCCCGTGATATTGCTTCCCTGGACCAATTTACCGGTGGGCGTCTCGGTGTTCACTTCATTTCTGGCGGGTCTGATTATGAGCAGCGCAGGGACGGTGACTATCTTGATCACGATGAACGTTATGAGCGCACGGATGAATATCTGCACATACTGCGTCAGGTGTGGACGGCCAATGCGCCTTTCAGCCATGAGGGAAAGTATTACCGTTTTGAAGATGCATGGTCTGATGTCAAACCGGCCCAGAAACCGCACGTGCCCATTTTCTTTGGAGGGGCCTCTGAAGTTGCTCTTGATGTTGCTGCGCGGCATGCAGATATCTATGCCCTGTGGGGGGAGTCACTGGATCAGGTGCGTGAATTGACCCAGCGTGTGAGTGTCAAGGCAGCTGTGAATGGACGAAAAATTGGTTTTTCGGTTTCTTTCAGACCGATTTTGGCGGAGACCGAAGAAAAAGCCTGGGAGAAGGCAGACCAGATTCTGGCACAGGCGAAGCATTTGCGTGCTCTGCAGGGATTGACCGAGCCAGGCGATCCACAGCAAAGTGAGGGAGCAAGACGTTTGCTGGCCGCGGCAGAGCAGGGATCCAGGGTGGATCAGTTGTTGTGGACGGAAATTGCCAAATTGACCGGTGCACGCTCCAATTCCACAGCCTTGGTGGGAACCCCTGAGCAAGTTGCTCAAGCCCTATTGCAATATTACGATCTTGGGGTAGAGACTTTCCTGTTGCGCGGTTTTGATCCTCTTGAGGATGCGAAAGATTATGGTCGTGAACTTATCCCAAGGTTACGTGAAGGGGTTCGTGCACGTCAGTCATCGTTAACTCAAGCGGTCGCTTGAGTACGATTGCTCATCACCTAGAGAGGCAATATGAATGCAATTGAACTTTTGGATCAACC
>Ga0172382_10012961_pt1 | contig 10801 bp, 9 predicted proteins | sample Leawel138RmetaG_FD_122245 | JGI IMG/M metagenome (GOLD analysis project Ga0172382, IMG submission 122245) | Leachate microbial communities from a municipal landfill in Southern Ontario, Canada - Leachate well 138R metaG | ecosystem: Engineered > Solid waste > Landfill > Unclassified | place...
ATTTTTAAAATATCTTTTCAGCGATAATCTGCGGAAGCGTCTGCGTAAATCTGCGAGAAACCTAAAATTAAACTATTTCAAAAACTCATCGTTTAAATTTCTCGCTGATTTTCGCGGATCAATCCGCTGAGTTTAGCAGATAAAAATACTGATTTTTAAAATTCTTTCAGCGAGAATCTGCGAAAACATCTGCAGTAATCTTCGAGAACCCCAAAACCCAACTCTCTCCAAAACTCATCGTTCTATTCTCTTGCAGAGTTTCGCAGATTAATGCGCTGAGTTTCGCAGATCAAAATACTGATTTTTAAAAATTTTTCAGCGTGAATCTGCGAAAACATCTGCGGGAATCTGCGAGAAGCCCTAAAAATCACACTTTCTCATAAAACGTATCAGGATCATTTGGATCGTAGAATTCGCTGATCCAAAATAAGGTATACACATCCTCCTCGCCAACATTGGTGATGTTGTGCGTATGCCATATCGGCATATCCACAAAGCTTGGCTTCTCACCGTCCAGATCAAAAGATATTTTTTTGTCTGTGCCGATCCGGCGGATCTCGATCCTCGCATTTCCCTTGATCACGGCGAAGCGTTCGAATTTTCTGGTGTGGAAGTGGTCGCCGCGGGTGATGCCGGAAGCTGTGGTGGAGAAGGAGACTTGGCCGCCGGTGCGGTTTAATTTCAGGACTTCCACGAAGCTGCCGCGCTGGTCCGCATGGGGTTTAAGCATCCCCGGGAAAAAGGACTGGTGGTCGATGTAGCAGACGAAGGTGTTGAAAAGGTTGCGGTCGAAAGGCTCGCCCAGGTCCGGGATGATCCGCTGGTCGAGGTATTGCTCCTTGAAGCCGTATAGCTTTTCGAGGAGGCCGGAGACTTTGATGGTCGCTGTCGCTTGCACTGTGAGCAGTTGTCCGGCTGCGGGGGGTTCGTTGCTGGTCGCAAGCTGCTTGAGGATCACTTCCACCAGTTCGCCGACGTAGATGAGCTGGAGCTCACCGTCGATGTGAATTTCGGGCGTTTCGCCGTGGGTGAGCTGGTGGCAGAAGGTGGCCACCACGGAGTTATAAAAAGGGTGCCCGAAGGGACCGAAGACGTTGGGGATCACCATGCCGGTAAAGCGGGCGTTGTTTCGCTCGGCCCATTGGACGAGGAGCGCTCGGCCCTCTTTCTTGGAGCGGCCGTAGGGGTTGTCCTTTTCCTCCTGGGTCGAAGAGGCGAAGAGGACGTGGGGTTTTGAGCCGGTGGCCTCCATTGCGGTGATCAGGCGTTTCACCAGATCGAGGTTCGTCTCGTAGATGACCTGGGGGTCGTTGTGGCGATTCAGGCCGGCGAGATGGACGATGGCGTCGCATTGGGAAACGAATTGCTGGAGCTTGGACGGATCGCTGAAAAAGCTGCGGTCGAAGGGGATTCGCTGGTATAGATCCGGGCATAGGCCGAGGGTGTTGTAGAGGTGGGTTCCGATGAAGCCATTCTGGCCCGTGATGCCAATTTTGAGCATGGTTAGAAAAACTCCGTTTTTTCACCACGAAGAAAAGAAGGGCACGAAGGAATTTAAATGTAAAATCTTTTTCACTTCGTGTCCTTCGTGATCTTCGTGGTAAATTTCATTTCTCTCGCTCCTCAGCGAAACACCATTTTCACGGCTCATAGACGGGTTCTTGCTTTTCTCTCAGAACATCTCGGCGGATGAAGGGGAGTTTTAACAGCAACTGCTTGGTTTCTTCCACGCTCAATCGCTGGGTGTTGTGTGAGGTGTACTCTTCTACTTCCGATATGCGGCCGTTTCCTTCGGTGAAATATTTACCGTAGTTCAGGTCGCGGTTGTCGGCGGTAATTCGGTAGTAGTCTCCGAGATCCTCGGCCTTGACCATCTCTTCGCGGCTCACCAGGCATTCATAGACTTTTTCTCCATGCCGCGTGCCGATGATGCGCACCTCGTTTTTGGCATCGTAGAGTTCCAGCAGCGCCTGGGCCAAATCTCCGATGGTGGCCGCCGGCGCCTTCTGGACGAAGATATCACCGGGCTTGCCATTTTCAAAGGCAAACAACACCAGCTCCACCGCGTCTTCAAGGGTCATCATGAAGCGCGTCATACTGGGATCGGTCACCGTCAGAGGCTCCCCGCTCTTGATCTGGTCCACGAACAAGGGGATCACGCTCCCCCGCGAGGCCATGACATTGCCATACCGCGTGCCGCAAAGCATGGTGCCGCTGCCGTTGAGCTGCCGCGCCTTGGCCACCATCACCTTCTCCCCAATGGCCTTGCTCATGCCCATAGCGTTTATGGGATAAACCGCCTTGTCGGTGCTCAAGGATATCATTTTCTCAACGCCATGCTCCAAGGCCGCATCAATGACATTCTCAAGCCCCATCACATTGGTGTTGACCGCTTCCATGGGAAAAAACTCGCAAGACGGCACCTGCTTGAGGGCGGCCGCATGAAACACATAGTCCACGCCCTGCATAGCATAATTGATACTCCGGGTGCTACGCACATCCCCGATATAGTACTTGATGCGGTCGTTGCGGTAAAACTGCCGCATGTCATCCTGTTTTTTTTCATCCCGGGAAAAGATGCGGATCTCGGAAAAAGTGTCGGCCGCTAAAAAGCGGCGGAGGACGGCGTTGCCGAAGGAACCGGTGCCGCCGGTGATGAGTAGAACTTTTTCTGTATTTTTCATAAATTTTTCAGTTGTGTTCTGTTAGTTTGTTGCGAACAAAAGAACATCAATACTTTACACATTTTCTTGGATTTAATCGCATCAATTTTTTGGGCCGAAAACTACTTTATTGTTTTTAAATATTTCAAATGAGTTGATTTGCTAATTTCTTTCCAACTAAAAACACCTTCATTTGTTGTTTTACGTACCCCATTAATGAGTTTTGCTTGTAAACTACTTTCAGAAACATACCTATCTATACATTCAGAGAGGCTCCAACTATCTCCAGGTTTAAACAAAAGACCGTTCTTATCATGGACGACCAGATGATTTATACCAGAAACATCTGAACTTATTACAGGCTTATTGAATGCAAATGCAGTCATGGGTATTCCACTTTGTGACGCAGAGGAGTGGGTACAAACGACAACTGATGATTCAGAAACTAAGTCTGCCAATTCCCAGCTCGAAAGATGCCTGTTTATAATTCGGAATTGATCTTTTTTACATATTTTTTCTAATATTTCTTCTCCGCCTCGCCCTGCTATTATAAATTCTATATCGTTTCTCTTTTTTGCTAAAATTTCAGCAGCTTCAATAAAAATTTCGATGCCTTTATAAGGGGTTATTCGTCCAAACCAGAGTATCTTATATTTAAATCGGCTGCTTTCCCCATTATTTTTTTTTTGAAATAAATTGTAGGATTCGAATTTGCCGAATGGTATTATATCTATAAGATCGCTGTTAACTTTTCTTTTTTTTCTTAGTAATGAATATACGTTTTCAGAATGCAGTATTATCTGTATATTGTTATTGATGACATAATCAACTAGGGTGATTTCAGATTGTCCTATGAAATGAGGTGCAGCTTCATGAAACGAATGAACAACCTTTTTATCTTTTAATAATAAATGATATTTAAAAAAAAGCGGATTTTGACCAATCAAATGGAAAAGGTCGTAACTTTTTCTATTGATAATATTTAAAAAAAAAGGGGTAAAAACATCTGACAAAAAAAAATAATTTACAGATATTATGGGATAAAAAAGAATATATATTTTAAGTCTTTGTATGTTTAAATAAGGATAAAATTCTTTTATAGAATTTGTCGTGGTTATCAGATTTAAGCCTACAAAAAATTTTTTATTACCGAACTCGAAAATTGGATGTGCCTTATTCCTAAAGGACATTATGTAAAATAAATCTACTTCAATATTTTGGTCCAATGCCAAATGCGCTGCCAAGGGTAGGGTTGATTCTGGATGATTTATTGATATAATCGCAGCTTTCATAAAATTCTTTTCCTGACTGTATAGATTTACCGTAAAAATCTATTTTTCAACCCCCAACCAAGTGCAGAGAAAAACCCAAGCCATATTGCTGCACAGGCATCAAATTTCCCCTTAATTAGATGTTTGCCCGTAGCTTTTATGAGTTTGTTTTTAAATATTGAAATGAAAAAAGGCTTTAAAAATGATTTCTCTTTATGCTTGAGCACTACTACAATATGATTTCGCGACACATAGAAAACTGTTCTAAACGACATCTTCCCTATTGTCATGCTTTCTTTGTGCCAAATTTTGGCGAAAGGTGTGTAAAATATTTTAAAACCCTTTTTCTTTGCTCTTGCTTGCCAATCAAAATCTTCGTATTGTAGAAAAAATTCAGTATCATAACCACCGATTTTAAAATATAGATCTTTACTCACAAGCATAAAGATATCATCTATAAAATCACGTTCTTGTATGCTATCGTATTGCCCCTTATCTATTTCTCTGTGACCTATATGCCCTCCATTCCACAAAACAGGATCTTCCTTTTTCCCTACTGTCTGTAGAACATTCGGTTTATCAAAATAAAAAACTTTCCCTGTGACGAAACCTATCATTGAATTTTTTTTTGCAACCTTTACAAGCTCACTAATTGCTCTAGAATCAGATTTCACGTCATTGTTTGTAATTAATACAAAATCAGCCTGTTTTTCCTTAAAAGCATATTTTAAACCGAAATTGAATCCACCACTGTAACCCAGATTTTTTTCCGTTCTTAACAAAGAAATTTTTGGCCATTCTAGTTCAACAAAGCTTTTGGTATCATCTGTAGATCCATTATCAATTACTACAACCTCGAAATTCTCATAGTCATTAGAAAGATAGGACGAAATGCTATCTTTTAATAGGTCTTTCCCATTATAACTCAATATTAGTACGATCACTTTTGAGAACATAAAATTTATCTCTATTTGAGTGAATTGATTTTGTAATATATTTTAATAAATTCATTGGCAATGTTTGGCCAGTCAAATAAGTTTTTAGCGATTTTTCGATTTACTATTTTAATTGGTTTGCCATTAAGAAAATCTACTATTTCATTTTCCCACTGCTTATAATCAAAGGGATCAACCAAAATACCTGCGTCCTGTTCTAAGAGAATTTCATCAATACCCCCGACTTTGGTAGAAAATATTGGTGTTTCACATGCTATTGCTTTCATTATTGAAACAGAAAATCCCTCCGAAACGGAACAAGAAATAAACAAATCAGCTGCCGAGTGAGCTAAAAGAAGTTCCTTGTCTCTGAGATACCCGGTGAAGATAATTTTTTTATTCGAAATTAAAGTTTGTGCTAAACTCTTTAAGTATTTATCGTATTCCTTTTCTCCACTACCAGCAATCAATACTGCAAAATTATATCTATCTGCGAGGGTTTTTAATATTGTTATAATTTTATCGATTTGCTTGTTTTCATCAAATCGAGAAGCAATTAAAAAAGTAATAATATTACTATTTAATTTAAAAAAATTTTTTGAAATTATTTTATCCTTTTTTGAATAAAAACCAAAATCAACACCCATAGACAATCTTTTGTATCCTATGCATTTAATTCTTTGTAATTCCTTAGATATTACAGAATTTTGATATAAATAGTAACATTTTCTTTTTTTTAAAACATTGTTTACACGATTCAAGTAAAAATTTTTAAGTATGTTTTTTCGTATATTTTTTCTGTCAAAATAGGGATGCTGTGCTTTACCATGTACTTGAACAAGGTAGTTAGATTTGCAATTTTTTAAAACTGCATACGTTAAGTAATCATTAATATGGTTCAGATGGATTACTTTTCTGGGTAAAGAATTTACATAGTTAATCAATGATGAAGAATATATGTGTTTTTCTGATTTAAGCCCGTAAAATTTTTTAATTTCTTTGGCCGGAAACAATTTATGAATTAATCCATTTTCAAACTTATGCGAATAAATTCTGTCTGCTCTTAAATCAGGTTGTAACACTTCATAACTAAATTCGTTTGTTAGCTTTAATATTTCATTTCCCAAAAGGTTAGGCCAATCGTATCCCCATATACCTACCCAGTTTCCATCTGAAGTATCCCAATTTATTTCAGGCCTTGAATTATTGATATAATTTTTATAGGCTGGAGGATGTTGAATTATGTTTAATACTTTTATTTTCATGCCTAAAATCCAATATTTTATTTTAACTGTTTATCGTTAAGTTCCTTTGAAACGTAAGAAAAAATTTTTCTCAAATTAAGCAAATCTATAAATTGTTTAAAATTATTTCGTTTTACAAGTCTAAAAGTAAACATTATGCAATAGACTAATATAAAATATACCGGACCGAGAAAAACCCAAAAAAAGGATTGAGAATTATCTGAAAAATATATTTTAAGATAAAAGACAGCTGCTAATAAAATAGTTAGCAAATACCTTAGATTATTATGCAAACTAAAATAAGAGAGGCCGCTCAGCTTTTTCGAAAAAAACAGATAACAAAGATTAGTAAAGATGTTTAAAATTAGTAAATTAAGTGCCAATCCAACAGCTCCCATGTTTAGAAAATTCGGTGATAACAAAATTGTTAAAGAAATTAAAAACACTGCCAATTTGAGTAAATTTATTAAAACATTTAAATAAAATCGTCCTGCTCCCGTTATTATATTACCATAAGGCATTCCTACTACAGATATATACGTAGCCAATGCAATAATCATAAAAGGTCTAATACTAGGCTCATATTGCCGTCCAAGCAAATTTATTAATATAGGCTCAGAAATTATTACGATGGCGCAAACAAAAGGAAAGACAAAAATAGATAGGAACTCGTTATATTGCATTATTTTCTGTTTTACAGATACCCATTCGCCCTTTGAAATATATGATGAAAATAACGGAAAAAAAATAGTGCCTGCAGATACAGATGCAATCATTATTAACCCACCGATGGAATTAGCTGCTGAAAAGTAGCCCAATTCTGTTGTGCTGGTGTAATGGGCAAGAAAAAGTTTGTCTGAAAATTGGATAAATGAATTGATAACTACAATTAGAAAAATTGGTATTGCATATTTTACATATTCTTTGAATAGATTAGCGTCCCAACCATTTTTTGGATGCTTTTTTAAAAAAACATAGATAACAGGAATAAAAAAAAGAGTAACAGCAAGATTCCAGACGGCGAGGCCAAGCGCTTTGAAACCCATTAACACAATTATAATCCTACCTAATTGCCAGAATATACTTCTTAGAAAAATAGGGGCGTTTGCTTTGGCTACCTCCATTGATGCATTATATGTTGTACTATTAAGCTGATAAAATATTTCTAAAACCGATACTAATAATAGAACCACTATTACAGCTTGTTGCGTAGAACTTTCGAAAGTTACCAAAAGTATATATTTTTGTGTTAAAAAAAATACAAATACAACTAAAAAATATACTAAACCACTTAAAAATAAAATTCTGCTATAAACCGAAATACATTTCCCTGAATCTTTACCTTCAGAAATCAGCTTAATATGCCCTGACCCGAATAATCCCGTTATAAAACTCCATACTCCAACATAAGAAGTCCCATATGCGATTGTACCGATTACTTCAGGACCTGCGATCCTTGCAACAAGAATACCAGCCAAAATTCCTAGTAATCTAGAAATTATATTCGAACCAAAATGGACCAAAAATTTTTGTTTTAGCATTTGGTCGTATTTCCATAAATTCTATTAGCATTTAAGAATAAATTACTTTTCGAACCTTAAAACAATATTTATTGAAGAAAATAGAAGGCTTAAAAATATTATTTTTATCATCTGGTCGAATGCTAACTCATAGCCCCAAAATTGTGTTGAAGAAGAATGAATTACAAAAACTGTCATTAAACCTAAGATATAAATAAGTGATGCATTTCCTTTAGTATTTTGTAATTTTAAGCTTTTTGCAATTTTATAAATTTTTGCACATATAAAAACAAAAAACCCATTAACAAGTATATATCCTATAATCCCAATATTTAACAAAATATTATGATGCCCAACATGACCGTCACTAAATTCATAATAATTGTCTGAAAAACCAAAACCGATAATTGGACTTTCCCAAAATTTGCTCAAAACTCGTGGCGCCCTAACATTCAATCTTAACAAGGTCCCTTCAGCCGATAAATCTCCTGCTGCAAGAGATTTAAGTGTTGTCAATCTCTCGTAGGTGTGGATAATTTGGGTTTGTAAACCTGGGAAAGTTATGACCAAAATTGAAATCATCAAGACGGAAACAGCTATCAACTTAAACCAACGAGAAACAGTACTAGAAAAGCCAAAAAGAACTATAATACCTAAAATCAATAAAAATAATGCAACAATCCAACCCCGTGTACCTGTAATAAAAATTGATAAAAATCCCAAAAATATAATTACCCTTAAATATCTTGGATTAATTTCATTTTTTCCATTATAATAAAAATAAAAGCATTGAAAAATTGAAAAAAGAGTTAAATAGACACTGGAATAACCCCTTGATATTTTTTCAGATGAAATTTTCAAATCATATGAAAAATCAACGGCTCTTAGGTAGTGGTCTAAATATTTTCCTGTGATAAAAGAAAAGACTTGAGTTCCAAAATTTAAAATCACGAATGGGATGACAAGCTTTGTAGATCTGACCATTAAATCGCGGTTATAAATATAGGTTGGGATAATGAAAATAAATGCCCACGGCAGAAGAGCCCTAAAAGTTCTAATGATATTGTCAAAACTAATTCCAAAAACGGTTGAGTAGCTAATAACAAAAAAGCCATAGAAGAAAAAAAATAGAAATTCCTTTCTAAAAATGAATTTTGGTTTATGCCGGATTTGAATCATTTTCATAATATATAAGAGTATGAATAAATCTGTAAAACCAATTGAAACTCCTGAGGCAAGGGGGTACATGGGAATTCGTGCTTCAACTTCAAAATCTCCTGACGAAAATAATCGCCCTGGGGCATCGTTTATAATAAAAAACCATACAAGATAAACGTAGTCAAACTTTGTCCTATAAACAGCAAAAAGAATACCTAAAAAAACCACTCTGTTTAATGCAGCCGGCATAAAATAAACAGAGATAAAGCTTGTTAGTAGTAAAATTATGAGTAGATTGTAATCTGTTATTTTTTTCATTCAGAAGAACTGCGCTCTTACATTTCTATTATTTTTATCACTCTTGCCGGAACCCCGCCGACCATAGAATACGGCTGTACATCCTTAGTTACTGCTGAATTTGGGCTAACTATCGAATGACGGCCTATATGTACTCCAGGATATATTGTACAATTACCACCAATCCAGACATTATCTTCTATATGTACTGGAGCTGTAGGACGAAAAAGCTCAGACTTTTCATTTAGTGATATACCATTTAAACACATTTTGGTCGATGAATGCGTCCATATCCCAGTCGAAGGGCCCGCAATATGAACGTAATTTCCGATTATTAAATCACTACTCCAGTCCAATACATTGTAAAGGCCGATATATGACTCATTTCCAATTTTAATGTGTCCTTTTCCATAGCCCGTAAATATTACATTACTCTCTATAAATGATTGGTTTCCAATTTGCGCTTTTGAAATTAGTGCCCTTTTGCCAATTTCTACGCTATTTCCTAGCACAACTTCTTTTCCAATTACAGCACCATCACTAATTTTGCAATTGTGTCCGCAAATAAAATCTTTTGAAATAACGACATGTTTTCCAATAGAATTATTGCGACTATGTTTGCGATAAAGAAAATATTGCCACAGTATAGCTTTGAGCGAAGATGGTATATATTTTTTGAATTTAATCATTTTTTCCAAATATTTTGTAAAGCTTATTGGATACATTGAATGGTAAAGATTTATAAACAATATGTGGAACGCTGACTTCATTTTTGCAAAAACCACTTTTAAATTTATAGATATGCGGCAATCTCTTTTTTTCTATGTAACAAAGATCATAATAGGAGCAACCTTTTTCTTTCATTCGTTTGATGACCTCCCATTGCAACAGTTCACCCTGACCAGAATTAGGTGCATTATCGGCGTGGTTCCCTAACCAATAAATAGAGTAATCCTTATCATACACTATTACGACATTAGCAATGGTTTCATTTTGTTTTTTGAAAGCCGCCATATTTTAAGACACAGGGCGATGAACAGTCCATTGACAAAAATATATCCTAATATACCGATATTCAGCAGGATATTATGATGCCCCACGTGGCCATCCGTATAGTCGTAAAAATGATTGGAAAACCCCCACCCCACAAACGGGCTTTCCTTAAATTTGCTCAAGACTCTCGGGCCCCGGATATCCAGGCGAGCCAGAGTACCTCCCGCAGTCACATCCCCGGCAATCAGTGCTTCCAGGGTTGTCAACCGCCGCAGGGTCGCATCAATTTGCTTTTGCACAACGGGAAATTGAGATCCGACGATCAAAAAAACCATAGCTGAAACACCGGCAACCCGAACCCACACGGCAAGATTCCGGGAAAACCCGAATATTAGAAAAGCCGCCACCAACAAAAAAGACATGGCAATAATCCATCCCCTGGTGCCTGTCAGAAATATGCTGAATACGCCGATAAAAATGACCATCCCCAGATAGTTTCGATTGATGCCTGATTTCCGGTTGAATAAATAATAAAACGCCTGAATGACGGCAAACAGGGTGATCAGAACCGCGGAATACGTCCTGAAACCAAATCCTTGCTCAAATGACCCCAAAGATCGGAAATCTATTGCCCTTAGATAATGATCCAGATACTTACCTGTCGCATAGGTAAAAAGCTGAGATGCAAACGCCAGAAAGACCACCGGGAAAATCATCAGA
>Ga0172382_10012963_pt1 | contig 10801 bp, 7 predicted proteins | sample Leawel138RmetaG_FD_122245 | JGI IMG/M metagenome (GOLD analysis project Ga0172382, IMG submission 122245) | Leachate microbial communities from a municipal landfill in Southern Ontario, Canada - Leachate well 138R metaG | ecosystem: Engineered > Solid waste > Landfill > Unclassified | place...
ACCGGCCTGGTGCGGGGCTTCGGCGGGCCGCAAGTGTATTTTGCGCTTGAGCGCCTGATGCAGACGATTTCGGTTGAGCTGGGCATCCCGATGATCGAGCTGTATCGCCGCAACTTCATTGAGGCGTCTGCGTTTCCGTATCGCGCGGCAGCCGGCGCCTTGCTGGATTCCGGCAACTATCAGGCCGCGCTTGAGAAACTCGTCAACGAAGGCGATCTGGCCGATCTGCAGGCGCGGCAGGCCGCGGCCCGCGCGGCGGGCAAGCACTATGGCATTGGTTTTTCCGCCATCGTTGAGCCGTCGATCTCGAACATGGGTTACATCAGCGTCGTGCTGCCGAAGGAGGTCCGCGCCAAGGCCGGGCCGAAGAACGGCGCGATTGCGTCGGCTAGCGTCAGCATCGATCCGCTTGGCGGCGTGACCGTGGTGATTGCTTCATCCCCGGCGGGGCAGGGCCACCGCACGGTCTGTGCGCAAGTGGTGGCCGATGTGTTCGGCCTGGCGCCGTCACAGATTGTCGTCAATGTGGATTTCGATACGCAAAAGGATGCGTGGTCGGTGGCGGCCGGCAACTATTCCAGCCGCTTTGCCGGCGCAGTGGCGGGCACGGTCCACCTGGCCGCGCAAAAGCTGCGCGACCGCCTGGCCCAGCTTGCCGCCCATCAGTTTCAGTGCACGGTGGAAGAGGTTGTCTTCCAGCAAGGACGGGTGCAGGCCGGAGACGATTCGCAGCGCAGCCAGCCGTTCGGACGCTTTGCGGCAGGCTCGCACTGGGCGCCGGGACAACTGCCCGCAGGCATGGCACCGGTGCTGCGCGAAACCGTGTATTGGACGCCCGAGGTGTTGACGCCGCCTGATGACGATGACCGTGTCAACACCTCGGCCGCCTATGGCTTTGTCATGGATATGTGCGGGATTGAAATTGATCCCGATACCGGGCGCGTGCGCATCGACCGCTATGTGACGGCACACGACGCCGGGCGCATTCTGAACCCGGCGCTGGCCGAGGGCCAGATTCGCGGCGCGTTCGCCCAGGGGCTGGGGGCGTCGTTGATGGAGGAGTTCCGCTATGGCGAAGACGGCAGCTTTTTGTCCGGCACGTTTGCCGACTATCTGCTGCCCACCACCTGCGAAGTGCCGGAGCCGACCATTCTTCACCTGGAAACGCCGTCGCCGTTCACGCCGCTGGGCGCCAAGGGCTTGGGGGAAGGGAACAATATGAGCACGCCGCCCTGTATTGGCAATGCGCTGGCGGACGCGCTGGGTTTCCGTGAGGTGGTGCTGCCTGCCACGCCGTCGAAAGTGATGGCCTGGATCGGGATCGACGATCCCCAGCCTTCGGCGGCCGTGCGGCAGGCGCTGGCCGCCCCCGCGCCTAAGAAAGGGTCGGGCAAGGCCTTGCAGGCCAGCGGAGAGGTGATGCTGGCGGCGTCGCCGCAAGCCGTGTTCGACGTCATGCTGAATCCGGAGGCGCTGGCCAAGGTGATTCCCGGCTGCCATGGCCTGCAGCAGATCGGCGCAAACACGTACCGCGCCGACGTGACGGTTGGCATCGGGATGATCAAGGCCCGCTATGCGGCGGAGGTCGCGTTGAGCGAGCTGGATCCGCCGCACAGCCTGCGTCTGTCCGGTTCCGGGCTGTCCAGCGTCGGAACGGCCAGCGGCAGCGGCATGGTCCACCTGGAGGCGCTGCCGGATGGCGGCACCCGCCTGTGCTATGACTACGAAGCCGAAGTGTCGGGCAAGGTGGCGGCGGTGGGTGGCCGGATGTTGGAAGGCGCGGCGCGCATTGTGCTGGGCCAGTTGTTCGAGCAATTGGGCATGCAGGCGGGCGGCGGCGCGGCGCGTCCGGCGTCCTGGTGGCGCCGCTTTGCGCAGCGCCTCGGAGGCAAGCGATGAAACCGAACAAGTTTGATTATCTGCGCGCCCACAGCGCGGCCGAAGCGCTCGACGCGCTGGCGCAATGCGGCGCGGACGCCCGCATCATGGCGGGCGGACAGTCGCTGATGGCGGTGCTGAACATGCGGCTGGCGCAGCCGTCCGTGCTGGTGGATATTTCACGCGCAGCCGACCTGAACTACATCCGTGTCAATGCGGATCACGTGGCGGTCGGCGCGGCGACCACGCAAGGTGAGTTGGAATGGTGGCCCGCGCTGGCGGATCACCTGCCGCTGTTGAAGCAGGTGATCCCCTTCATTTCTCATTTTCAGGTGCGCAACAAAGGCACGGTGTGCGGCTCGGTGGCGCATGCCGATCCCAGCGCCGAGCTGCCGCTGGCCTTGAGCCTGCTGGGCGGGCAAGTGGTGTTGCGCACGCGCAAGAAGCGCCGGGTACTGTCGGCTGCCGATTTTTTTCAAGGCATGTTGATGACGGCGCGCGCGGCGGATGAACTGCTTGAGGAGGTGCGCTTTCCGCTGGCTGGCGCCGCGCAGCGCGTGGCGTTCACCGAGTTTTCGGCGCGCCATGGAGACTTTGCCATGGCCTCGGTCGGCGCGCTGCGCGAGGGCGGGCGCTTGCGGCTGGCGGTGGGCGGCGTGGCGGACCGGCCGGTGGTCAAGCAGTGGGACGCGCTGCCCCGGCAGGATTGGGACGACGCCTTGAATGATTTCGCCTGGTCCTTGCAGGCGCAGGACGACCCGCACGCCTCGGCCGCGTTCCGCCGTCATCTGGTGCGCCGTCTCGGCCGCAGGATTCTTGAGCAGGTTTCCGAATGAAAACGTATTCGAAAGACAGCGAGCACCCCATCCGCTTGACCTTGAACGGCGCGCCGCGCAGCGGCTATTGCGAGCCCCGGACCTTGCTGTCGGATTTTTTACGGGCCGAATTGGGCGCGACCGGTACCCATGTCGGCTGTGAGCACGGCGTATGCGGCGCGTGCACGGTACAGATCGATGGCGTGGCCGTGCGGGCCTGCATGACGCTGGCGATGCAGGTGGAAGACCGGCAGGTCATGACCGTGGAAGGCCTGGCGGCGTCTCAGGACGAAATGAGCGATCTGCAGCAGGCCTTCCGGCGGCACCACGCCTTGCAATGCGGGTTTTGCACGGCGGGCATTCTGATGTCCTGCCATGACTACCTGCGGCGCAACCCCGACCCGACCGAGACCGAAGTGCGTGAAATGTTGTCAGGTCATCTTTGCCGGTGCACCGGCTACACCAATATGGTGAACGCGGTGCTGGAGACGGCGGCGCTGCGGCGCCAACACGCTGGATAAGCAACAACCATTACTCAGGGAAAAGAAAACATGCTGGATTTGGGCAGAACCTTTTTGCAAAGCGTTGAGCGCAGCCCCAACAGTCTGGCCGTCGTGGATGGCGAGCGCCGCTTGAGCTATGGCCAGTGGCGGGATGAAATATCGAGGTTGGCGGGCGGCTTGCGCGATCTGGGACTCAAGCACGGAGACCGGATTCTGGTGGTGCTGCAAAACCGCTATGAAATGGCAACCCTGCATTGGGCCTGCCAGTTTCTCGGCATTGTCGTCACGCCGTTGAACTGGCGGGCCAAGCCGGAGGAAATCGCCTATTGCGTGCGGGATGCGGGCGCGCTGGCGGTGTTCTATGAAGCGGACAGCGCCGAGGCGGCCCTGCAGGCGGAGGTGGACCAGGCGGTGCCGCGTATTGCCGTGGGCGCGTCCTGCCCGGCGGGCAACGGCCCGCGTTTCGAGGCGCTGTTCCACGAGGTGGGCGAATTGACGCCGGAAGCTGACAGCGAAGCCATCTCGCTGATGCTTTATACCTCGGGCACCACCGGCAATCCCAAGGGGGTGCCGCGCCGCCATCGTCAGGAGCGGGCGGCCGCGCTGGGCCACGTGGCCCAGAACCTGTACCGCCGTGGCGAACGCACGCTGGGCGTGATGCCGCTCTATCACACCATGGGTGTGCGCTCACTGCTGAGCATGGCCTTGGTGGATGGCGTATTCGTCTGCATGCCGAGGTTCGATGCGGAGCAGGCGCTGACGCTGATCGGCCAGAACCAGATCACCAATCTGTATCTGGTGCCGACGCTCTATCACGACATGGCCAAGTGCTACCAGCCAGACCAGCACCGTATTGCGTCGGTGCGCAAGCTGGGCTTTGCCGGGGCGTCGATGCCGGACGGCCTACTGCTGCGCCTGCAGGACATGTTCCAGCCCGAGCTGTTCGTCAACCACTATGGTTCGTCCGAAGTCTATACCGTCTCGATCGAGCAGAACGCGCTGAAAAAGCCCGGTTGCGCGGGCCGGGCGGGCATCAACACCCGTCTGCGGGTGGTGGACCTGGAGCGCGACAGCGTGGAGGCGCTGGCGCCGACGGGCGTGGAAGGGCAGATCATCGCCGACCTGCGCGGCGACGAAGCCTTCGAGGGCTATTGGCATCGCCCCGACGCGGACAAGAAGTGTCTGCGCGACGGCTGGTACTTCACTGGCGACATCGGCTATCTGGACGAAGACGGGGACTTGTTCGTGACCGGCCGGGTCGACGACATGATGATCAGCGGCGGCGAGAACATCTCGCCGGTTGACATCGAGTCCGTGCTGTCCTTGCACCCCGCCGTTGACGAAGTGGCGGTGGTTGGGCTGAAGGACGAGCGCTGGGGGCAGCGCGTCACCGCTTTCATCAAATTGAAGGCCGAGATCAGCAAGGAAGAACTCGACGCGCATTGCCGCCGGTCGGACTTGCCGAATTTCAAGCGGCCCCGCGACTACGTTTTCGTGCGGGACATTCCGAAATCGCCGGTCGGCAAACTGCTGCGCCGTCTGCTCGTGGCCGGACAGTACGAGCTTCACGACCGCAACGCTTCCTGATTGTCCGCTATCCGTATTCATCCCGCTTGCCGGGTTAGGAGATCACAAGATGAACAAGACCGTTCCGCCTTTCACCGATCTGCGGGTGTGGCTGCAACATTTGAACGACACGCAGCGGCTGGCCGTGATGCGCGATGGCATCGGCCTCAAGCATGAACTGGCGGCCATCGCCAAGCGGCTCGATGGCCGCCAGGCCGCCTATTTTCCCCGGCCCGACGGCCACGCGATGCCGGTGATTTCCGGTTTCATGTCCGACCGCGGTTGGATTGCCGAAGCGATGGGCGTCAGCAATGCGGACCTGCTGAAAACCTTCCGGGAGGCTGCGGAGAATCCGCTGCCGTGGCGCGAGGTGGAGGCGGGCACGGCGCCTTGCCAGCAGTGCGTGCACACCGACGTGGACCTGCATGCCTTGCTGCCGGTCCCGACGCACAGCGAACACGACAACGGTCCTTATCTGACGGCGGGCATGGTGATTGCGCGCAACCCGGTGACCGGCGTCCAGAACGTCTCTATCCACCGGATCCAGGTGCATGGCAAGGACCGGATGGCGCTGCTGATGCTGCCGCGCCATTTGCTGGCGATGTTCAAGATGGCCCAGGCCAACGGGGAGGCCCTGCCGGTGGCGATCGTGATCGGCACCGATCCGCTGACCCTGCTGGCCTCGCAGGCCATCAGCCAGATCGACTACGACGAGCTGGAAATTGCCGGGGCGCTGCACGGCGCGCCGTTGCCGGTGGTCAAGTGCCTGAGCAATGCGGTGAGGGTGCCCGCCAACGCGGAGATCGTCATTGAAGGCCGCATCCTGCCCGACGAAATGGATGAAGAAGGACCGTTTGGCGAGTTCCCGAAATACTACAGCGCCCGCGAACCGCGCGAAGTCATTGCCGTGGACCGGGTCACGCACCGCAACAAGCCGATCTTCCACACCATCGTCCCGGCTGAAATGGAGCACCTGCTGCTGGGCTCGATCCCGCGTGAAGCCACCATCCTGGCGCACTTGCAGCGCAGCTTTCCGAATGTGCTGGACGTGCACCTGTCCATGGGCGGCGTGGGCCGCTACCACCTGTTCGTCAAGGTGAGGAAGACCCATGAAGGACAGCCGAAGAATGTGATTCTGGGAGCGTTCGGCGCGCATTACGACATCAAGCATGTGGTCGTGGTGGATGAGGACGTCGACGTGCACGATCCGCGCCAGGTCGAGTGGGCGGTGTCCACCCGTTTCCAGGCGGATCAGGATCTGGTCGTGATTGCGGGGGCGCAAGGATCCGTGCTGGATCCTTCCACCACCAAGCGCTTCAGCGTGAGCGAGCAGGCTGCCGCCGTGCCGGTGCATGAGCAGGGCGTGGGCGCGAAGATGGGCCTGGATGCCACCAAGCCGGTTCGCTATCACGAGCACGTCTTCACCAAGGTCCGCATTCCGGGCGAAGACGAGGTGGATCTGGACGCGGTGGTCGTGGCGAACGCGACGGTCGATTGGCAGGCGGCCTGAGCGGCGCCGCGCCGAGGAACCACGGTAAAAGGCTTTACCGGAGCCTGGCTGATGAAGGCGGGGCTTCTCCCTATTCACAAGGAGTTTTACATGACGACGCTGACGCATTCCGCACAGCATTTGTTGGATGACCTGGACGGCTTCCGGGTGGAAGTTGACGAGACCAGCCGCCGGGCAGATATCGTGTTGAGCCGTCCACCGTTCAACATTATTTCAATGGTGCAGCGCGAACAGCTGCGGCTGGTGTTCGAGGCGCTGGATGAAAACGAGGCGGTGCGCGTGATCGTGCTGCGCGCCGAGGGTGAGCACTTCTCCAGCGGTGGCGACATCAAGGGCTTTCTGGAAGCCAGCCCGGAGCACGTCTCCAAACTGGCCTGGAACATTGCCGCGCCCACGCGTTGCAGCAAGCCGGTGATCGCGGTGAACCAGGGGTATTGTTTCGGCGTCGGGTTTGAAATCTCGCTGGCTTGCGATTTCCGCCTGGTGTCGGAAACCACGCAATATGCCTTGCCGGAACAGAAGCTCGGCCAGATTCCGGGCTCTGGCGGGTCGGCGCGTTTGCAGAAGATGATCGGCATTACGCGGACCAAGGACGTTGTGATGCGCTCGCGCCGCATTCCGGGCCAGCAGGCGTATGACTGGGGACTGGCAACCGAGTTCGTCCCGACCGGGGAGTTGGCGGCCGCCACGGACAAGTTGGTCAAGGAACTGGTGTATTTCTCGCCGATTGCGCAACGGACCGCGAAAAAGCTGTTGAATGATTCGGAAGAAGCGCCGCTGTCCGCGGCGATCGAACTGGAAGGCCATTGCTACAGCCGCTTGCGCTGCACCGATGATTTCCGTGAAGGCGTCGAGGCTTTCCATGCAAAACGCGCACCCGTTTTCACCGGCCGTTGATTTGGCAAAGAAGCCGCGCGTGAGCGGAGCCCGCCTGCGGCGCGCTTTGTCGATCGCCGACCTCCGGATACTGGCAAAAAAGCGGTTGCCAGTGGGCATTTTCGGCTATGTGGACGGAGGCGCCGAGGATCAGCAGAGTCTGGGCGCGAATCGCGAGGCGTTTTCGCGCTGGGCCTTCGAGACGCACATCCTGAACAATGTGTCGCAGCGCAGTCTGGGGGCGACGTTGTTCGGCAAACGCTATGCGATGCCGCTCGGGATCAGCCCGATGGGCGCCACGGCGCTGTGCTGGTTCGACGGCGACCTGGCCCTGGCCGCCGCCGCGGCCCGGGCGGGCGTGCCCGCCATTCTCAGCGCCGCGTCCAGCGTGCCGCTGGAAGAAGTGGCCGCGCTGAATCCGGACATCTGGTATCAGGCCTATCTGCCCGCCAATGAGCAGGTGATCGGGCCATTGTTGAAGCGCGTCGAGCGGGCGGGCATAGCGGTGCTGGTCGTGACGGTGGACGTGCCGATTGCCTCCACGCGGGAAAATGAGCTGCGCCACGGCTTTTCCCTGCCTTTGCGGCCGAGCTGGCCGCTGCTGTGGTCGGGCATGGTCCGGCCCGCTTGGTCGTTCGGCACCTTTGCGCAGACGCTGTGGCGGCGCGGCATGCCGCACTTCGAGAATTTCACCGCGGAGCGGGGCGGGCCGATCATTGCCGCGCCGAAGCAGGACCATCGCGCCGGGCGCGCGGCGATGAGCTGGGAGGAAATCCGCTTGATCCGCCGCTTGTGGCCCGGCAAGCTGGTCATCAAGGGCGTGCTGCGCGGCGACGATGCGCGCCGCGCCAAAGCGGTCGGCGCGGACGGTATCCTGGTGTCCAACCATGGTGGCCGCCAGCTCGATGGCGCGCGCGCCACCTTGCTGGCCTTGCCCGGCATCGTGGAACAGGCGGACGGGCTGAGCGTCATGATCGATGGCGGCGTGCGGCGCGGCACGGATGTATTGAAAGCCTTGTGCCTGGGCGCGGACTTCGTTTTTGTCGGGCGGCCCGCCTTGTATGGCCTGGCCGCGGGCGGACAGGCGGGCGTTGAGCGGGCTTTGCAGATCATGCGCCAGGAAATGGACGTCAATCTGGCCTTGCTCGGCGCGGCCGATGTGGCGCAATTGAGCCGGGACTACCTGGTCCCCGCTCAGGACGGTTAGGGAGAGCAACGATGATGGATGCACAGACGCCGGTACGCACCGGCGGACAGGTTTTAGTGGATGCCTTGCGGATTCAAGGCGTGGATACGGCTTTCTGCGTGCCGGGCGAAAGCTTTCTGGCGGTGCTCGATGCGCTGCATCAAGTCCGCGACGCCCTGCGCCTGGTGGTCTGCCGCCAGGAGGGCGGCGCGGGATTCATGGCGGAAGCCCATGGCAAGCTGACGGGCCGCCCTGGCATCTGCTTCGTGACGCGGGGGCCGGGCGCCACCAACGCCAGCATTGCCGTGCACACGGCCAGCCAGGACTCCACGCCGATGATTCTGTTCATTGGACAGGTGGCGCGGGACTGCATGGGGCGCGAAGCCTGGCAGGAAGTGGATTTCACCCATATGTTTGGTGACATGGCAAAGTGGGTGGCGCAGATCGATGATCCTCGCCGCATTCCGGAAATGATCAGCCGCGCGTTTCATGTGGCGATGTCGGGACGGCCCGGTCCGGTGGTGCTGGCCTTGCCGGAAGATATGCTGGCCGAGAGCGTGCAGGTGGCCGATGCCGGACCGTGCCGAGTCACGCCCGCCGCGCCGGATCGGGCGGCCATGCATGAATTGCGGGACCACTTGCTGGCGGCGCAGCGTCCGCTGGTGGTGCTGGGCGGGGGCGGCTGGACGGTGGAAGGCAGCGAAGCCATGGGCCGCTTTGCCGCCGCTTTTGGCCTGCCGGTGGCGGCGGCATTCCGGCGCCAGGACCTGCTCGACAATCGGCATGACAGTTATGTGGGCGAAGCTGGATTGGGCATGAACCCGAAGTTGGCCGAACGGATTGCCAAGGCGGATCTGATCCTCTCGGTCGGGGCGCGTCTGGGAGAGACCTCCACCAATGGCTATACGCTGCTGGAAGTGCCTTCGCCGCGCCAGCGTCTGCTGCATGTGCATCCCGATCCGGAAGAACTGGGCCGGGTCTACCGGGCCGATTTACCCATTACGGCGGAGTTGAATGCGTTCGCGCTGGCGGCCGCCGCGCTGGAAGCGCCAACGGAGGCGCAACGCGGTGTCTGGCAGGCCTGGACGCAGGCCGCCCGCCAGGACTATCTGGAGGCATTGACGCCGGAACCGATGGCGGGTGGCGTCAACCTGGGTGAAATCGTGCGCCATGTGGATACCGTCCTGCCCGCCGACGCCATCGTCAGCAATGGCGCGGGCAACTACACCCTATGGGTTCAGCGCTTTCGCCAATACACCGGCATCCGCACGCAGCTGACGCCGACCAGCGGCACGATGGGCTATGGCCTGCCCGCGGCGATTGCCGCCAAGCTGCATCGGCCGGATCGGCCCGCCGTGTGCTTTGCCGGCGACGGCTGCTTCATGATGAACGGCCAGGAGCTGGCCACGGCGCTGCAATATGACTTGGATCCGATTGTGATCGTGGTCAACAATGGCATGTACGGCAGCATCCGCATGCATCAGGAAAAGCATTATCCGGGCAATGTCCATGGTACGGCGTTGCGGAATCCGGACTTCGTGGCACTGGCGCAAGCCTATGGCGCGCATGCCGAGCGGGTCGAGCGCACCGAGGACTTCGCAGCCGCCTTCGAGCGCGCCCGCCAGGCCGGACGTGCCGCCTTGATCGAGCTTCGCGTGGATCCGGAGGCCTTGTCGCCGCGCCTGACGGTCAGCGCGCTGCGCAAACAGGCGGGGATGGCCTGACTCCGGGCCGTTGCCAAAAGGGCGCCCGCGCGCGCCCTGATCAGAACCTGGAGTTATTCGCATATCCCGCGGCCTTGCCGGGGCGGACCGCCCGATTCGCCCGGAAGCCGCGCTGGGCCTGGGCGCTGGCGCATATGGGTTGAAGTAATGAGTATTCTATTGCTGCGTCAATATCGATATTCAAAACCCTTCGTTGGGATCATTTCCGTAGATCGTTAAGGTTTCCTCTCAACCGGCCATGCTTCATCACGGAAGCCTGGTTGTTGATCAAGACAACATCAAGGCTGCGGTGGCGGCCAAGTCGAGGAAACGATGGCAAATGCGAACCCAGTGGGGCATTCCAGGGCGGATGCTTCTTTTTCCAATCATCATGATGCGGACGTGCTGGTCATTGGCGGCGGTCCGGCCGGCGCCTGGGCGGCGATCAGCGCCGCCGCGAAAGGCGCGCGCACGTTCTTGGTGGACAAAGGGTATTGCGGTGCGTCCGGCGCGACCGCGCCCGCCGGGACCGGCGTCTGGCATGTTCCGGACGAAGGCGATGCGCGGGAGCAGGCCAAGGCCAGCCGCTTCATGATGGGCGGACAATTGGCCGAGCATGCCTGGATGGATCGTGTGCTCGCGCAGACCTGGGCCAATATCGATCAACTGATTGAATGGGGATACCCGTTCCCGGTGGATGAGCAGGGCCAGCTCCAGTGCACCAATCTGCAAGGGCCGGACTATATGCGTCTGATGCGCAAGAT
>Ga0172382_10012964_pt1 | contig 10800 bp, 11 predicted proteins | sample Leawel138RmetaG_FD_122245 | JGI IMG/M metagenome (GOLD analysis project Ga0172382, IMG submission 122245) | Leachate microbial communities from a municipal landfill in Southern Ontario, Canada - Leachate well 138R metaG | ecosystem: Engineered > Solid waste > Landfill > Unclassified | place...
AAGATCGCCAAAGAGCCCATTTCCATGGAAACTCCCATCGGCGACGATGATGATTCCCATCTGGGCGATTTCATCGAGGATACGGGTACGCTGTCGCCGGCTGAATCGGCTCTGCATGGCTCCATGCGCGACGTGGTGAAAGAGGTTCTTGATTCACTGACACCGCGCGAAGCCAAGGTGCTGCGTATGCGTTTCGGTATTGAAATGAGCACTGACCAGACACTCGAAGAAGTTGGCAAACAGTTCGACGTCACCCGTGAACGTATTCGCCAGATCGAGGCCAAGGCCTTGCGCAAGCTGCGCCATCCCAGCCGGGCCGACAAGCTCAAGAGCTTCCTCGAAGGCCAGTAAACAGGCGCTGGTCTCCATCGTTTCGTTCTACTGAAAAACCCCGGCAGCCGAAGCTGCCGGGGTTTTTCATTGTTCGTGCATCTGCCCCATCCGCTACACTGGCAGGGATTCCGCTATTCCAAGGACGTGCACAATGCCTGAAAACACAACAGGGGCTCCTGCTCATCGGCGCCGGCTGTCCATTGACCTGAATTGCGACATGGGCGAAAGTTTCGGGCCGTGGGTCATGGGTCAGGACAACGATATCCTGCCTTTTGTCAGTTCGGCGAATATTGCCTGCGGTTTTCATGCAGGCGACCCCGCAACCATGAGAAAAACGGTGGCTGCAGCCATGGGGTACGGTGTCGCCCTAGGGGCCCACCCGGGGCTGCCGGACCTCGCCGGTTTTGGCCGTCGAAATATAGACATCACCCCGCAGCAGGCCTATGACCTGATGGTGGTGCAGGTGGGGGCGCTGGCCGCCACTGCAGCCAGCCAGGGCGGGCGCCTGCATCATGTAAAGGCGCATGGTGCCCTTTACCATATGGCGGTGCGAGATTTGACGCTGGCGCGGGCGTTGGCACAGGCCGTGCATGATATTGATGCCTCGCTGGTTTTCTATGCGCTGGCTTCCAGCGATATGGCCAGGGTGGCATCTGAAGTCGGCTTGAAGGTGGCGCATGAAGTGTTCGCCGACCGCAGCTATCAGCCCGATGGCAGCCTGACGCCACGTACTCGCCCTGACGCCATGATTGACGATCTTCAGGTGTCCATCCGCCAGGTTCTGCGCATGGTTACCGAAGGGCGGGTGACTGCAGTAGACGGCTCTGATATCGAAGTCAGGGCCGATACGCTGTGCATTCATGGTGACCAGCCGGGTGCAGTTGTTTTCGCTCGTGGTATCCGTGCGGCGCTTGAAGAAGCCGGTATCGAGGTCGGCCGCAGTTTACCGGCGTCTGCGCCATAATTGGCACGTTGGCCTTAGCGCTTGTGCAGTTTCAAGACATGCACCAGCAAGCCCAATACCAGCCCCCAGAAAGCGCTGCCGATACCGAAAAGACTCAGGCCTGACGCCGTACACAAAAAAGTGACGATGGCGGCGTCGCGGCCATATTCGTCGGCCAATGCACCGGACAAACTACTGGCAATCGTGCCCAATAGCGCAAGGCCGGCAATGGCCGCAACCAGTTCCACAGGAAAGGCGGTAAACAGGCTGACTACGGTGGCACCGAAAATACCGGTGATCAGGTAGAACACCCCGGCCCATACCGCTGCCATGTATCGGCGGCCTGGGTCAGGGTCTGCATCCCGGCTCATGCAGATGGCAGCGGTGATGGCGGCCAGATTGAACGAGAAACCACCAAAAGGGCCTAGCACCAACCCTGTGAAGCCTGTCCAGCCAATCAGCGGGCTGGCCGGTGTTGAATAGCCATTGGCACGCAATACGGCCAAACCAGGCACATTCTGTGAGGTCATGGTCACAATAAACAGCGGTACCGCTACGCCGATGAACGCTTGCCATGAAAACTGTGGCGCCATGAACACTGGCATGGCGGGTGCCCAATTCAAGGTTTCCAGGCGCAGCAGGCCCATGAGCGCTGCGCATGCGATGCCGGCCACCAGCGCTATAGGGACTGTGTAGCGTGGCGTTATCAGCTGAGCTGCCAGCCATGCGGCCAGCATGACCGCAATCAGCAGCGGTTGCGTCTGCATGGAAACAAAGGCGTCCATGCCGAAGCGCACCAGGATGCCTGCCAGCATGGCAGAAGCCAGGTGGCGCGGTACGATGCTCATCAGCCTTTGGAACCCGCCGCTCGCCCCCGCCAGCGTGATCAAGAAGGAAGCGGCCAGAAAGACGCCAATTGACTGGGCCATGTTTAGGCCGCCCAAGCCCGTTACCAGCAGGGCGGCGCCTGGTGTCGACCATGCGGTCAGAATCGGGGTACGAAAGTACAGGGACAGGCCGATGCAGCTGGCGCCCATCCCGATCCCAAGCGCCCACATCCATGAGGCAAGCTCGGCCGCTGTCGCACCGGCGGCGGTGGCGGCCTGAAAGATAATGGCGACCGAACTCGAGTAGCCCACCAGCACGGCGACAAAACCGGCAGCCACATGGGGAAGGGCAAAAATGGCTGAGTTCAATTGCGTTGTTCGTAACGCCAGCGCCAGGGTGCCTGGGGGTTCTTGCCGCCCCACAGGCCGCGCTTGGCTTCGCGCGCGTCTTTTTGCAAGCGATACAGGCTTTGATCGGTCACATAGCGTTGGTATGGCCAGGCCGAGCCTGAAGACACCATTTCTTCGTTGATGCTTTTATTATTGCAGTAGACGTCCCCCAGCACCCGGCCGTACTGGTCTCGCCCCCGGGTGCGGATGGTGGCAATACTGCCTCGGCTGCACAGTTTTCGCAGGTGGTCCCGGGCTTGAATGCCGTGTGCCTGCTCAAGCTCTGGCGCATCGATCTGGCGCATGCGTATGGCTGTCGTGCCACGTTCACCCCGGCATTGCACGCGCATGCTGTCACCGTCATGGACTGAGCGCACCGTACAGCGGATCTCGGTTTCTGCCTGAACGGCAGGGCTGGAAAAGAGGCCGGCGGCGGCCAGCGCCAGCGAGAGAAGAATCTGAACCACGGCTTGTCCTTGTAAATCAGCCCAGGTAAATCTTAACCGCGTACACGTATGTACTTGAATGTTCCCGAGGCGCTTGCCAATAAGGTTTCGCCATCCATCCAGACCTCGGAGCGTGCAAAGAATACGGTCCGCCCGCGTTTTTCGGGCCGGCCCGTTGCAATCATCCAGGTCCCATCCACGCTATCCAGGAATTGGGTGGTCAACGAGAGCGTCACCGAATGGATGCGGGGTTCGCCTTCAGGCGCGTAGCATCCGCTGTATCCGGCCACAGCATCCAGCAGCGAGCACAATACGCCGCCATGCACGCGTCCCGAGCGATTCGTCACGTTGGGCTGTAGGCGCAAGCGCATTTCCACGTAGTCTTCGCGCCAGTCGGTGAGTTGCACCCCCAGCCAGTCGAGATAAGGGTTCTCAGTGGGCCGCGAGGTTTTTGTTGCGAGAGTCGTGGAAATGCTTTCAGGAACCTGCATAATAATATCGTTCATTGAGTTCATAGGTTCAGCGCAAGGGGCGCAGACGTGTGATCAGCTCTGTGGCCGGCACCGGTCGGCCGGTGAAGTAGCCCTGGATCTGATCACAGCCACGCGCGCTCAGATAACGGTATTCGTCGGCAGTTTCCACACCTTCGGCAACCACCGTCAAGCCTAAAGTATGGGCCAACGAGATGATAGCCTGCACAATGCCGGCATTGTCGCGATCCGTGGTGATGTTGCTGATGAAGGACCGGTCGATCTTCAAAGTGTCGACGGCAAAGCGTTTCAGATGACTGAGGCTGGAATAGCCGGTCCCGAAGTCGTCTATCGAGCTGCGCACCCCCAGGGCACGCAGGCGCTTGAGCGTGGCGATGGATTGATCGGCGTCGCTCATCAGGGCGCTTTCCGTGATTTCCAGCTCAAGGTATTGTGGAGGCAGGCCGGTTTCGGCCAGGACATCAGTGAGTTTATTGACCAGGTCGGCACGTTCTAGCTGAATGGCTGAAATATTCACGGATACGGGTAACGGGTGATAGCCGGCAGCCTGCCAGGCGCTATTGGCCAGGCAGGCCTGCCGTAGTACCCAGTCGCCAATGGGGACGATCAAACCGGTTTCTTCGGCAAGCGAAATGAAATCACCTGGCGGGATCATCCCGCCGTCAGCGGTACGCCACCGCAGCAGGGCTTCGACCCCGACGACCCTGCCGGTGAGCACTTCGATCTTGGGTTGATAGTGCAGCAGAAATTCGTTGTTTGCCAGGGCATTGCGCAAGCGGTTGATCCAGTCCAGCCGGCCAGTACCGTCGCGGCTCAGGTTGGCTGTAAAGTAACGATAATTATTGCGGCCCAGGGCTTTGGCGCGGAACATGGCGGCGTCGGCATGGCGCAGCAGGGTATCGGCATCGTGGGCATCGGACGGCGCGACACTGATGCCGATGCTGCAGGTCACTTGTACGTCGATGCCATTGATATGCCAGGGCTGGGCAACACTGGTCAGAATACGCTGAGCGGTAAACGACGCATCTTCGTGCGACGCCAGGTCGTCCAGCAGCAGGATGAATTCGTCGCCCCCCTGGCGGGCCACGCTGTCGCATTCCCGCAGGCAAGAGCAAAGCCGGCTTGCGACAATGCGCAGGTATTGGTCGCCGATCTGGTGGCCCAGGCTGTCGTTGACGTACTTGAACTGGTCCACATCCACATAGAGAACGGCCACGTAGCGGTTGGGTGGCCGGGCTTCCAGGGCGGCTTCCAGCCGTTTGGAAAGGGCGTTGCGGTTAAGCAGGCCGGTGAGGCTGTCGTGAGTAGCTTGAAACTGTGCAACGGCTTCCTGAAGCTTGCGCTTGCTGATATCTTCGACCGTACCTTCGAAGAAGCGCAATTCGCCGTTGGCATTTTTTACCGCCCGCGCGTTTTCGGAAATCCAGATGACGGAACGGTCGCGGCGGTAGACCTGGGATTCAAAATTAAGCACCATCCCGTCCCTTTCCATGATCTCAAGAAAGTAGGCCCGGCGCTGGGGGTCGACATAGAGTTCTGTGTCGATGCTGTTCACGCTATGGATCAGTTCATCTGGGCTTTCATAGCCGTACATATGGGCCAAGGCGGGGTTGGCAGTAACGAAGCGATTGTCGGGCGTGGACTGGAAGATCCCTTCGATCACATTGTCGAAGATGCTGCGGTAGCGCCTTTCGGCTTCCTTGTAGGTGGCTTCGGCCTGTTTCTGAGCGGTGGCGTCCTGAATGTGACCCGCTACCAGCTGCATGCTTGCATCGTCAGATACGAGTGCGGCCCCCCGTTCCGATACCCAGCGGATGCTGCCGTTGCGGTGCAGGATGCGGTATTCGGCGGCATAGCGGCGGCCCTGATGCAAGGCCAGCATGACTTCGTCGCGTACGGCTTCACGGTCTTCGGGGTGGATGATTTCTTCGAATGACGTGAGATTGTTCCGCAGTAATTCGCCGGGATGATAGCCGGTGAGGTCGAGGCTACCGTTGCTCACGTATTCCATGGTCCAGTGCCGGTCGACGCGTGCACAGTAAACCAAGCCTGGCAGGGCCTGAATCAAGGTTGCCGGTGAGCAGATCAGTTCAGCGCGATCTGTTGGGTCCATAGCGTTTGGTTTTGGCGGTTGGCAGGCTTAAGCGCCTAGTTTAACCGGGCTTGGACGTCTTTCGCGGTGATGATTCTATAGGAGAGTGTTTTGGAAGGTTTATCGCTTCTAGGGGCTGGAAATATCGGGTATTTATGCGGTAGTCACTCGGCGTCGACCATTTCGCAGTGGGCGTTACAGCCCGTAAAACCAAGCGCTTCGCGTGCTGCCGCGTGCACTTCGCGATAAGGCCCGGCGAACGCCGACCGCCGGAACCCAATCAGCATGGAAATGACTTTGGTGAACAGGTCGTGGTCTACGGTGTGTAGCAGGCCACCTATAGGGCCGTCCCCGTCCAGGTCTGCTACAACCTGGCGGATTACAGCAGCTCCCGGGGCATCGGGATGTTCCAGTGCCCAATCACATAGGGCTTTCAGTTTTTCCGTATAGAGTTGCATGTTGCCAATCACCTGGAAAGGTGTTTCTAATTACGACTATATAAATCAGGATGATATATGAAATTGCCCACATTGTGAGCATCCCTTGCGGTTATTTACAATGCTTGTCATTTGGTCCACCTTCTAGGAAGATCGCGCAAGGCAAGATGTGCCGGGGTGTCGGGCGCGGGCCGGCACGCTGAGCCGTTTGTGGTGCCTATAAGGGTTAAACATCTTGTAATCAAACGGCCTCCGGTCGACTGGTGTTTCGCTGTTGACTGGCCGATACTGAAGAAACCGGCAGAGATGCCACTGAACTGGAGGATCCGGCATGGCGACAGCTAGCGATAAAGCCAAAGACGTTATCGAAGAAGTTGCGGATAAAACCGATAAGGCGATCAGCACCGCTGCCAGCAAGGCGTCGAGTGCGACACGTCGCACCCGGGACGCTGCTCACCAAGCGGTGGACGACAGTACGGATGTTCTTGAAGGGGCGTTGATCTGCGCCAAGGATATGGTACGTGCCAACCCCATTGCCAGCGTAGCCGTCGTTGCGGCTATCGCCTATCTTTGGGGCCGCATGCGATAAACCGTGGCCTTAAGTTGACAATAACGAAATAACGCGCTACTATTCTTTCTTTGGCTTTGGCCACACAAAACACTTGGGTTTTGCCATAGGGCAGGGTCCATAAACAGTCAGACGCGGGGTGGAGCAGTCTGGCAGCTCGTCGGGCTCATAACCCGAAGGTCACAGGTTCAAATCCTGTCCCCGCAACCAGTTATCGGCCGAACCTTGTGTTCGGCCGAATCTGTTTTGGCCCGCGGCAAATCATGCCATCTCCTCCGGGTCTTCAGCATAGCTATTCAGCATCTTCTGCAGTGCGGAGAGGGCGCCGTTCTTGCGCCCTGAGGCTCAATCGTGTGGGTCAGGTAAGGCGCACCGCTTCTGTGTGCTCAACGGCCCTACCCGTATCTTCCGTCCACTGGAATTGCAGCTCTCCTTCCCGCGTTGGCGTAACATCGAACTTCAGGTAAGGGTTGGCCGCCAACGAGCGGAAAAACCTTGCGCTGACCAGCGGGCGCCCGTCCAGACTGGCTTCGAACTGATCAATAATGCGCATCGATGGCGTGTTGCCGCTGGCGTCTTGTGCAAGCCCGGTGGTCATGGGATGAGAAATCATGGTCAGCACTTCTGCCGGGGTGCCCGCCTTCCAGTTTCTTGGTATACGCACGCGGGCGTTCATCTCGTTGGATGGGTCAGACTGGGCTGGGGCAATACAGCCACTCGTCGTAACGCGTACTGCCCGTTCGGCGACATGGATATTCCCCTGGTCTGTATGAGCCACGGCGACTACTGTCTGGGACTCGCTCAGGCGGATGCGGGTCGCCAGGTTCACTTTGTCGATTTCCGGGCCGAACTCAAATACCGCGACTTGCGGCGTCGGGTTGCCGGGGGCAAAGATTTCGAGTTTCTTGATACGGTCGCCGCCTTTCAGTGCATCGGAATTGACAGTCAGCGGGACAGACGAACCGTCTTCCGCCACCAGAGGAAGGGTCAGTTCCAGACCCCCCTCAGAGACGGGGATGTCACCCACACTATCGATGATGGCTGGGGATTGCCGCCACACCTGCGCACGCACGAACGAAGGCAACAGCAAAGAGGCCGTGCCGAACCCCGCCAATCGCAGCAGCTTGCGTCGCGCGGTGAAAGAAGAGGCTTCGAAATGAATGGGGGGAAATTTCATGGCATCCAATGCGCACATTCTCTGCGCGTAGTCTTCAGGTATCCTGCAATTTTAAGCGGCTTCCGGAGCGCTTTGCAGGGCAGGGCGCTTCCACGCCAGGCGAGCACCGGCCACGATGGACGATGCCACCATCAGAGAACTCCACGACAAGGTGGACAAACCCGTCAGGCCCTGCCCGATTGAGCAACCGAACGCCAACGCACCCCCTGTTCCCATCAGAATCCCGCCAGCCATATAACGCAACATTTGCCGGGGTGATTCGAAACCTTCCAGACGGCCTTGACGGCGTAGCAGGGCTGACAGAAAAGCCCCGCCAATCACACCGGCCACGACGGCAATACCGAATCGCAGGCTCATCCCGGTGGCAATCATGGTGTATTGAATGGTGTCGCCTATGGGTGCAACAAAGGTGAGCGACATGACCGGGACAGGGTCAAAATCATCGGCCCCCAGCGTACCGGTAATGAACCAGCCGGCGACGACCAGCAGACCGACGACCACACCGCCGGCCAGATCAATGCTGCGCCGTTTAGACCTGCGCGGACGCAGGGCGAACAGCAGCAGTGCAGCCGCTGCTACACACGCCACCACGATTCTGGGCCAGCCATCGGGAACGGTAAGCAGCGGGGGGCTGAACGCCGTCTGTTCGGACAAGGCAACCCGCAATGGCCCAAGAATACCCGTGAGTGTCATATAGGCGGCGATGCCCAGACAGAGCAGCACGACGAGCGAGCGCAGATTGCCCTGGCCCAGCAACACCAGTGCGCGGGCACCGCAGCCATTGGCCATGGCCATGCCATAACCGAACATCAGGCCACCCACCGGCATCAGCAGCCAGGAGTAGGTGGGCATCAGGTATAGCGACTTACCGAGGTCCACCCACCCTGCGGAAACCAGCACTTGCGTGCCGAGCAGAGCGATGGCAAGCGCCATGGCGAATGCATGGAGCTTGTAGCCGTCATGACCTGACCAGTATTCCTTCAGGCCGCGTTGCAGGCAAAAGCCCGTGATCTGGCCGCTGGCACCGAATACCAACCCGCTGGCCAGCCCCATCCAAAGCACGAGCTCAAGGTGTGACATGGTTGTTTCAGGCCTGCGTGCCCCAGGTATCGAGCGCAATTGCCTTGTACCAGGATTCGCCGTATTCGGCTTCTAGTTTGCGGAACCCATCATCCGCGTCTGCCGGACTGACGCCACCCGATGCCTCGGCCAGCTTGCCTTCCTTCAGTAGGTAAGTATGTGCCACGGAAATGCCGTAATCAGGTGCGATGAGGCTGTAGCAGGTGTTGGCAAAAGCGGGTTCAGCGTTGGGCTTGGCTGCCAGCGCATTCACAATCGCTGCAGCCGCGACCTTGGCCTGAGCATTGGCCGAGAAGCCGGATTTGGGCATGGGAGCCGCAACGGTGGCGTCGCCCACGACGTAGACATCGGCAACCCGTTCCGATTCGAAGGTTTGATGCTTGACCGGCACCCAGCCGCTTTCGTTGGTGACGCCTGCTTTTTCGGCAATGACACCCGCTTTCTGTGGGGGGATGACGTTGAGGACATCTGCCTTGTGGATTTCACCGAACTCGCTTTCGACGGAAAGATTGGCCGCGTCCACACGCACCACTTTGCCGTCCTTGGACATGGGAACCCATTCTATGAGATCGCCGTAAAAACGATCCCAGCCTGCCTGAAAGAGCCCCTGCTTGGAAAAGGCGTCTTTGGAATCAAGCACCAAAATCTTGGATTTGGGCTTGTTCTGCTTCAGATAGTGCGCCACCATGCTGACCCGTTCGTAAGGCCCAGGCGGGCAGCGGAATGGGTTTGCCGGTGCAACCATGACGAAGGTGCCGCCATCGCGCATGGACTCAAGCTGCTTCTTGAGCAGTACGGACTGGTCTCCCGCTTTCCAGGCGTGGGGCGCACGCTCTGCTGCGGCTTCATCGTAGCCTTCCAGTGCATTCCAGCGGAAATCAATACCTGGGGACAGCAGCAGTTTGTCGTAGGCCAGGGTGTCGCCACCGGCCAGACTGACCGTTTTGCCGCGGGTATTGATATCTGACGCGTAGTCATGCACCACTTTGACACCCATGGCGCGAAGCTCATCATACCCATGGCCTTGTTGTTCGAAGGTGCGCAGGCCGCCGAAATACAGGTTCGTGAAGGGGCAGGTGTAATAGGTTTTGGCTGGCTCGACCAGAGTGACGTCTATGGCCGGGTTACGCCGCTTGATGTACTTGGCAGCGGTTGCCCCGCCGAACCCACCACCGATTACAACGACCTTGCCACCCGCAGCGCGGGCGTAGGAGGGAGCCATCATCAGGACAGCGCCGGCAGCGCTTGCCTTGCCTAGAGTCGCCAGCCAATGGCGACGGGAAAAATTGCTGGGCTGACTCATTGTTTGCTGGCCTCTTGACGGGGTTGTGACAGTGCGATCTGCGAGAAATGGCGGGCCAGTGCGGCTATCTGTTCATCGCTCAGGCCCTTGGTCAAGCGACCCATGACAGTCGTACCGGCAGGCGGAGTGTCTGACTTGAAGGCTTGCAGTTGCTTATTGAGAATGCTCTCGGGGCGCCCCGCGATCGAGGGGATGCTGCCAGGCGACCGGCCATCAGTCCCGTGGCAGTTGGCACAGGCTGCAGCCAAGACGGTTACATCAAAAACCAATTGTTCCGCCGCGGCGGGAGCAAGCCCTGGCCCGGCCAGCGCCGACAGCAAGGCGCCGTAGCCTATTACTCTGGTAGCTGTACGCATAAGTTCCGTTCTTTATCATCGCTTCGAAGTAACGCATGGTAACGACGCCCTTCTATGAAAGGAACGATCTTTTGGCTTGTAACTTATAACTGACAGTTATTTATGCTTGATAGGACTGATGGCGATAACAAAGGGGCGGACATTCTTGGATGATTCCATGCCATCGCACAAACCAAAGAAAAACTCCGGCCTGGTTGGCCGGAGTTCTTTGTCCTGCGCCCTAGGGACCCTCTGATCAAGTCGAGCGGAAAGCGGGCGCTGTGGATCGGCGTGAGATGCGAGGCGCAAAGCGCAGTGATAGCCGTAGCTATCGCGAGCATTTGCAACGAAGCAGATCGCCCGATTCCACAGATGCGC
>Ga0172382_10012965_pt1 | contig 10799 bp, 5 predicted proteins | sample Leawel138RmetaG_FD_122245 | JGI IMG/M metagenome (GOLD analysis project Ga0172382, IMG submission 122245) | Leachate microbial communities from a municipal landfill in Southern Ontario, Canada - Leachate well 138R metaG | ecosystem: Engineered > Solid waste > Landfill > Unclassified | place...
AGGCCGCCGTGGCCGCGCTGAAGAAGTTCCCGATCCTGAACGCCTCGGTCGATGGCAACGACATCATCTACCACGGCTACATCGACATCGGCATCGCGGTCGGTTCGCCGCGCGGTCTGGTGGTGCCGATCATCCGCGATGCCGACCAGATGTCGATCGCCGATATCGAGAAGAAGATTGCCGAGTTCGGCCAGAAGGCCAAGGACGGCAAGCTGTCGCTGGAAGAGCTCACCGGCGGCACGTTCTCCATCTCCAACGGTGGCGTGTTCGGTTCGATGCTGTCGACCCCGATCATCAACCCGCCGCAGTCGGCCATCCTGGGCATCCATGCCACCAAGGATCGTGCCGTGGTGGAAAATGGTCAGGTCGTCGTGCGTCCGATCAACTATCTGGCCATGTCCTACGATCACCGCATCATCGACGGCCGCGAAGCCGTGCTCGGTCTGGTGACCATGAAGGAAGCGCTGGAAGATCCGGCCCGCCTGATCCTCGACGTCTGATCCATCACCGCCGGGGCGCGTTCGCTGCAGGCCGCAAGGCCTGTATGCGGGCGCGCCCCGAGTCGCCTCAGAAAGGAGAACTCAATGTCCAAGCAATTCGACGTACTCGTCATTGGCGGTGGTCCCGGTGGCTATGTGGCCGCCATCCGCGCCGCTCAACTCGGTTTCAAGACCGCCTGCTGCGAATCCAACCCCTATGCCGACCCCAAGGGCGAGCCGCGCCTGGGCGGCACCTGCCTGAATGTGGGTTGCATTCCGTCCAAGGCCCTGCTGCACACCTCGCACCTGTTCGAGGAGGCTGGCCATGGTTTTGAAGCCCAGGGCATCAGCGTCGGCACGCCGAAGATCGACGTGAGCAAGATGATCGGCCGCAAGAACGGCATCGTCGATCAGCTCACCGGGGGCATCAAGGGCCTGTTCAAGAAGAACAAGGTCACCCAGCTCAACGGTCACGGCAGCTTCGTGAAGCAGGTCGCCGAGGGCTGGGAGATGAAGGTCGGCGAGGACACCGTGGTGGCCAAGCAGGTGATCGTCGCCACCGGCTCCAAGGCCCGCCATCTGCCCACCATTCCGGTGGACAACAAGCTGGTGTGCGACAACGTCGGCGCACTCGATATCGATGCCGTGCCGAAGAAGCTCGCCATCATCGGCGCTGGCGTGATTGGCCTGGAAATGGGTTCGGTGTGGCGCCGTCTGGGTGCGGAAGTGACCGTGCTCGAGGCCATGCCCGATTTTCTTGCTGCAGCCGACCAGGATGTGGCGAAGGAAGCGCTCAAGCTGTTCACCAAGCAGGGTCTGAAGATCAATCTGGGCGTGAAGATTGGCGACGTCAAGGTCACCAAGAAGGGCGTGTCGCTGGCCTATACCGACAAGGACGGCGCAGAGCAGAAGCTCGACGCCGACCGCCTGATCGTCTCGGTGGGCCGCGTGCCCAACACCGACGGCCTGAACGCCGAAGCGGTGGGCCTGAAGCTCAACGAGCGCGGCATGATCGAGGTGGATGATCACTGCCGAACCAATCTGCCCGGCGTGTGGGCGGTGGGCGATGTCGTGCGCGGTCCGATGCTGGCACACAAGGCGATGGAAGAGGCTGTGATGGTGGCCGAGGTGATGGCCGGTCAGGCGGGTCACTGCAACTTCGACACCATTCCCTGGGTGATCTACACCGCACCGGAAATCGCCTGGGTCGGCAAGACCGAGCAGCAGCTGAAGGCCGAAGGCGTGGCTTACAAGGCGGGCAAGATTCCGTTCGCCTTCAATGGCCGTGCGATGGGCATGGCGGCCCCGGAAGGCTTTGTGAAGATGCTGGCCTGCGCACAGACCGATCGCATCCTCGGGGTGCACATCGTTGGTGCCGGCGCCTCCGAACTGGTGGCCGAAGCGGTGGTGGCGATGGAGTTCGGTGCAGCCTCCGAAGACATCGCACGCATCTGCCACGCTCACCCGACCATGTCGGAAGTGGTGCACGAGGCCGCGCTGGCCTGCGACAAGCGCCCGCTGCACGCCTGATCTGAATCGGGCGATGGCCGGCCTGCGCGGTGCAGGCCGGCTGGTTGTCGGGCGGTGCAATGCTGCCCGGCACTGATGACTGAAACCATGCGCCGGATGACCGGCCATTCATTGACGCACACCATGCCCCATCGCATTCTCGCCGTTCCCCAGCACGGCATGCTGGACGCCTACGACGCACAGCTCAAGCTGCGCGGCTACCAGTCCGACCCGGCCCAGCGTGCTGCGGCGCAGCGCCTGCAGGATCTCTATACCGAACTGATCGGCTTCAAGGCGGCCCGGCGCACGCCGCTGCGCAAGATGTTTTCGCGTGCGAAGCTGCCGCGCAGCGTGTATTTCTGGGGGGGCGTTGGGCGCGGCAAGAGCTTTCTGATGGACTGCTTCTTCGAGTCCGTCCCGTACAAGCGCAAGCGTCGGGTGCATTTCCATGCCTTCATGCAGGAGGTGCAGAACGATCTGCGTCAGTTCAACAACGAACCCGATCCGCTGCAAAAGGTGGCAGACCGCATCGCCACCGAAACCCGTCTGCTGTGCTTCGACGAGTTTCATGTGTCGGACATCGCCGATGCGATGATTCTCGGCCGCCTGCTCGAAGCGCTGTTCCAGCGGGGGGTGATCTTCGTGATGACCTCCAACTACCCCCCCGAAGGGTTGTATCCGAACGGCCTGCAGCGCATCAACTTCCTGCCCACCATCGAGATGATGAAGCGCCGCTTCGACGTGGTCGAGGTGGACAACGGCACCGACTACCGCCTGCGCACGCTGGAAAATATGGAAATCTACCTGGTGCCGGTGGATGCGGAGGCCGACCGCAAGATGCGTGAGGACTTCCGGCGGCTGGCCGCCGACGAGATGAAGCCGGGCAGCATCGAGGTGCTCGGGCGCAGCCTGCCGGTGCACGGCCAGGCAGCCGGGGTGATCTGGTTCGACTTTCCCACCCTGTGCGGCGGTCCGCGCTCGCAGAACGACTATCTCGAAATTGCGCGCGAGCACCACACCGTGCTGCTTTCCGGGGTGCCGCGCATGGACGCCGGGCAGGCATCGGAAGCACGGCGCTTCACCTGGTTGATCGATGTGCTGTACGACCATCGCGTGAAACTCATCATGAGCGCCGAAGTGCAAGCCCATGATTTGTACACCCAGGGCCACAACGCGCATGAATTCGTGCGTACGGTGAGCCGCCTGATCGAGATGCGCACCCGCGACTACCTTGCCGAAGCGCACCGGGTCGACTGAGCGCCGGCAGCGAACATCGTGACCTCCATCGATCAGGCCTTCGACGAGAACGGGCTGCTGGCGCAGGCCCTCCCGGCCTTCCGCCCGCGCGCGCAACAGCGCGAGATGGCCGCAAGCATTCACCAGGCGATCAAGGACAACGCGGTGCTGGTGGCCGAGGCCGGCACCGGCACCGGAAAGACCTACGCCTATCTGGTGCCCGCGCTGCTCAGCGGTGGCAAGGTGATCATCTCCACCGGCACCAAGACCTTGCAGGACCAACTCTTCAATCGCGACCTGCCCACCGTGCGCGCCGCGCTCAAGGTGCCGGTGACGATTGCCCTGCTGAAGGGGCGCGCAAACTATGTGTGTCCCTACCATCTTGAGCGCAACGCCCAGGATGGTCGCTTCCTGCACGCCCAGGATGCGGCCGATTTGCGCGTCATTGCCCGTTTTGCGAAAACCACCCCCACCGGTGACAAGGCCGAGTGCACCTCCGTGCGCGAGGATTCGCCTGCCTGGCTGGCGGCCACCTCGACCCGGGACAACTGCCTGGGGCAGGAATGCCCGCACGTCAAGGAGTGTTTCGTGATGGCGGCCCGCCGGGCGGCGATGGAGGCCGACCTGGTGGTGGTCAATCACCACCTGTTTTTTGCCGACGTGATGCTGCGCGACGGCGGCATGGGCGAGTTGCTGCCCGCCTGCAATGCGGTGATCTTCGATGAAGCCCATCAGTTGCCCGAGGTGGCCAGCCTGTTCTTCGGTGAAACCGTATCCACTGCCCAGGTGCTGGAACTGGCGCGCGACACCCGTTCGGAAGGGCTGGCGGCTGCGCGTGACTTTCGCCCGCTGACCGACGCCACGCGCAACCTGGAAAAGGCGGCCCGCGACCTGCGACTGGTATTTGGCGCAGAATCCGCACGCCTGTCACACACGCAGGCGGCAGAGCGGGAAGGTTTCAGCGACGCAGTGGATGCCCTTCAGACCGAACTGGAAAGCTTTCGCGAGCTGCTCGCCACCCAGGCCGAACGCTCCGAAGGGCTGGCCAACTGCCTGCGCCGCACCGATGAGCTGCTCGAACGGCTCGGGCGCTGGCATGTGCCGGAAGGGCTCGAAGTCATCCGCTGGGTGGAGGTGTTCACCCAGTCACTGGCGCTCAACGCCACGCCGCTGCATGTTTCCGGGGTGTTCAAGCGCCAGCTCGAAGCCCAGCCCCGTGCCTGGATCTTCACCTCGGCCACGTTGGCGGTGGGGCGTGACTTTACCCACTACTGCAACGAACTGGGCTTGTCATGGCTGGACACTCCGCCGCGCACCGCCGTGTGGGGCAGCCCCTTCGATTACGGCAACCAGGCGATGCTGTATGCGCCCTCCGGCATGCCGGACCCGAATGCGCCCGGCTATGTGGCGCAGGTGGCACAGGTTTGTCTGCCCCTGATCCGTGCCGCACGCGGCCGGGCCTTCGTGTTGTGCACCTCGCTGCGTGCAATGCGCCAGATCCATGGCTTGCTGGTCGATGCGTTGGCGAAGGAGGTCGACAACACGCAGGGTGACGCGCCGCTGCCGGTGCTGCTGCAGGGCGAAGGGTCGCGGAGCGAACTGCTGGAGCGTTTCCGCAAGCTTGGCAATGCGGTGCTGGTGGCCAGCCAGAGTTTCTGGGAAGGGGTGGATGTGCCGGGCGACGCGTTGTCGCTGGTGGTGATCGACAAGCTGCCCTTTGCGCCCCCGGATGACCCGGTGCTTGCCGCGCGCGTCGAGCACATGCAGAAGTCCGGCCGCAACCCCTTCATGCACTACCAGTTGCCGCGCACCGTGATCAACATGAAGCAGGGGGCCGGGCGGCTGATCCGCACCGAGGCCGACCGTGGGCTGCTGTGTATCTGCGATCCGCGCATGGTGGACAAGCCGTACGGCAAGATGGTGTGGCGCAGCCTTCCGCCCATGCGCCGCACCCGCATCGAGGCCGAGGCGGTGGCCTTTCTGGAAACCCTGCAGGTGCGCACAGGACGCCGCAGCCCGGGAGCTGATTCGCCGCCTCCGCAGTCCAGCACCTGACGGCCCGCTGTGCTGCGGGCCAGCAATTCTCATTCTTCGTGTGGAAAGGTGATTGATTGACTGCGTGCAACATCGAGCGTGTGACCTCTGCTACCCCATCCATGAATCCTCTCGATCTCGAATTGAAAGATGCGGTCCTGTCCGGGGATGTGCATCGGGTGCGGATTGCAATCAGCTACGGCGCCAATCCGAATGCGGTCGACCAGTACGGGAATCCTGCGCTGGAATGGGCGTTCGACAGCTGGACACCGGCACCGCGCCTGCCCGTGGCGCAGATGCTGGTGTCGCTGGGTGCGGATGCGAGTTTCGAAGGCTTCGACTATCCGGGCAGTCCTCTTTATGTGACCACCTTCACGAAACGGGCCGAGGAGGTCGAGTTCCTGCTGGCCCACGGGGCGAACCCGAATCCGGTGATGGATAGCTCGGAAACCCTCTATGACGAGGTGGAGTTCGACTACCGTTACGACCTTTGGGACTTGAACCTGCCGCACAAGCCCAGCGACGCTGACAGAGCGAGCGAGGCTGCATGGCTCGACCACCTTGATCGATGCGCGGCTGTTTCAAAAAAAACGCGCCCCGACTACCTGCGCGTTCTGTTGCGCTACGGCGCAATGGGAGGGCAAATGCGAGACCGGCGACGAAAAGAGCGCTTACAGGCTGGCATTGTTCAGAAGATCGTTTCAGGTGGCCAGACTGGCGCTGACCGTGCTGCGCTGGACTGGGCGATCGAGCAGGGCATCCCGCATGGTGGCTGGTGCCCTGATGGGCGACTCGCTGAAGACGGGCGAATCGCTGATCGCTACCAAGTGTTGGAGCTTTCTGGCAGCGGCTATCGACAGAGAACCCGAAAAAACGTTGCGGACAGTGACGGGACGCTCATCGTCAATCTCGGTGAGTTGGATGGTGGTACACTCGCAACCCAGCGATTTGCAGGGAAACTTGGCAAACCGTGCATGGTGGTCCAGGCTGCGGCAAACCAACGTGCTTGGCAGGCTGAAGCTCTGAATCGCTGGCTGCACGAGCACCACATCGTGACCCTGAACATCGCCGGTCCGCGAGAGAGCAAGAGGAGGGGCATCTACAACATGACGAAAACGTTGCTGGATGCCTGGCTGGGTAATCGAATCGATGCGGAGGCATCCACCGCTGAGGTCAAGTAGCGTGTGAAGTCTCTTGTGTGAGCTCGTCACGGTAGCAGCCCGTTTGGGTATCGTCTTCACGATCCGGGTGCGCGTAGCCTTGTCGTAGCCCATCAGCGACAGCCCCTGCCAGACAGCTGATGTCAGGGAGATGCAACCGAAAACGCCAGCATTCGCCAAGATTCGCTGGTGTCATGGTAACGCCAGCGCGCTCCGGCTGAAGCACGCCAACATGCGCATCATAAAAATGCTGATGGCATTTGATGGTCATCCGTATCGACGCCTCGCCATAGTCTGCATATACTTGCCCGACCCACCCATGTGACCGATTCTGGCTGCGCGATCCGCTGGCGCTGTATGGGGTCAGGAATGCGGTGCTGGCGCCGGGTTACAGTGAACCCCGGCCCAAGCTCTACCCACGCAAGTCATGATCACCGCCTATCACGCAAAGTACTACGCCCACGAACTGATCCGTCGCCATGCGGCAGACGGTGTCGACCGGCTGTCCCAGTCCCTGTTCGATGCCAGCGTCGACCTCAATCCGCACCAGATCGATGCTGCGCTCTTTGCCTTGCGCAATCCCATGCAGCAAGGGGTGCTGCTGGCTGATGAAGTCGGGTTGGGCAAAACCATCGAAGCGGCGTTGGTGCTCTGCCAGTACTGGGCCGAGCGACGGCGTAACCTGCTTGTCATCTGCCCGGCCAGCTTGCGCAAGCAATGGGCGCAAGAACTGCACGACAAATTCGCCGTGCCGACCACCGTCGTGGATGCCATCGCCTTGCGCAAGCAATCGGCGGGCGACCTGCATGCAAGCTTGCAGCGGATCAGCGGCAAGTCAGTCATCATTTTGTCGTACCAGTTCGCCGCCCGCCTGGAGGCTGAGCTCTGCGCGATCCCCTGGGATCTTGTGGTCATCGACGAAGCACACAAGTTGCGCAATGCCCACCGTGCCAGCAATCGCACTGGCCAGGCGCTCAAGCGTGCTCTGGAGGGCCGCAAGAAGCTGCTGCTCACGGCCACTCCGCTGCAGAACTCGCTGATGGAGTTGTACGGACTCTCCACGCTCATCGACGAGCACCTTTTCGGTGACGAAACCGCCTTTCGCAAACGCTTCATGGGGGCAAGCGCCAGCCTGGATGAACTGCGCATGCGTCTGGCAGGCTTTGCCAAGCGCACGCTGCGGCGCGAGGTGCTCGAATACATCAAGTACACCGAACGCAAGGCACTCACCCAGCCCTTTGCACCCACCGATGACGAACAGTCACTCTACGACCGCATCAGCGCTTTTCTGCAGAAAGACGACTCCTTTGCCCTACCGCGACGGCAAAAACACCTCACGGGTCTGATCCTGCGCAAGCTGCTGGCGTCCAGCGCACATGCGGTTGCCGCCACCTTGATCACGATTCGTGCGCGCCTGGAGCGCCTGCTTGCCGGCGAATCCGCCGCCGATGCAAGCGAGTTGATCGAGCGCCTCGTCGAAGACGACGATCTTGAGCAGGACTATCTGGAAGACGCCGACGACTTCGAAAACGACAGCGCCGAGGGCGGGAGTGCCGAGCCTGGTCAAGTGGCACCCAATGCACAGGACAGCAACGCACTGGACAAAACTGCACTGCGTGCCGAAATCGCCGAGATCACCGCTTTCATCGATGCAGCGCAGACCCTGCAGACCGACACCAAGGCACAGGCCCTGCTCAAAGCCCTGAAGCTTGGCTTCGACAAGATGGCCGAGCTCAAGGCGCCGCGCAAGGCCATCATCTTTACCGAGTCGCGCCGCACTCAGGAGTACCTGCACCGTTTCCTCAGTGCCAATGGGTACGCCGGCAAGCTCGTGCTCTTCAGTGGCAGCAATAATCACGAAGACGCCACCGCCACCTACCAACGCTGGCTTGAAAAGTTCAAGGGCACGGACAAGGTCACCGGATCGCCCCAGGTCGATCGCCGCACCGCACTGATCGACCAATTCCGTGGCGAGCTCGACCCAGCTGGCGCAGGCCCCGAGATCATGATCGCCACCGAGGCGGCTGCCGAAGGCGTCAACCTGCAGTTCTGCGCCCTCATCATCAACTACGACCTGCCGTGGAACCCCCAGCGGGTGGAGCAGAGAATCGGCCGTTGCCACCGCTACGGGCAAAAGTTCGACGTCGTAGTGATCAATTTTCTCAACACCCGCAATCAGGCCGACCAACGCGTACTGGAATTGCTCACTGAAAAATTCCAGCTCTTCTCCGGTGTCTTCGGAGCGTCAGACGAAGTACTGGGCCGTATTGAAAGCGGTATCGACTTCGAAAAGCGCATTCTGCAGATTTACGAAACATGCCGGCGGACGGACGAGATCGAGGCGGCCTTCAATCAATTGCAGGCCGAACTGGAAACCTCCATTGCAGACCGCATCAAGGATACCCAGACCCAGCTCCTGGAAAACTTCGACCAGGATGTCCATGACCGCCTGAAACTTCGACTGGATGAAGCCGAGGCGCGACTCGACAAGCTGGGGCGGTGGTTCTGGGGTGTCACCCGCTATGCGCTGACCGGCCATGCGCGCTTCGACGAAGCCGCCTACGCTTTCTCGCTGAGCAAGCCGCCAGTCAGTCTTGCAGCACACAGTCCGGCGGGGCGTTATCAACTCATCCGCGGTGCCGCCCAGCCCGACATGCTGGCACACGCCTACCGCATGAACCACCCGCTGGGCGAATGGAGCATCAACACCAGCCTGCAGGCCCCAACCCCTGCCGCGCAACTCAGCTTCAACTACAGCGCACACGGGGCCAGGATTTCGGTGGTCGAACACCTGCGTGGTCGCACCGGCTGGCTGACCTTGGTGCGCCTGTCCGTTACCGCTTTTGAAACCACCGAGACCCTGCTGTTTTCCGGCCTCACCGACGATGGCGAGGCGCTCGACCAGGAAACCTGCGAAAAGCTGTTCTCCATCCAGGCAGCCGCCGCTCCCCAACCGCTACCGGTGTCGCCCGCCCCAGCCGAGCGCCCACCCGAGCGGCTGCTCGGCGACAGCCAGCGCCGGGTGCAGGCCACCATTGCGGCCATTCTGGAAGCCAACCAACGGCTTTTCAATGAAGAACGCGACAAGCTGGAAAAATGGGCCGAAGACAAGCTGCTCGCCGCCGAAGAGGCACTCAAGAACACCAAAGCCCGCATTGCCCAGCTCAAGCGTGACGCTCGCAAGGCCACCACCTTGCAGGAGCAATCCGACATCCAGCGCGAACTCTCCGACCTTGAACGTCTGCAGCGCAAACAGCGCCAGGAAATCTTCGCGGTCGAAGACGAGATCATCGAAAAGCGCGACCAACTCATCGATGCCCTGCAGCAGCGCCTGCAGGAAAAAACCGAAACCCAGGCACTGTTCACCCTGCGCTGGCAGGTGGTGTAAGGCCCACACATCCCGGTATCAAGGCACACTCATGAGCACTCTTCACAACGCGAAATTCCAGGCCCTGGTTGCCAAGCTGCGCGAAATCTTCCAGATCGACCGCCCGGATCTCGACTTCGGCATCTACCGTATCCTCAACGCCCGCGCGGGCGAGATCAACGACTACCTGCAAAACCGGCTGGCCGAGAAGGTGCAGACTGCGCTCAGCAGCGGTAACGAGGCCCAACGTGAGCATGTGGCGCGCGAGCTGCAGGAAAAGGAAGCCCAGTATCAAGCCGATGGCATCAATCCGGATACGGTACCCAAGGTGCAGGAACTCCGCCAGAAGCTGGCACAGTACAGCGCCGGCGCCAGCGAGCACGAGAACGCCGTGTTCTCGCACCTGCTCACCTTCTTCTCACGCTACTACGAAAGTGGCGACTTCATCAGTCAGCGCCGCTACAAGGGGGACACCTACGCCATCCCCTACGCGGGCGAAGAGGTGATGCTGCACTGGGCCAACAAGGACCAGTACTACACCAAGAGCGGCGAAAACTTCAGCAACTACAGCTTCAAGCTCCCCGAAGAAAATGGAAAACCCGGCCGCACGGTGCATTTCCGCCTCGCCGCCGCCGATACCGCCAAGGACAACCGCAAGGACAACGACAAGGAGCGCCGCTTTGCCCTGGTGGCGGCCAAGACCGTCACCCGTGTGGATGAAAACGGTGACGAGGTCGAGGAAGAACTGCTGCCCGTGGAGGAAGTTTCGGGTGCGGACGGCAAGCAGGAGCTGATCATCCGCTTCGAGTACGCCGCCCAGCCCAAAGGCACCAAGCAGGACGCACTGGTCACAAAGGCAGTGGAAAGCGTGCTGGCGGACACCGCCGTCAAGGCCCGCTGGCTGGCCTTGGGCAACCGCGCACCCACCGAGAAGAACCCGCAGCGCACCCTGCTTGGAAAACACCTGAGCGACTACACCACCAAGAACACGGCGGACTACTTCATCCACAAGGA
>Ga0172382_10012967_pt1 | contig 10796 bp, 12 predicted proteins | sample Leawel138RmetaG_FD_122245 | JGI IMG/M metagenome (GOLD analysis project Ga0172382, IMG submission 122245) | Leachate microbial communities from a municipal landfill in Southern Ontario, Canada - Leachate well 138R metaG | ecosystem: Engineered > Solid waste > Landfill > Unclassified | place...
ATGGATAGTTTTATATCGACGATGAGGATGATCGACTATTTTATCCAATGCAAGGCTATTGTCGAGGCCGGGTTTATAGGCCTTATCGCCGATCCGCTGGTATTCGGGCATCTGCTGGTAGAGGTAGTCGAGAGTTTCGTTATAAGTCATGAGTTGATTCGTTGATTTACTGATTTAATGATCCCGATAACTTATCCCGATTTATCGGAAAGTAGTGATGATTGGATAAAAAGTGGGAAGGTGATTAGTGAAATGAGGGTGTACCACAACAGTGGTTCCACCCTCATTATATTGATTATTTTCCTTTGGACTGATACTTCAATCAATTCTTCAGCGGTAATGCCGAGTATTGCCTTGAGTAACGCAATTGTTGGTCCACGTAGTTTTCGTTGTACGAAACTGTCACATCTGTAATTTTACCTTTGGCGTCGGTCACAAGCTTGTAAACCGGGTTTACAAAACCCTTGTATGGAGCAATGTTGAGTGCTTCATAACGTGACAGGATCTCTTTATGCAGATCGGCATTTACTTTTACACCATATTTTTCTACCAGGTTTTTACCCGCTTCGTAATCACCCTCAGACTTAATCCGTTGCACTTCGGTCAGTAACTCACCGAAGAGGTTGCGCAGCTTGTCGTAGTCATTGACCACCACGTAGGTTTTCCCATCACGTTGCTCCAACTCCACTACTTTGTCCGCTTTTCCGTTTTCGATTACCCAGTTGGAGATTAGTGCGCGATTCCGCATATGTGCCTGCTCGATCTCTTTACCCGGTTGAATACGGGTGAGCTGTGTCATGGCGCCATTCATGATGTAGCCATAGTACTCGGTTTTATATGCTTCGTTGTCGGGTAGAAGTCCCAATTCCACTAATTTGGAATCGGCCAGGTAATAGAGTGCGAAGAGATCGGCTCTTGTCTCTTCTAAAGGAGATCCATAGGCCCTGAGCGCATCACCGTCCACACCCGGAAGCAGTTTACCCGAACCATGTCCGAGACATTCATGCAGGTCGGTATGGAGATTGTCGGTGAGTGTGCCATATTTCTTGGCATATTCCCGTTCGGTGTCACTCCACATGAACTCTTCTTTAAACCCATTCCCTTCCGCGGCTTTGTCATACGCAAAAGTGATATTGTCGATGGTTACCGATTTGGAGCCATGGTCGTGTCTGATCCAGTCGGCGTTCGGCAGGTTGATACCGATCGGCGTGGCCGGATAGCAGTCGCCACCCAGCATGGCAGCCGTGATGACTTTGGCAGATATCCCTTTCACCTCTTCTTTTTTGAAGCGGTCGTCGATAGGTGAGTTGTCTTCGAACCATTGGGCATTCTCGCTGATAATTCTTGTCCGTTCGGATGCTTCTATACTTTTGAAATTTACCAACGACTCCCATGTAGCCTTCATACCGAGCGGATCGGCATAGTTTTCGATAAAACCGTTGATAAAATCCACACGCGAGTCGGTATCGGACACCCATTGTACCGAATAGTCGTCGAACGTTTTCAGGTCACCTGTACGGTAGTAAGAAATCAATGTGTTGATCACCTCTTTCTGATGATCGTTTTCAGCGACGGTTGCCGCTTTCTCCAACCATTCGATAATACGTTCAATGGCTTTATCGTACATACCGCCCAATTTCCATACCCGCTCGGTAACAGTGCCGTTTTCTTTCACCACTTTGCTATTGAGGCCATACGATACCGGCGTATTGTCGTTAGGATCCTTCATCGCGTTATAAAAATCTTCTACCTCTTTTTGGGTTACCCCTTCGTAGAAGTTCACAGCCGAGGTTGCCACGATATCGGCGCCCGGCGACTGATTCATCCGTTTAGGCATCACATTCGGGTCGAACATTACAGGGAGAATCTCATTGAGAGTCTCATCGGCAGCCATCCCGTCGCGGAAAGGCATACGACCCGGATCGACACTTTTCACGATAGAGACAAAGTAATCCTGCGGGAATTCCGGGATGATTTTGTCTTCGGAATAGTGGTGATGGATGCCGTTGGCCATCCATATCCGTTTCAGGTAGGTCTCGAAATATTTCCAGTTTTCGGACGATTTGTCGCCCATATAGTTCTCGTAAACTCCTTCGCAAACCCGGCGGATAGTCATGTTGTAACGGTTGTGTTGATCCCAAAGGATATCGCGGCCCTCAAGTGCCGCCTGCGATAAATAATAGATCAGCTCCTTCTGTTGCAACGAAAGACTGTTAAAGCCGGGGACAGGATAACGGAGTATTTCGATATCTGCAAACCGATCGACTTTGTATTCGAATGTGGCGTAATCGATACCGTCGTCGGTCGGTGCCTGCTTACCGGCTTCGTTGCTGTTGTTGCAGGCTATCAGCAGAGATAAAAGGGTGGACATAAATAGTACTTTTTTCATACGATTAAAATTATTGACTTTCAAATGTATCGTATGGAACTCGCATTTAATCATGAACTTGGGTGAAATCATTTTAATGCTCGTTTCATATTGAATACTAGTTGGTTTTAAACTTGTAAGAGACGGAAGCTAATTCCTGGTTTGCTTTGGTGATCTTATTTTTCAGGCTTTCTTTATAACCTGCCAGTTTCTCCTGTACTGATTCATCACCTGTAGAGATCATTTGCAATGCAAGAATAGCCGCATTTAACGCACCGTTAATTCCAACGGTTGCTACCGGAATGCCGGGAGGCATCTGTACAATAGCGAGCAAAGCATCCATTCCGTCTAAAGATGACTTGATGGGTACACCGATCACAGGAAGGGTAGTCATCGAAGCGATGACTCCGGGGAGATGTGCTGCCATACCGGCTGCCGCAATAATCACTTTAATACCTCTGTTCTTGGCTCCTTTTGCAAACTTTTCCACCTCTTCGGGAGTACGGTGTGCAGAAAGAGCATTTATCTCGAACGGGATTTCCATTTCATTGAGAAACTGGGCTGCTTTTTCCATCACGGGCAGATCGGATGTACTACCCATGATAATGCTTACTAATGGGGTCATTTTTTTTAGAATAAAGAGTAAAGAGTAAAGAGTAAAGAGTAAAGACTGTTAAAACCAAGAGCCAAGACTAAATTAGCATATTATTCACATTGGCTCATTAGTTTTACTTTCCGATAAACTCCTTATATTCGGCTGCTGACATCAGTCCGGACAGTTCATCTGCATTCTGGACTGCTATCCTGATAATCCATCCATTGCCGAACGGATCACTATTGACCAATTCCGGAGCATCTTCCAGTTTGGCGTTCACTTCCAATACCTCACCTGCGACAGGCATCATCAGGTCGGATACGGTTTTCACAGCTTCAATGCTTCCAAAAACTTCTCCCAAACCGAGATTCTCACCTTCTGTGGTTACATCAACAAAGACAATTTCGCCCAATTCACCTTGTGCGAAATCAGTAATTCCAACATACGCTTCGTTACCTTCTACTCTTACCCATTCATGATCGGAAGAGTATTTTACATTTTCAGGAAAATTCATAATGATTGTAGTTTAAAAATTATTTTATGTGGTAAATATACGATATAATTCTATTATGCCAAAAAGAGCCATTCCATTCATGGTTGTACTCCTATCCAAACGAAGGAGAAAGAGAGTAAAAATCCCAATAAAAATCCTGCAATCACCTGGGCAAGGGTGTGACGTTTGAGGATAAGCCTCGATGTGCCTACCAGGCCCGCGATGATAAATAATCCCATAAACATAAAATAAGGATTAGAATGTTCCACAAAGTAACTTACCGACATGGCACCTCCAATAAGTCCTCCAATCCCAAACATATGTGCGCTAATCTTCCACTTTAGGGTGACAAGGATGGCGACGAGCATGATTGCCACTGAGGAAACCATGATCATCAAAAACCATGCAGGCATACGCATCCTGTAATAAAAAAAGATCATCACAGAATAAGAAACTAAGGTGATCATATAAGGATAGATCCGTTCATGCCGTACTTTCAGCGAAAGGTCGGAGATAACTCCTGTCTTATAGAGAATGAAAATAAGGACAGCCGGGATTGCAAATGAAAATAGGGCAACCGGCGTAATTATCAACCAAAACTGCTGTATATAAGTTACCCCGAAGTAAGTATATACAAATAGGAGCATTACTCCGTATATGGGCATCAGTAGGGGTTGAAATATAGTGGAGATTAAGTGTGCGATAGACTTCATCCTGTAACCAGTTTTGAATTGGCAAAGTTATATTTTTTTTCTCAATCGTGCTACAGGAATATTCAATTGTTCACGATATTTAGCTACTGTACGGCGTGCAATCACATATCCTTTCTGGTTGAGTATCTTTGTAAGTTGATCGTCAGTGAGTGGTTTGATGGGATTTTCATTGTCAATATTTTCTTTGAGGATCAACTTGACCTCTCTCGAGGAGATATCTTCTCCGGTATTGGTCTGCATAGCCTCCGAAAAGAAAAATTTAAGTGGATAAATACCGGTATTGGTCTGTACATATTTGCTATTACTTACCCGGGAGATGGTTGAGATATCGAATCCTGTTCTTTCAGCCACATCTTTCAAGATCATGGGCTTGAGTTGGGTTTCATCCTCCGTCAGGAAAAAGTCATATTGTAAGCTCACAATTGCTTCCATAGTCCGCTGGAGTGTGTTTTGGCGCTGTTTCACCGCATCGATAAACCATTTAGCAGCATCTACTTTCTGTTTCATGAAGAGAACTGCCCGTTTATCGTCGTTAGACATGCTTTCCCTGTTTTCGTTGTATCCCTTGAGCATTTCCGAGAAAGAGCGATTTACCTGCAGGCTGGGTATATTGTTGGTGTTGAGTTGAATGGAGATATCTCCATTATAAGAGTCTACGATAAAATCGGGTGTGATATTGTTCATGGCAATCTGCATGGTGCCACCCAAAGCATTGCCCGGTTTCGGGTTCAAAGAGACGATCTCATTAATGGCATCGCGCAGCTCATCCTGGTCAATATTCATCTGCCGGATAATCTTATCGTAATGCTTTTTGGAAAATTCTTCAAAGTAGTCGGACAGGATGACTCTGGCATGTTTCACTGGTAATGATGGGGCACATCGTTCTAATTGAAGCAGGAGACACTCCCTTAGATTACGGGATCCCACGCCTGCCGGTTCCAAATCTTGGATTTCATACAGTACATCTTCCATTTGTAGGGGAGATACCTCTATTTGTTGCTGGAATAACAAGTCGTCAGAGATCGATTGCAGATCGCGTTGTAGATAACCGTTCTCATCGAGATTGCCAATAATATATTCAGCGATCAACTGCCTGTGTCCGTCCAGTTGTAATAAGCCTATCTGTTCTTGTAGCGAGTCACTTAATGATTTGTCGTCATAATAATTGATCTCTACAATATTGGTTTCGTTCTTCCGGTTACTTCCGCTCAACCGATAGTCCGGGATGTCATCTTCTGATGCATAGTCACCCAGTATGATCTCTTCCTGGGACAGAATCTCCTCCGGGGCTTCATGATTATCTTCCTCTTCATCGGTAGGTCTGGAGTCTGATACTTCCAAGGCGGGATTATCTTCTATCTCCTGCTTGATACGGTCTTCCACCTCCACCGAGTTGAGTTCCACCAGTTTTATAACCTGCATTTGCAGAGGTGAGAGACGTTGTGTCTGTTTTAATTCCTGTTGTTGTTTCAGAGCCATAAATGTGAATGAAAAGTCTATTGTAGAAGACAAAGATAATGATTTCTATTCCATAAAACAATCGTCATAACCGGCATGGCAAGTGAGGGGAGAAAGGGCGTATGAGTCGTATTCATCATAGGCAGGGCCCGGTTTTCCGTTGATCACGATAATTCTGTCAAGACGTACTTGACCTCCATTTTGAAAAAGAAGAAATTGTCCTTCTTTTCCTTGATCATCTATTTTGATGATTTCTCCTCGAGATTCTTCCAATTGCGGTTCATTGGTGAAAGCAAAATAGATCACTCTGGCTTCATTCTTTTCCATTTCCCGATCAAAAAGTTCAAAATAGACAGGATCGATGGGCATATATTTCGGTTTCATATGATTAAAACTATTTATTTTCAAATGTATCATATGGAACTCGCTTTAATCATCTTCTTGGCTGTAATGATTTAGATGCTCGTTTCATACGATTATTTTATTTTTTACATTTTGGTGTATGGAACTCGCGATATTGACTCCGTCGATTACAAAGTAATTCATGAACTTGGGTGAAATCATTTTCATGCTCGTTTCATATCTTTTTTAGATTTAAGAACCAAGAATAATAGAGACAAGACCGCTACATCGTGACATTCAGAAATTGATGTATGATTTGTTTTATTCTTCGCTCTTCTGTTTTTATTATTAAACTGTTTTTATAAAACAAACTCATTTTGCATTAGGTTCATTAAGGCGAAGTTCGAGAATCAATTTGTCAAGGATCCCGCGAAGAATCAAATCTGTAATTTGTTGTAAAATCGGCTGATCAACAAAATGTTTATTACTATCTTTACCCATCGTTGTGTTTTGTGTTTTTTCACTCAACTTTCGCATGTAAATTGGAGGACTCCGCTTTAGTTGCAACTATACATCTTGCGAAACTCGTATTTTTAAAAATAACATCTTGGGATAAAACCGACAATGGCTAATCTCCCTTTTTTTAATTTATAAAAATGAAATCTATTAAACTAATTTCGGAATTGGCACTGCTGTTGATAATATCACTCATCAGCTGCTCATCAGCCAAAGGAGGGAAATTGATGTGTGAACAGGGCGTAAACATTCGTGGATTTAATGTTCTGCCTGAAAATAGCGCAAGGATTAACAGGATTAACCTTCAGAAAGCAATTGATTGGGCCTCAGAGAAGGGGGCTGCTCTTTTTGTAGAACCCTCAGAGATGCCTTATTCGATTGAAGGAGGTATAATTCTTAAAAAAAATGTCTCATTGATAGGTGTCCATGGGCCAACACCACGGGGCACCATCGATCCTAATCAAAAAGGAAAACCGGTAGGGAGTGTTTTTAGCATCACCGATAGAGCCAATGCTTTTATTACGGTAGAATCTGCAACTCAGATCAAAGGCATTCAGTTCTGGTATCCAGAACAAACTGTGGATGATCCAACAAAAATAATTTCTTATCCTGCCACCATACAAACATCTAAAACCAGTTCAACGCAGGGAGTATTTCTGTCGTGCCTCACATTCTATGGTGAATATTTGGCAATGGATTTTAATTGTGATCCTCAATATGTCTGTGAATTAATGACTTTCGAACATTGTTATGGTTTTCCACTTAGTGGTGAATTCATCAGAATAGATTACTGTTACGATATTCCTCGGCTATTACACTGTCACGTGAATCCAGCAATACAAAGGTTTATAGGTGGCCAATATTCCCCCGCAGTTGTGGATGCAGTGATAGCAAAGAAAACTTTTGCTTATTCAATCAATCATACTGATAATGCTCAATTGATTGATATTTTCACGTTTGGAACCTATGGGGGGATTCTGCTTGGAGGTGATACTTATGGTCAATTGACCAACTTTAATCTGGACTGTGTGGCGGTTGGCATTCACAAAAAGGGGAACAATACATTTAATAGAAACTGGCAGATTGCTCAAGGTTCTATTATTGCAAACACAGGTGAATCAGTAGAGAATATTCATCCCATAATAATAGAAGGCGAGGGACATACTTCTTTTACTAATGTGGAAGCTTTTTCCGGATCAAATCCCGCTCTTACTACAGTCAATGAAAATCAATCTTGGGATTTCATGCTAATAGAAGGAGATGAAAAAACAACAGTCTCTCTTTTTGGCTGCAGGATGAGAAATTATAGATCAGACCATCCGTTTACTATGCGAAATAAGAATGCCATAATATACGCTGTGGGGTGCATAGATAAAGATGAAAATCTGTTCTCATATTGATTTTTCTGCAAGGTTCCGACAGGGATGGTCGCTTTTCCCATTTCTTGGGATTAAATAATTTGAAAATATGAAAAATTAAAACTTTTTACTACCTTTGAAATGTAAATAATGTCTAAAACAGGAATCACAATGATATTCAAATTTTTAATACTGTCCGATGAAGTAGATAACTTCAAGAGAGAAATTAAAATAGATGCGGATGCCACATTTCTGGATCTTTACAATGCCATTATAGATTGTACCGGATTCAGTAATAAAGAGATGGCGTCGTTTTTCCTTTGTGACAATAAATGGCGCAAGAAACAGGAAATCACTCTGGTGGAGATGGATACCTATTCCGATGAGGATTCTTATATTATGGAAGAATGCATATTAAGCGATTATCTCGAGGATGAAAAACAAAAACTGATGTTTGTGTTCGATTACTTTAATGAACGCGCATTGTTTATTGAATTGTCGGAACTAATTCCCGGTAAAAATCAAAAATCTCCTCTCTGCACATTCTCACTGGGAGAAGCACCTAGGCAGATTGCCGATATTGAGGAGGTTAAATCAGATACAGCTTCATTAGATATGGGTGAATCTTTTTATGGTGACGAGAGTTTTGAATTGGACGAATTGGACAGAGAAGGATTTGATGGATTAGATGATGCTTTGGCAGAACCGGATACCAACGATCTTTATTGAAAATGAATACTCTCCTTGTGCTGCTTGGACCCACAGGTGTTGGCAAGACAGAATGGAGCCTGAAAATTGCCGAGGCGTTGAAATCTCCTATTCTCTCTGCTGATTCGCGCCAGATATATAAAGGAATGGTTGTTGGTACGGCAGCACCTACCTCAGCACAATTGAGCCGGGTACCACACTATTTTGTGGGCACGCTCTCTCCGGAAGATTACTACAGCGCCAGTGAATATGAGCGGGATGCGCTCTCACTACTTCAGGAACTGTATAAGCAATATCCGGCCGTAGTGATGGCAGGAGGTTCTATGATGTATATCGATGCCGTTTGTAAAGGAATTGATGATATTCCTACCATAGATGAAACACTCCGTAATGAATTACAGGAGCTTTACCTGAAAGAAGGAGTTGATCCCATACGCCAGCAATTGAAAATTCTTGATCCTGTTTTTTACAACGAGGTAGACCTGAAAAATCCCAAACGGGTGATCCATGCTTTGGAGGTGTGCCTGATGGCTGGAAAACCTTATTCGTCACTTCGTACTAATCTTGAGAAAAAACGTCCGTTCCGGATTGTCAAAATTGGTTTTACCCGTGAGCGCGAAGAACTGTACGACCGTATCAACCGGCGGGTGGATCAAATGATCGAAGAGGGATTGGTAGAGGAGGCGAGAGGTTTTTATCCTCAACGTCGCCTCAATTCACTCAATACGGTGGGGTACAAGGAGCTTTTTGACTATTTCGACGGGAAGTGTACCCTTGATTTTGCGATAGAAAAAATAAAACAACACAGCCGTAATTATGCCCGTAAGCAGCTTACCTGGTTTAAAAAGGACAAAGAAACGGTCTGGATCAACCTGTCCGATGAGAATGAAGATGTAATCGGAAAAATATTAAAGTTATCTGTTCATCAGTGAAATAACATAGGTATATTAATCAAACGAAATTCACTTGACTTATTTCCTTACCAAAAGCGTGTAGGGACTTTTCAATCTTCTTTACTGTTTTGGGTGATGGGCGTCGATGGCCGGTCAGGTAATGGCTTAATTGTTTTCGGTTGATACCGGTTAAGCGTCCTAATCCCGCGAGAGATAACTTTTTACTATAATATTCCAGGAATGATGGGATATCATACGTAAATTCAAACTCAAGGTCTTCAGGAAACGCCTTCCCCTCGTCAGTAAACATCGCTTTCATATCATTCACACATACATTAAAATCTGCAATAGTATCTTCCACGCTATCACCTTCACCGAACAGGCCGAAATTCAGATGTTCGTAATAATCCATATTAGCTTGATAACGTTCGTCTTTACCTCTTGAAATAACTACATTTGCTTTCATTTTTTATCTTTTTTTTCGGAGATCACAATGTAACTCCTGATTGTTCTTCAATTGAATTCTTTGTCTTGTTATGAGCCTCTTCACTGTTGTGTCTCGATACCGGAAAATACCTTTCGGTTATCGGACTGTACCATATTTCGTGATTGGCTCCCTGCCTGTGTAGAAAACAACCTCCTTTGGTGAGTTTCCTCTTAATTTCTGAAAATTTCATAATGTCAATTCTCGCTTGATTAACACCCTGTAAAGATAGTCATTTGTCTATCATTTTCCAAATATTAATCGGGAATTTTTATATTATAAAACATATCAAACTTAAATAAAAGAGTCGAGATTGTATACACGAGCCAATAGAAATCAAGGCCAAAGCGTTCTATAGGTAATTAACGTGCTCTTGGGAACAATGTTTCATTTAAAAAGAAACGGTCTGGATCAACTTGTCCGATGAGAATGAAGATGTAATCGGAAAAATATTAAAGCTATCTGTTCATCAGCGAAATAGTTGAGTTTTACAAACAATTTCAGTAATATCGCACTTCTAAGTTGAACTTAGGCTTGCTGGTTGACTCTGCCCATATGATTTTTTTCCGGGAGTTATTGGTTTATTCGGAAAATTATACTACTTTTGCATCGCTTTTCAGCAAAGAGAACACTCTTCCTTAGCTCAGTCGGTTAGAGCATCTGACTGTTAATCAGAGGGTCCTTGGTTCAAGTCCAAGAGGAAGAGCGGAAAGGTGAAGTTTTAAAGGTTAAACATTCTTCCTTAGCTCAGTCGGTTAGAGCATCTGACTGTTAATCAGAGGGTCCTTGGTTCAAGTCCAAGAGGAAGAGCGGAAAAACGGGTCGAAAGGCTCGTTTTTTTGCTATATACTTAATTCAATTGACAATG
>Ga0172382_10012968_pt1 | contig 10795 bp, 8 predicted proteins | sample Leawel138RmetaG_FD_122245 | JGI IMG/M metagenome (GOLD analysis project Ga0172382, IMG submission 122245) | Leachate microbial communities from a municipal landfill in Southern Ontario, Canada - Leachate well 138R metaG | ecosystem: Engineered > Solid waste > Landfill > Unclassified | place...
GCTCATCATCATTATGATTACAGATGGGGTAGTAATCCAGTTAATTTGAACCCGGATGAAGATAACTTCATGAGAACAACAAATCAATCATCACAGCTTCCTTACCTTCTGTAAACCTTTTTTAATCATACCGACAAGCATCTTTCGCTCTTTACCAGTCATACCGACACCATAGACAGTCGCAGAAGTACAGATAATACTGACTACAGTGACAACCGCAAGCCTTAAGAATCCAGGGGCTATGATCCTTGCTAAAATCAATGGGACAATCGTAGCAATGACGATGACAAGCATTATTCGCAATAGAACTTTAACCAGGAACGCCAACCCGGAAAACTCTACTACCGATCGCGCAATAAGAATCCTAAATATAAAGGCGACAAAACTTATCCCAACACCAACAATCAGAGCGGCAACGGGGGCAGCTCCCATTTTTAAAGCGAGAAAAGCAAGAGGAACATTCAGTAGCATGATACTGCCAACACTCGCCTGATAACGACGAATATTTCCGGTAGCATTTACGCTTGCCTTAATTGAGCCCGAAATAGATGTAAGAAACGACTCTATGATGATAATTCGCGTAAATACCACGACATATTCAGGAACAATGCCAAGCCACAGGTTCATAACGGTATGCATCTCTATCATGAGAGGAATTTCGAAGATCAAAAGCAGGAAAGCCGTCATCTTTGAACTCCAGAACACCAACGAGATCACATCTGAATGACGATCCTGCGAATAGACCTTGACAATACGAGGTCGTACAGCTGTATTGAAATTTGAACCAAAACTATTAACCGCACCATTCACCTGCTGAGCGATACTCCTAGCGGCGTTGACCGTAGGACCAAAGAAGATGTTTAGTAGCACGTTGATACCCTGACTTCGGAGTACACCTGCTAGATGTCCGAAAAGGTTCCATGAGGAGAAACTGAGAATCTTCTTGAACAGCGCCAAATCCCAAAATAGCATAACTTTGCATTCTGTGTACTTAATTCGGTTGATCAACCAATACGTACCAAACATCACCAACGAATTCATGAACATCAAGAAGCTATATTGGACGAGTTTATCATAATCAACGACCCGGATGATAAATACAAGAATGAGTTTAAGGCTGACTTCAGCGATACTCAACCATGCAAAGTAGTTCATATCTTCGTGCGCCAGTATCGACGCATGATAAGGTGTTCTTAGGATGGTGACAAAGAAGGAGAAGAGGGCGAAATAGAAAGCCAATCTCGCTGCATCCATCCTTTGCGCTGGGATGACAAGCTGATTGTTCAGCAACCAAAGCCCGAAGGAAAATGAAAGTATCAGTATGGCTACAGATAGGAACAGGTAGATATACACGGTAATACTGAAGGTTCTTACGAGATTATTGTAATCTTTCCGGCCAAGATCATAAGAAAGAAATCGCTGAGACGCTGAAGCAAGTGCGGAACTCAGGAAGTTGAAGAGAAATACGACTCCTGCTACGGCATTGTAGATTCCGTAATCCTCAACTCCAAGAACGTTTATAATGACCCTCACTGCATATAGATTAATCATCATAGTGAAGATCTGTCGCACATAGAGCATGAGGGTGTTCTTAACGATGATGGTATTATTCGACATAATCCTACTCAACTCTCAAAATGGTTTCATCTCGCAAATCTATACGAAAAGGCCGTAAAATTACTACTAACTTATAAGTAAAAACTAATCTTTACAACTTCAATTAAATGCGTGTCACATACTTGTTTCTTGATTTCCTTCATCAATTGGATATTCGCACGCAATAGCACCGATGCTTCGCAGATTCAGCACCACCTGAATTAGGTAAATCCAAGCAACCAAACCGTACTCGTCGTTTCGCTCATATTAAGTTCTCCTGAATCGAAGAAAATCGCACTTCCATTCTGGTAGCGTGATTCGATCAACTCAAACACAGAGGAGACCTGTCTGGTATCCGATGGTAATGACATCAATTCATCAATGAATATATTCTATGTCAGAGGGCTCACTTTAGACCTTCGACAGACGAAGCATCCTAGTGAACTGTAATATTTTTCCCGGTTGGAGGGTTCCTCCCTCCAACCGGCTCAGTTTTTGTGAAACAACTGGCTCACTAAAGCTGTAATCTCCAATAGCTTTACGGTTTTTAAGATCGATTGAGTAGTTATTTCTCAGAAAGTTCAGATCAGAATATAACTTGACAAAGACCTCGCTTTTACAGGATTATTCTGTTAATAGACATATCCTTTTCGCAAGTGCAAGGCTCGGAGGCTAAAAAATGTATACTATACAGACTAAAGATGAAGCCGAAGTAAAAATAATTCCTAAACCTGAAAATATTTCTTGGGAAGAAATTACAGAATTACTGAATATTGCTTTTCAGCAACGTGTTGAGCAAGGCTTGAATTATCTTGCAGCAACACAAGGAGTTGAAGTTACAAAAAGAAGAGTTGCAGGTGGAATCTGTCTTGTAGCACTAATTAATAACAAATTAGTTGGAACTGCTACTTTGCATATCGTAAAAACTGAAAATAATAGAAAAAAATGGTTTTATGAGTCATCTTATGGATATTTAAGCCAGCTTGCTGTCCACCCTAAATACAAATCCAAAGGAATAGGGGGGAAACTTCAAAAAGAAAGAATAAGACTATGCTATGAAAACAAAGTAGATGCTATACTAGGCGACACTTCAGTTCATGCAAAGGATCTATTAGAATGGCATCGGAGAATGGGTGCACAGAAGGTTGGATACTTATCACATACAACAACTAATTATTACTCAGTACAATTTAGAAAACCAATTTATGGTAAGAAATTCAATAATGCTTATGTCTTTATTAGGTACAACTTATCAAAATGCATATGCAAATTAACTAAAACAAAATATGGTAAATTGACATTAATTGGCAGAATAGCAAAAAAAATTATAATAACGGGGAAAAAGCAAACCTTGCCAATTTCTTAATACTCAAACATAGAAGAGTGTTCCAAGCACACTAAAAGTCGACCAGTCTTAGCTCTTCATCGAAGAAGTTGCCTTTTTTATCCATGGTATCCAACATCTGCTAGTGGCAAGGACTATTTTAGTTTACACATTTTTCGAATTTACAATTTCTCTAATTTTTGTTGATGAGATACCTTCGGTTCGGGCTAACAATTGGATATCTTTTTCATTCTTTTTGCAATATCTAAATGCATTCTGGAAATATTGGTGGTTTTGATCAGGACCACATAAGAGAACATCAAAATCTACTGTTGGGAGTGATAAATCAACTCTCTCGTAACGAATTACTTCATCAACGAATCGAATCGCACTCACCATTTTAATTCTATCTTCTAGTGAATACAGAAATTCAACACTTTTAATATTTAGCCTGTCATCATGAACAGCTACAATAAGATAATCGCAATACTCTTTTGCCTTTTTTAGCATGTTTAGATGCCCTATGTGAAAGACATCAAATACACCAAAAGTAATCCCTCTTTTCATCATCTAACCTCTTTTCAGATTTAGAAAAAATCAACCACATCAATCAAGTTACTCATATACAAACTTCCTGTAAAATTAAACCTCAATGCTCAATCAGACTAAGAACCTCGTCAAAATTCTTGCCGCTTGTAGAACTTCAGATTAAAAGAACATCTTTTATCTCATTCACCGCACCGTCCTGAGTCCACCTTAACCTTCTCTGGTTTTTGGTCTTGATTTCAGAGCTTATCATAGAAAGCCCTTCTTAGCCGTTGTGTCCTCTCCGATCATCAAAGCTAATGCCCTTATATTGTGTTACGGCAGACACAACATTGCGGAGACCGTATCTCGAGAAATCAGGAAACTCTGAAATAAATATTGGTAATTCTTTTTCAGGAAAGCTGTTTGCAGAGATAATCCTTCGACTATGTGAATATCGATTCTAAATTTTGCAATTTGATGTATATGTTGTCGCAATATGGCTCTCCAATATTCTTAATTCAGATTTAGTTCTTTGATTATAAAGTCTACAATGTTTTGGGCAGCTGATTGATTATTAGGGGGATATAATACCTTTTTTACTAAATCAACTCGATTGTTTGCCATTGAATCATTGCCTTCAAGTAACACGTCTTCAATGAATTGGATTGTTTCTGCCTTATTATGTGATTTATAGGAAGCACCCAAAGCCTTTTGCCCTAAAGGATTCATCACGTTATTTACTTCCACATTCTTGTAAATATAGCAAAGGGGCTTATTAACAAATAAATATTCAACAATAAATGAAAATCCATCGTGAAGAAGCCCATCAGATTGCAAAAATAAATCTGTATATGATCCTTCATCTATTTGTGTGTTATTCATTTCAGACCATAATCTGAAATAGTCATCAGTCTTCTCCGTTCCCCAGTTTGGTAAAGAATAAAGTTTTGCCTTTAAAGAGGGGTGGGGTTTAAATGAAATACATAGATAATCCATATACATTCTTGCAACATCTACCATAAAATCACAATACACCAGAAAACTAGCTGAACGTTTGTCATCATCTACAGAGAAATGCGGTGCCCAGATCAATTTCTTTTGCCTTGGCTTTGCTTTAGGCCAGGCATTGAAATTTGATGAATAATGAAACCCAATCAATTGGTCCATCGGAGGATACCCTGAATGAATAAATCGTCTACCTTGCTCAACTGCATACTGATTTGCAAAATCTTTATGGTAAGAAGTTTCTGTAAAACTAACCCAAATTAACTTATGAAATGGCTGATTATAAAATATATTGTAATCACTACTAATAAAATAACTATAGGGGACATGACAACAAAGTGAGGTTTTATAAAAACGATTAATATCATATTTTGAATTGTTAATATTATGATCCGCGAAAAAAATAAGATCAGGCTTCAACATCCTTTTTATATCTAAGCACCTACTACCAACCTTACTTATAACTATTTTGTATTTCGTGAAGTCTCTTTTAGTTTTCTCTAATTCTTCTATAATATGTTTCTTTTTATGCCATATAGGGCGCGGGACTATCACAATCCTTGGATTAAATTTTGGATGCTTCTCCATTGCTTGATAAACACTTTCATATTGCCACTTTGCTGTATTATATACGAGGAATACAACCTTAATCTGTTTCTTTGCTTGAATTCTTGATATTACAGCCTGTTGAAAATTTTTTACTTTTAATAGTTCTATGTCATCATTTAATAATAAGTTATATTGCTTAAATAACTTTATAAATATTAATCGTAAAAATGGAGTATCCTTGACTATTTTTTTTAAAATATTCATCACTCTAACAATAACCATTTGATTCATACTTATTCACAACGGTATGTTCCCATGCTTTTTCTCAATCATCATCCTCTTCTCTTTCCTTGATAGTTGCTCAAAGGATTTAATAATTATCTCTCTTGTTTTTTCAGGAGTAATAATCTCATCAATGATTCCACTTTGAGCAGCGATTGTAGGATTGACAAAAGTCTGAGTGTATTCAACTGCGATTTGTTCTTTAAGGATTTTTGGATCATAAGAGTTCTTCAGTTCATTCCTAAAGAGGATCTCAACCGCTCCTTCAGCTCCCATGACTGCTATCTCTCCGGTTTCCCAAGAGTATACAAAGTCAGTACCAAGGTGCTTACTGCACATTGCTATGTATGCTCCACCATATGCTTTGCGGAGAATCAAGGTAATTTTTGGTACGGTTGATTCTGCATACGCATATAAAAGCTTAGCACCGTGCCGAATGATTCCTTTCCTTTCCTGATCAAGACCGGGGAGGAACCCCGGTACATCAACAAGAGTTAACAGAGGGATATTAAATGCATCACAGAAACGAATGAACCTACTTGCTTTGTCACTGGCATCGCAATCCAAAACTTCGGCTATTACTTTTGTCTGGTTTGCAATGACACCTACCACATTACCATCAAGGTGCCCGAAGCCAATGACAATGTTCTTTGCAAACTCTGCTGAAATCTCCAAGAATGAATTATTATCAACCAAAACTTCAATGACTGCTCTGGCATCATAGGACACTCTTGGGTTGGCAGGAACACTTGGTGTTTTATTCTTTGTTGGTTTTGCTAAAGTCTCAAATAATCGCTTTTCATCCCAGCTTTGAGGAAGGTAGAGTAGTAGAGAACGAACCAGAGCAAAACACTCCTTTTCATCTATAGCCCTAAAGTGACTCACACCGCTCACAGATGCATGCATTTCTGATCCACCAAGAGTTTCTTTGTCGATTTCTTGATAGAGCACCTTCTTTACCACATTAGGTCCTGTAACAAACATATGACCGATTGAATCAACCATAAAGACAAAGTCGGTGATCCCTGGTGAATAGACTGCCCCACCGGCACAAGGGCCAACGATTACGGATATCTGGGGGATATACCCTGAAGCAAGGGTGTTTAATCTAAAGATGTCACCATAACCTGCAAGAGAGTGAATACCTTCTTGGATTCTTGCCCCTCCACTGTCATTGATTCCAATGACAGGGCACTTAGAATCAATTGCCATTTGAATGATTCGGGCAATCTTCTTGCCGTGCATCTCACCAAGGGTTCCGCCTAAAACTGTGAAGTCCTGAGAATACACTGCCACAGGTTTTCCATGTACTTTGCCGAAACCAGTAATCACGCCATCGTACGGAAGAATCTTTTCATCCATCCCAAGGAGCGTACAGTTATGATGAGCTTGAGAGCCAATCTCAGTAAAGGAGCCTTCATCAAATAAAAGCTCTATTCGCTCAATAGCATGGAGTTTACCTTTGGTGTGCTGGGTTTCAAAATTGTAGTTCATCTGTTTCATGCTGAGTGCAGGTTAAATAACATCCATTTTCCAATGGGGGACATTCCCAGTCAACTCTCCATCCTCATTTTTAACTGCAACCATTAAAGGTCTTTTAGTGGGACTTAAAATTGATTTCTTATCACAATGGGAGAAGTATAAAATAAATTTTCCTTGTTCTCGTTCAAATAAGGGTGCCACTTCTTTACTAATTTGTCCAATTACAACAGATACATAAAATCTTCTGGTTTTTTTTACTAAATAACACCGACCGTGATGCTCATACGAGTAAAACTTGGATCCATTTTCTATAAGCCACCACTTAACATAGTCTTCATCAATCGGAGCGGAAATATTTTTGGCGTAGTTTCGAAAATTCCATATTGGGTTTAAATAATAACGATGCCGAATTTTCCATCCAAGTTTTAGATATTGAGGTAGAGAATTGTCATTCGGGAAATTGTAAACCAATGCCTTTTTATCAAGGAAATCCACCACATGAGTTGTCATGAGCTTGAAAACACCCCGGTTCCTCCACTCAGCAACTACAGCTGTATCGCACGGTTGATAGGCCATTTTCCCTTGTATATCATTTCTCCAAAGAGCTCTTGCTGCTATCGGCTGGTTGTCAGCGTACACAAGTGCTAATAAGGAGGGACCATAAATATTATTGATATATTTTCTATCGAATTGAGCTGATTTATCTTTTTGTTCTCCAAAGACAGAAACCTGAACCTTAAGAAAATCATCCTTCTCTTCATCAGATATCTCATCAGAATAGAATATTTTTACCTGAAACTCGTCACTATCAATTATTTTCATTTTTAATACTCTTAAACCTTCGAGTGAAGGAGCCACGAAGGGCATAATAATAGTAGATTATCCCATAATCACCAGCAACATGACGTGCAAATGTTGGTAAATCATAGTCGTTACTTATCGGAACTCTACCCACTACTTGAACCCCTTCTATCATCTTAGGGTTCCTTTGATCAGAGGTATAAAGCCGATGATACACTCTCTTTTGAGAAAGAGTTTTGATAATTTGCCTATTGTAGAAACCATATGGAAAGCAAAAATCGGGAACATCCTTGCCGATATTTTGTTGTATTAATTGATTAGTAGCAACTATTTCTTTTTTATAATTTCTTTCTGTGATATCTTTCGCATCAATATGAGTGTAAGTATGTGCACCGAATCCAACGAGTCCACTATCAGCCATTTCTTTGACAGTATCCCAATTCAAATACTCACTCCCTTCCCCATTTACATATTCGGCTGTTACAAATATATTATATTTTAATCCCAAATCCCTCATGATTGGAAAAACTATTGAATAGTTTGACAAAAATCCATCATCGAACGTTATTATTACTTCTTTAGATTTTCTATTTTTTTTTATTAATTTGTCGGGGATATTTGGAAACACATATGTTTGATACCCTTGCTCTTTTAGATATTTCATTTGCTCGGCAAACCTATCAACTTCCATGTGCATAAAAGAATAACCTTCTCTATTAGCAACAATATTGTGATAATAAATTACAGGTATAAATTGTCTACTTTTCACGATCCACCCTATCCGAGGAATGATATTTAAATAGATTAGCCAATATAGTTTGGTTTTAAAATTTTTTTTGTTCATGCTCAAACCGCCACAACACAATAAGATATTGTGATTACCAAGAAATATTTCGTTAAGATGAGAAGATATATTCTAATAACTCGCTCATTTTTTGTTTCCCAACCAAGGGGCTATGCTCTTCTTCGTAAAACTTATGATTAACTCGCCCCAGTTCCCTGATTAAATCAGTGCTTCTATATAAATCATCAATCGTCCTAGCTAAATCTCTCCAATCATTTTGTTTGAATGTTCTTCCATTCAACCTATCAATGACAATATCTTTAAAATTCATAAAATCAGGTACAATTACGGTTTTATAGGCCCAACCTGCTTCATAAACTGGCCTAGCTTGATGCACAGCAGAGACTGGAAAAATAACGATATCTGACATTAACAACCATTTTTTGATGTCTCTTTGTAAGCCGATAATCTTGACATTTCGCATTGACATTGCTTGTTTATATATTCTGTCAAGATGAATGATATCGATTGGGTGTTTTAAAAAACGAATCAATATATTCCCTCTAGGTTTATCCATATTCCCCAAAACCAATAATTCAACACTATTTGTCTCAATATTTTGGAAAGCTTTTATTAACAAATGAATTCCCTTGCTCTTACTAAGACCTCCAAAATAAAGAACCTTATGGCTGAGTTTGGAATCAGCTTGATTCTGTGGACTACCTAAGTCTGCAATGTCAGGAAAAACCATGGTATCATTCCTAAGATTCCATTGATCTTGATCATACTTAGTAAGGAACGTAACTAAATCAGCTTTCTCAAGTAAATGTTTTAAATATCTATTAAATAGATTCCTTTTAGACCCTTTCATCGTTTCACGTATAAACAGAACTACCTTAAAGCCCAGCTTTTTGATTATCGGAATCAACGGTGACATAACAATACTATTGAGAATAATTATATCAGCACTCTGATTTTTAAAAAAGTCTAGCCATTTATGTTTATAAACACGAGAACATACGTATAAGATAGCACTTTTAATCAAATTGGGTCCTGCACTATAATGAGATAGAGTTACTGGCTTTGGCGAAATTGCTTTATCAAAAAGTCTTTTTATATATCCCTCACTATCAATTTCTCCAGGGGTCGCTAATGTAACATTATGAATAGTGGATATTGAGTTGACTAAATCATACGCACTTTTTGTGCCACCACCTAGACTTAGACAGTGATGGACAATCAAAATTTTTATTGGCCTACGTTGTTCCAAATTTATATTCTTCCTTGATTCTATTTCTCTCTGTTATTTGATTTAGATAATTCGCATACAATCTAATTCTCAAAGTTGTAACATTTGTGGTGAAAATAAGCCTGTGTCAAGACAGGTTTTTTAAAATCTTGCTGATATATAAGGCTTCATTTTCTCCATTATCGACACTGTATGAAAGAACGATAGCAATGCGTTCAAAGCCTTGGCTCAGTTCCTCAACAACTCATTCTCCCTAGCCTTTCTCAGCTAAAATCTGCTTGGAAGACCTGATTAGTTATCATTATCAGAGAAATTCTTCAATTTCAGCCCAAAATTACCAAGAATAATTCAATAAACTCTAGCTTGCTTTTTATTGTAATTTATCCAAAATTCATCATTTTTAATTAATAATGTCCCTGGTATAACAAAGAAAATTATCATATAAAATACGGGACCGCCCATATTTTTTAAAAAACCCATCAACACAAATAGACTCATTGATATATAGTATGGATATTTGTTATTCAATCTTAACTTTTTTGACACATAGGAAATTTGACCACCTATTATCATTACCCAAGGAATTATTACGAAAACCCCATACATTGATAATTGGTCTAGCCAAAAAGCATGTCCACTAGATTTTCCACCACCTAAAAAGTTTGTATTAATAGCCTCCGACAAGGCAAAAGATGATAAATCAATTCTTACACTGGCACTTCCTCCAGAGCCAGTTCCATATTTTAAAATATTACCTAAATCCACTATTTTTGATGATACTACATCTAATTCTCCAGACATATTACTTCCGAAATATATCATAAAATCCGCAACTAGACTGGCTAATATCTGATTGAATAAAATAATCATCAAAAAAAGAATAATAAAAATTAAATTCAAAAAGATTGTTCTTCTTTTCTTGATGATCAAGACCGAAATAATACCCACAGGAACAAACAAAATAGCAGTCATCAGTTGAGACAGAATGAGAGCAATAGAGAAAATTATAAGCATAAGAATAATCATGAGTTTCTTGGGCTTAGTACTATTAAACATAGAAGCAATAAAAACCGGAATTGCTATGGATACCCCATAAAAAAATCCATATTCAGCAATCCCTCTAGCTCTATAAAACATAATTAAATCCGTTTGACCAACAGCAGCTAAACTACCAGCTAAAGCTCTAGTTGCATAA
>Ga0172382_10012970_pt1 | contig 10795 bp, 8 predicted proteins | sample Leawel138RmetaG_FD_122245 | JGI IMG/M metagenome (GOLD analysis project Ga0172382, IMG submission 122245) | Leachate microbial communities from a municipal landfill in Southern Ontario, Canada - Leachate well 138R metaG | ecosystem: Engineered > Solid waste > Landfill > Unclassified | place...
AAGAGTCCGAACTCGGATGCCGCCGTCCAGGCGACGCCAGCCCGTCGTCCGGTTGGCCGCAAGGTGCGTCCGCCAGCCCTGACCAAACGCGATATCGTGCTGGAGCTTACGGCCAAGTACGATATCAAACAACTGGATATGGCCGAGATTGTCCAGAGCATGCTTGATATTCTGACCGATTCGCTGGTCAAGGGACGTCACATTGAGCTGCGTGATTTTGGTGTTTTTGAAATCGTAACCCGCAAACCCCGCGTCGGCCGCAATCCGAACCAGCCCGAAGAGACGGTGGAGATACCCGCCCGGCGGACGGTCAAGTTCAAGCCCGGAAAACTGATGCGCGAGCGTGTCGCCGCCGCAGAGAGATAGTTGTATGTCCCAGCCTGCCTCCTTTGCCGCCCCGCGCGGCATGCGTGACTTTTATCCTGCCGATATGCGCCTGCGCAACCGCATCTTCGATGCCTGGCGTGCGGCGGCCATCGCCTCCGGGTTTGAACCTTTCGATGCCTGCGTTGTCGAATCGCTCGAACTGCTCGAACGCAAGGCGGGCGAAGAAATTGTAGAGCAGATTTATGCTTTTGAAGACAAAAGCGGGCGGCGTCTGGCGCTGCGTCCCGAAATCACGCCCTCACTGGCGCGCATGATCGCGGCCCGTCAGGGGGCGCTGACTTTTCCGATCAAATGGTTCACGGTCGGACAATGTTTCCGCTACGAACGCATGACGCGCGGACGCAAACGCGAACACTACCAGTGGAATCTCGACGTGGTCGGCACCGACAGCATCAGTGCCGAGGCCGAGGTGCTGGCAACGGCGGTCGCCGCCCTGCGCCGCATGGGTGTGGCCGACGGGGTATATCGCATCCGCATCAGCAACCGGGCGCTGCTTGCGGAAATTCTGGCCGCCCTCGGGGTTGCCGCCGATTTTCATGCGGCCGTGTTTCTGGCGCTCGACAAGCGCGGCAAAATTCCGGATAGCGAAATTCTGGTGCTGCTCAAGACGGAAGGACTCGACGATGCGAGCTGCGAAAAAGCCTTCAGCCTGCTCGAGATCGTTTCGCTCGAAGATGCCGCCCGTCTGGTGGGAGAGGATTCTCCGGCGCTCAAAGACCTGCGTGACCTCTTTGCATTGCTCCAAATTTACGGCATTGCGGAGCTGGTGCAATTCGATATTTCGGTTGTGCGGGGGCTGGCTTACTACACGGGCATTGTTTTCGAGGCTTTCGATACCGCCGGCAAGCTGCGTGCCATCTTCGGCGGCGGCCGTTACGACGGGCTGCTTTCGACCATCGGCGGCAAACCCGCCAGTGCCGTCGGGATGGGTTTCGGCGATGTCGTGATCGCCGAACTCCTGCAGGAGCTGGAGGGCGATGCGGCGGCTGCCGGGCGGAGCGGAGTGATGATCGGCTACATGACGCCGGAAGACCGGGTGGCGGCAACAGCTCTGGCGACCCGGCTGCGTGCGGCCGGCGAGATTGTCGCCCTGCAGCTCGAACCGCAGAAGCCGCGGGCTTTCTTCAGCCAGGCCGGGGCATCGACGGCTGCCGAGGCGGCCTACATCGGGCCCGACGATCGTGCCGGCGGCTCTGTGAGGCTGAAACACCTCGATACGCGTCAGGAACGCGAGGTCACGCTGCCGTAATCAGACCTACAAATCGCGGTAGGCCTGGCCGGCCTCAAACTTGTTCAGACGCTGTTTGAGGGAGATCACCAGCGCATCGTTGCCGGCCTTTTCGAAGAGCTTGATCGCATCGCGTGTGGTTGCAACAGCTCGCCGGAAGTTGCCGTTTTCGGCGTAAGCCGCCCCCAGGATTGAGAGGATGTGCGGGTCTTTGCCCTTGACGATTGAATTGGCTCGTTCGGCGATTTTGGTGGCCTCGCGGCCGTTGCGCAGCTCGTCGAAAGGTGTCGTCGCCAGCACCCAGGCGAGGTTGGCGAGGGCATCGAGATCCTGCGGATTGGCCGCCAGTGCCTCACGCAGCATTTCCAACTGATCTTTAACGACAGCCTGCCGGTTGTCGCGTGAGCGTTGTTCGGCCAGGTCTTTGAAACTCATGTCGATTTCGAGAGCGTTTAGCTTCTCTTCAATTTCCTGCTTATCGACCGACTTGGTATAGGCCTCTTCGGGCGTGACCACCCCATGGGTGACCAGCTCGACCAGCTCATCGTTGAAGGTCTGCATCCCCAGGTTGCGGCTGGTCTGCATGACCGACATCAGCATGTGGGTCTTCGATTCGCGGATCATGGCGGCCACCGGCAGGTTGACGAGCAGCAGCTCGAAGGCGGCCACCCGGCCGCCGCCGATGCGCGAGCAGAGCACCTGCGCCGCCACACCCTTGAGGGTATCGGCCAGCATGCTGCGGATCTGGTTCTGGCGTTCGCCGGGGAAGCGGTCGATAATGCGGTCAACCGTGGCGATGGCGGTATTGGTATGCAGCGTGGCCAGCACGAGGTGGCCGGTTTCGGCGGTTTCGATGGCGATTTCCATCGTCTCGAGGTCACGGATTTCACCGATCAGTACGATGTCCGGATCTTCGCGCAAGGCCGCCCGCAGCGCACGGGAAAAGCTTTCCGTGTCGCGGTGGACTTCGCGCTGGTTGATCAGGCAGCTTTCGGAGCGGTGGACAAACTCGATCGGGTCTTCGATGGTGATAATGTGCTCTGTGCGGTGATTGTTGATATAGTCGACCATCGCCGCGAGGGTGGTGGATTTGCCGCTGCCGGTCGGGCCGGTGACGACGACGAGGCCTTTCGAAAGCAGGCACATGTCGCGCAGGGCGAAGGGCAGGTTCAGCTCGTCGAAAGTCGGGATCTTTTCCGGAATCTGGCGGAAGACCGCACCGAAGCCATTCATGTCCTTGAAGCCGTTGACGCGGAAGCGGCCGATGCCCGGGATGGCGTAGGCACAGTCCGTGTCGCAGGCTTCGAGCAGCTCGTTATAGTTGTGCGGCGGCATGATCTCGCGCAGCATCTGCATGATCTGGTCACTCGTCAGGGCATCACCGCCGAGGGATGCGATGAGGCCGTCCTGCCGCCAGAAGGGCGGGTGATCGGACGAAAGATGCAAGTCGCTTGCGCCGTGCTGGACAATGTGCGTCAGATATTGGTCGATAATGGGCATGGGGAAAAGACTCAGTTGTTGGAGGCGGCAGGCATGATGGAGCCTACGAAACCTTCGATAATGTTTGTGCCGGTGCGGTTCGGGGCGAGATTGACAGTGAATTCCTGCCCGATATCCGCAGCACGGACCTTGCACTGGCAGGCCTGAGTTTCTCCGCCCTGCAGCGTTTCGATCTGCTGAGCCAGCCCGGGCACAAAGCGTGTCAGGGGTACACCCGCCACCGGTTCCGACGGGTCGAGTTGCAGCAGTCTCATAAAAGCGTCGTTGACCGTCACCAGTTTCCCGCCGGCATCACAGACAAAGCCGCCCGCCAGCGAAGCCATGAAGGCATTCTGACCCGCCCGCAGGCTACGCAGCTGTGCGGCCCGGCGCTCGACATTGCGGATGGTGAAAACAAAGTCGTCCTTGCCGAGCATGGCCACTACGCTGATGCCGACCTCGGCCGGAAACTGGGTTTCATCCTTGCGGGTGCAGCGCGTGTTGATCAGCACACGGCGCTCGCCGTCGATCGCGTTGCGGATGCGCTCAAACAGCCCCTCGTCGAGTCCGGCGATCAGCGTGGCGACCCGCATGTCCCACAGTTCATCGTTACTAAAGCCGAACAGATCCGGCGCCCTGATATTGCTCTCGACAATGTGCCCCTTGTTGTCGGTAATCAGAATCGCATCGTAAAAACCGTTCATCAACTGCTTGTAGATCGTGCGCCGGTTACTGACCGGTGCAACGGGAGGCGCCTTGCGGGGCTGCGTGGCAGGGGAGCTGTTGCCGGAAACCGCCCTCAGGCGGACGGTCGGGGCACTGGCCTGTGCTGCCGCGCCACCAATCCTGACAGGAGCCGACCTGGCCGCCGCGCCCTCGCTTTTGAGCGGTTGCCCTTCTTCCCTGTCAGTTGTTGCAGCATCTGCCTGGGGTGCATTTTTTCTAAACCAGCGCTTCATTTTTCCTCTCCTGCAAGTCCTCTAATTGAGTCGGTGCCAATATACCAAGTCTTCCTCCGTGCGTCCAGCCCCGGAATTGATTCTCCCGCTTGACATCTGTGCCAAAGTCACCAACAATTAGCGCAACACAGCAGCAGGAAGAGGAATACCATGAGCAGCCTGACCACACGTGAGCGGTTTTCCCGCATTTACAATCACCAGGACGCTGACCGGATACCGATTGCCGATAATCCCTGGCGGGCTACCGTCGAACGCTGGCACCGTGAAGGACTGCCCGAAGGCGTCAGCTATATCGACTACTTCGATCTCGACAAGATTGCTTCGATCAATCCCAACAACTCGCCCCGCTACGAAATCCGGACGCTTGAGGAAACCGAAGAATACAAGATCACGACGACCGACTGGGGCGTGACGTTCAAGGACTGGAAACACGCCGCCTCGGCACCCGAGTTTCTCGACTTCACCCTGATCGACCGCGACAGCTGGGCCAAAGCCAAGGCACGCATGACCCCGACACGCGACCGGATCAACTGGGAGCATCTGCGTGCCAATTACGCCCGCTGGCGCGAGGAGGGCTACTGGATCGAGGGTGGTCTCTGGTTCGGGTTCGATATCACCCACTCCTGGGCCGTCGGCACCGAACGCCTGCTCTGCGCCCTGATCGAAGATCCCGAGTGGTGCTCCGACATGTTTTCGCACCAGCTCGAAACAGGTCTCGCCCTGTTGCAGATGGTGCTCGACGAGGGCTACAGCTTCGATACCGTCACCTGGCCGGATGACATGGGCTACAAGGGCACCCAGTTTTTCTCGCTCGATATCTATCGCGAACTGATGAAACCCTACCACAAGCGCGCCATCGAATGGGCGCACGCCCGCGGCATCAAAGCACGCCTGCATTCCTGTGGCAATATCAACCCCTTCATTCCCGAGCTGATCGAGATCGGTCTCGATGCCCTCAACCCGCTGGAGGTCAAGGCCGGCATGGATCCGGTCAAAATCAAGCGGCAATACGGCAGAGACCTCGTCCTGCACGGCGGTGTCAATGCCGTTCTCTGGGATCATCCCGACCAGATCAAGGCTGAAATGGAGCGCGTGATTCCCGTTCTGAAGGAGAATGGCGGCTACATCTTCGCCTCGGATCACTCGATCCCCTCCAGCGTCAGTCTGGAAGACTTCCGCCAGATCATCGATCTCGCCAAGAGTCTCGGCTCCTACTGATTATGACGGGCATACTACCATATTCGATCGCTATCTGCTGGGCCACCGCGGCGGCTCTCTTTGCCTGGTATGCGCTGGGCGTGGCACGCCAGATCACCTATGTCACATTGGCTGACGGGCGGCGTCAGGAACGTACCCTGCCGCTGCTCTACCGCCTTTTGCTGCCTCTCGCCCCCAACCTCAAGCCGCTCATGACCAGCCCCGGCATGTCGGCTAGTCGCACCAAGGCCGACGGGATGCTGGTCACGGGCGGTTTCGAAGGTCTGCTCGAAGGCTGGGAGTTTCTGACTCTCAAGGTACTGGTACCGCTCTGTCTCGGTCCCTTCTGGATTTTTCTTGTTCATGCGGGCATCCGCTTCATCCCGTCGATCGAGTCTTCGGCCCTGATGCTCGACCTGCTCGGGCTGGTTTACTTTTACCTCAACCCGATCCTCTGGCTGCGTCAGGCCGTCGCCCGCCGCCAGCGCGCCATCCTGCGCTCGCTGCCCTTTGTGCTCGACCTGTTGACCCTCTCGGTCGAGGCCGGGCTCGACTTCATGTCGGCACTGCAGCGCAACGTCGAGCGGCGGCGGCTCGATGCCCTCGGCGAGGAACTGGTGCGCGTGATCCGCGAAGTCCAGCTCGGCACCCCGCGCCGTAATGCCCTGCGTTCGATGTCGCGCCGTGTCGACCTGCCCGATATGCGTTCTGTCGTCAACGCCCTTGTCCAGGCAGATGAACTCGGTGTCAGCATCGGCGCCATTCTGCGCATCCAGTCCGACCAGATCCGCCAGCGTCGTTTCGACCGCGCCGAACGCCTCGCCAACGAAGCTCCGGTCAAGCTGCTGGGTCCGCTGCTGCTCTTTATCTTTCCCTCGGTTTTTCTGATTCTGCTGGGACCGGTACTCTACCGTCTCTCGCAACAGATGTTCTGATCCTCCGCCGCCCGCACAGGTCACAGCCTGATTCGCGGCAATTTGTTTCACTATTCCTTTTAAGGAGCCTCTCATGTCCGCTTTCGACCCCGCCCTCGCCGCCCGCATCCGCCAACATGCCAATATCGCTGTCCTCGTGCTGGAGGATGCCGCCAAGGCCGTGCCGCTGGCCCGGGCGCTCTACGATGGCGGTGTGCGCGTGCTCGAACTGACCCTGCGTACCCCCGCCGCACTCGAAGCCCTGCGCATCGTCGTGCGCGAAGTGCCCGACATGATCACCGGTGCCGGCACTGTTCTGACCCCCGAACAGCTCGAACAGGCGGCCGACGCCGGTGCCGCTTTCGCCGTCGCCCCAGGCCTCAATCCACGCGTCGTACGTGCCGCCGCAGCACGGGGCTTCAGCTTTGCCCCCGGCGTGATGACCCCCTCCGAAATCGAACAGGCACTCGAACTTGAATGCCGCGTGCTCAAGTTCTTCCCCGCCGGGGCTCTCGGCGGACTCAAGACCCTGACCACCATGGCTGCACCCTACCGCCACCTCAACCTCGACTTTATTCCCCTCGGCGGTCTCAACCCCGAAACCACGGCCGATTACCTCAAAAATCCCCTGATCGCCGCCTGCGGCGGTTCCTGGATTGCCACCGCCAAACAGATCGCCGCCGCCGACTGGGACGGCATCCGCGCCAACGCCTCACTCGCCTGCCGCATCGCCGCCGAAGCGCGAGGTCAGTAGTCGGACAAATAAAATTTTCGCCCTGCCGAACCTTTTTGAACTGACCGGCGTTTCTACTGTTGATTACACAACCTTGCCCAATAGGGGCTTTTATTCACTCCGGAGGTTCTCCATGCACCGTTCCAGCAAGAAGTCGGCCTTTACTCTGGTCGAACTGATCCTCGTGATCGCCATTCTCGCCATCGTTTCAGCGATCGGCGTCGGCAAATTCGGCAATCTGCGCGCCAGATCCGCCAAACGCGCCAATATCGTCAACATGCAGCAAATCGCCCGCGCTGCCAATACCTATATCGCATCGTCCGACTATACCACCGGTATCTTCAACGGCATGGATGCATTGCTGGATGCCGTCGATGGTGAAGGCGGCTGGACTGGCACCCCGGGTACTTACGACTGGACCAAAAACAACCTCACCGCCATTCCCGGAATCTACATGGGGCCCAAAAGCGTCGTCCAGATCAGCGATGCCAGCGGAGCCGGCGCCGACACGACTGGCCAGTCGCTCGCCCAGCAGCGCCGCCAGAACCAGGGGACTCACGAATCATTGTACAGCAAACTCGGAGTCTATTATCTGACCGAAAAGGATGTGGAAAAGCTGTCTGAAGCCGGAGTGTCCAATTACCTGCTCCACAACTATACTGCCGGCCAGGCCGCCTTGCTGGGTCTGACCCAGAATGAAGACGGCACCCCCCTCGGCGGCGGTGGCGGTCCCGGCTTCCGTGCCGATATGAGCGCCTTCTACAAGGCCGAACTCAAAGAGGGTTCGCCGGTCGCCATCCTCAATCCCAAAACTGCTTCGGCAGTCTATACTTCCCTCGGGGCAGATCTTGGCCTGACGCCTGAATTGGCTGCCCGTGATGCAACAGCCGAGGATATTATCAATGCTGGCAAAATGGGCTACCGCCTGATCTGCTTCGGTCTGGGTCGTGGCTCGGAATTCGCACTGAAGGGGCTCGACAACGTTCCCCGGTCTGAGGTCTTCGGCAAAGACTACTACCGCAACTACCTGCTGGTCTTCAAACAGTACACCAGCAACCCCTCGGGCAAGGCTGTCAGCTTCGCCGGTGTGATCGATATGCAAGGCAACACCGCCGAGCAGGCACGCTTCAACGTTGACTGGTATTCTTTCGACTAATCCCGGCCGTTTCTGCCAATAAATCCCAAGCTGCCCTCTCGATTACGGAGGGCAGCAACTTTTCTTAAAACGAGTTGTGCCCGTGAGGCACCTGTCAAGCGATCGGAACAGCAAAATGTCGGACAAAGCCTTGTCTATCCGTGCCATCGGTGTCCATAAGTCCTACCGCCGCGGCGACCGGACTGTCGAAGTGCTGCATGGACTTGATCTCGAAGTTGCCAGGGGCGAGTTTGTCGCCATCATGGGTGCCAGTGGCTCGGGCAAGAGCACCTTGCTGCACCTGCTGGCCGGTCTGGCGACACCCGACAGCGGCGAACTCGAGGTTGGCGGTCACAGTCTCAAGGGCTTGTCCGACGCTGCTCTCTCGCGCTTCCGCCGCCGCACGATCGGCCTGGTTTTCCAGTCCTTCAACCTCGTCCCCTGCCTCTCGGCCGAGGATAACATCCGCCTGCCGCTCCTGATGGACGGCAAACCGGGGGTGATCGATCCTTCCCTGCTCACGATGCTCGGCCTGCAGGATCGCAGTCTGCACCATCCCGATGCCCTCAGCGGCGGCGAACAGCAGCGCGTGGCGATCGCCCGCGCCCTCGCCGGCAACCCCGAGGTGCTGCTGGCCGATGAGCCGACCGGCAACCTCGACTCGCTGACGACCCGCGAGCTGGGTAAGGTGCTGCAACAGCTCAACCGCGAGCAGAAGCGCACGATCCTGCTCGTCACCCACGATGCTCTCGTGGCCTCCTGGGCGCACCGCGTGCTCTTCCTGCGCGATGGCCGCATGGTCGATGAGATGCAGGGCGACGGGATCGGTGACCCGACCCGCATCGGCGAAAAATACTTTGCCTCGATGGGCACTCAGGCGAGGGGCATTGCATGATTACGCTCAAGATCGTTCTGGCCGAAGCCCGTCGCAACTGGGTCAGGCTGGCCATCTCGACTGTCGCCGTCGGCGCAGCTATCGGCACCGTCACCTGGTCGCTCGGCATTGTCGCCACTACCCAGGCCCAGCACCGTCAGAAGGTGCGCTCTATGGTGGGCACCTACGATGCCTGGGTCGTTCCCGACCGTCCCGACCCGATGCTGACGGTGCGCTCCATGGGCATGCAGTCGGCACCGGATGCCAAAGAGCCCGAATGGGGTCTCTCGGCAGCCCTCGGGGAAGCGCTTGCGGCTGACCCGCGTGTCGCCCGCGCCGATCTTTTCTCGATTACCTCCGTCTCACTCGACCTGACCCCCGGCGGCGCTCTCGCCCCGCAGGGACCCCGTCCCAGCGTCAACATCAGCGGCACTGCTCTCACAGCCAATCCCTTCGATGGTATCGAGCTGGAGGGAGACTGGCTCAGCCACGCCGACGCGGCTGCCGATGACGATCAGCTGGTCGAGGTGGTGCTGAGTTCGGCGGCGTTCTGGCGCAGCCGTCCGCTCGTCGGCTCGGAGATCATGCTGGTGGCTCCCAAGACGATCGTACCGGCCAGAATCGTCGGCTACGTTCTGCAGACCCAGCGGGTCTTCGGTCTGCCGACGGCTTTCATGCCTGCCGCCGCCTATGAAAAATATTTTCGCGATGCTGCCAAACCGGCTTTCGACGCCGCTCTGCTGCACCTGACTCCCGGCACCGATGTCGCGACACTGCAGCGTGATTTCGCCCCCGCCTTCGCTGCCGAAGCCGCCCCGGTGCGGATCGAAACGCCCGATGACCTCGTCGCCAAGCTCGACGACGGTGCCACGGCCCAGTTTCGCCGCACGGCACCGCTGATTCTCGGTCTGGCCGGTCTGGCGGCGATCATGATTATCGTCACGACTCTCTCGCTCGGAGTGCGCCAGCGCGTGCGTATGCTGGCACTGCTGCGTTCGGTCGGCGCCTCGCGCCGCCATGTCTATCTGCTAACGCTCTTCGACGGCGTGCTGCTGGCTGTTCTCGGCCTGGTGGCTGGCATCGGTGCCGGCTGGCTGGTGCTCAAGACGATGGTCGCCCGCATGCCCGAAGCCTTCCCCGCCGGAGCCGTCCTCGGTGGCGGTGCCATCCGCGCCGCCGTCATCTGCGGCCTGCTGGCGGTCATCGCCGCAGCACTCTTCCCGAGCGTGCAGGCGGCGCGTCTGAAGCCGCTCGATATCTTGCAGGGAATCTATTCCGAACGCCGCAAGCTCTCCGTCACCAGCACGGTCATCGGGATTCTTCTGCTGCTGCCGGCTCCGCTGATTTCGGTTCTGCCGCATATTTCGAAAGATTTGCGTTCGACTCTCCTGCTGGGAGTGGCTTCGCCGGCGATTGTCATCGGCTGCGCCATGCTGACGCCGCTCATGATCCTGATTGCCGAGACGGTTTTTGCCGCGCCGCTCTGTCGTCTGGTAGGGCTTGAACCGCGCCTCCTGCGTGCCCCGCTCTCGCGTCAGATGGGCCGTGTCGCCGGTGCCGTGATCACGGTCAGTCTGGCTCTCGGTCTCTATACGGCCATCGAAACCTGGGGCCGCTCGCTCACCAAACCCTTCCTGCCCAGTCCCGGTTTTCCCGAGGTGATCGTCAGCATGTTGCCGAATGGCGTCGCGCCGGACAAACTTGCGGCACTCGAAGCCGCCGAGGGATTCCGCCCCGGCGAGGTTTTTCCAGTCGAGGCCGCCCAGTTCATGCTCGACGACGAAACCCAGGGCGCGATCGAGGCCAACGATGCCTATGCTGTCGTGCTCAACAACGTGCTGATCATGGGGGTCGATCCCGCCAAGGCTTTCGGTTCCAAAACGCCGATG
>Ga0172382_10012971_pt1 | contig 10794 bp, 10 predicted proteins | sample Leawel138RmetaG_FD_122245 | JGI IMG/M metagenome (GOLD analysis project Ga0172382, IMG submission 122245) | Leachate microbial communities from a municipal landfill in Southern Ontario, Canada - Leachate well 138R metaG | ecosystem: Engineered > Solid waste > Landfill > Unclassified | place...
CCTTCGCGCTGGTGCTCGACTGGGCGGTGGGGGTGGCCGAGTGGCGGCTGATGAAATGGCAGCCCAGGAGCGGGGAGACGGAGAAGCTCTGAGCGCGGCGTGCTCGGAGGCCTCCGCTGGAGCCTGGGAAGGCGCCTGGCCGACTGTGCGGCTGTCGGGTTTTCTTACGGTCACCAGACGACAGGGCGGAGAGGGCGGCGACGTCCCGATCTTTGCCAACAAAATCAATGCCCTGCGGATTCCAGGAGTTTCTGGCATACATGTTGCTTGGGGCGTGCCCGGGGGAATCCACCACCCAGAATCCGTCAGGAGAAGGAAAAGATGTCTATCAGTAAAATCAAGCAAGCCCTTGCGGCTGCCGGCCTCGCGGCGGCGATCGCAGTCCCGGTTTCGGCCCAGGCCGCAACGATCGAACTCGCCTTGGTACTCGATGCCTCGGGCAGCATCGATGCCAATGGGTGGGCCCTGCAGACGGGCGCCTACGCGAGTGCGTTGGCCAGCCTGCTGCCGACCAACGGCTCGGTCGCGGTCTCGGTGATCCGTTTCGGTGAAACCGCGTCGGTCGTGCGCGGGATGACCGTCATCGACAACGCTGCTGCGCTGACCGATCTGACCACGTTCTTCACTGGCCTGAGTCAGGACGGTAACGGCATCTTCACCTGCATCTCCTGCGGCATCTTCGAAGCCGAAGGCACCTTCACCGGCGATGCCGGCCGCAAGATCATCGACGTGTCCACCGATGGCGTATGGAACAGAGGCGTGAATCCGTGGGGTAATTCCGAGACGGAAGGCACTTCAGCCTGGGCGGTCGAGAAGGGCGACGCCACCGTCGTCAATGCGATCGGCATCGGCATCATGCCGGACTTCGCCTATGGTCCGGACTCCTTCAACATGATGGCGCCGGGCTTCGGGGACTTCGAGGCTTCCCTGAAGACCAAGCTCGAGCGCGAGATCTTCGGTGAAGTACCGGTGCCGGGCGCCCTGGCGCTGTTCGGCATCGGTCTGCTCGGCCTGGGCCTGACCCGTCGCCGTCTGGCCTGATCGCGCAGGCGAATCTCGCTGGAAAGAAAACGCCCGGGCAACCGGGCGTTTTTTGAACTGTCTCTTCTGGTCTTGCGCGTGCTCCCAGGGATCGATGACGGTCAGGCCCGTCGCCCACATGGGGGCCGAGCAGGATCATTCAAGGCGCGCTGCACGGGCCGGGGTCTTGTCGCGTACGCTCTCGAAGATGGCAAACTGGAGTTGCCCCCTTCCCGTGGCCAGGTTGGCGCTTGAATTTCAAGCGGTGTGATCGTACTCCAAAGCAGGGTTATCCACGGGGCCGCCGCCAGCCCCTCTCAGGCTGGAGGCGAGCGGCCCGGTGGGTAACCCGTGTTGGGAGCACGACGGTCCAGCAGGGAGGGTTTTGTTTTTCTCCTCGAAGTTCATCGGTGATAGGTAGCCGAGGGCAGAATGACGACGACGTGGGTTGTACCACCCTTCGATCCAGGTGAAGACGGCCAGCCGCGCCTCGGTTTTGGTCTTGAAGGCGCGCCGGTCGAGCAGTTCGCATTCGAGGCTCGCGAAGAAGCTCTCGGCCATCGCGTTGTCGTAGGCATCGCCCACGGTGCCCATCGACGGGCGCACGCCCATGTCCTGGCAGCGCTTTCCGAACGCGAGCGCGGCGTACTGGCTACCCTGGTCGCTGTGATGGATGACGTCGGCGGGCTTGCGGGTGGAGATCGCCATATTGAGCGCCCCGAGTACGAGTTCGGTGCGCATGTGCTCGCCGATCGACCACCCCACCACGCGCCGGCTCCACACGTCGATCACCACCGCCAGGTAGATGAAACCGGCCCAGGTCGGCACGTAAGTCATGTCGGCCACCCACAACTCGTTGGGCGCCTGCGCGGCAAAGCGCCGACGCACCAGGTCCGGCGCGCGCGCCTTGCTTGCATCGCGCTGGGTGGTCACCACGAAGCCGCGGCGCCGGCTCACCCCGCGCACGCCGGCCACCCGCATCAGCCGCGCGATCCGCTTGCGGCTGACGGCCGTGCCTTCCTCGATCAGTGCGGCGCGAATGCGGGCCCGTCCGTAGGTGCCGTCCGAGGCGGCGTGAATGGTGCGAATGCGCTCGGTGAGCACCGCGTTCTGGATCGCCCGCGTGCTCGGCTTGCGCGTGCTCCACGCGTAGAAGCCGCTCGCCGAGACGTCGAGCACCCGGCACAGGGTGCGAACAGGGAAGTCGGCCTGGTTTGCCATCACGAGTTTGAAGAGTTCGGGGAACTCACATCGCTTTTTCTGGCGAACCAGGCCGTAGCCTTTGCCAAGATGTCGCGCTCCATCTTGAGCTGCCGGTTCTCGCGGCGCAGCCGGGCGAGTTCGTCACGCTCAGCGCTCGTCAGCCCTTCCTTGCCAGGCAAGGGCTTGCCCGCATCCCGGGCGGCCTGGGCAAGCCAGTTGATGATGGTCTGCGCGGTCGGACCGAACTCGCGCGCGAGCTCGGCGGGACTTCTGCCAGCCTGCGCCAGTTCGATAATCTGCTGGCGGAACTCGGCCGGGTACGGCGGGCGGGATTTTGGCATCGGGGACTCCTTGATCCGTAAGGTTCAGGTGTCCACGGAAAAGGGTCAACTTCAAACATCCGGAATGTCGCGCATCCCAACCTCCATCTGCGCCAGTAACCGTACCCGTCAGGCCAGCACTTCCAGTCCGTGCTTCTGCACCACGGCCAGCAGCTTCAACGCCATGCCGCTGGGCCGTTTGGCCCCGCTCTCCCACTTCTGGATCGTGGATTCGCTGGTGTTCAGATACCTGGCGAAAACCGGCTGGCTCACATGGTTGCGCTCGCGCAGCTCCTTGATCTGCTCCGGGGCAATCTCGCGGGGCACTGTCAGGCAGGATGAATCGAAGTCGCGCAGCGTCGCCTTGTCGATGGCGCCCACCTTGAACAGCGCTTGCGCGGAAGAATGAATGGCCTCGAAGGCGTCACTTTTGAACTTGAGCTTGGTCGTCATGGCAAATCTCCACCAGGTCCTTGTCTTTCAGCAGCTGCGCCACTTGCGCCGGTGACAAACCAGCACAGGCTTTGGCAAGCGCGCGAAAGCTCTCCAACTCGTCGGCCTCGATGTTGTCCCTGTCCTTCTTGGCGAACAGGTACTCGTATGTCCAATAGCGACCGCCTTTGGCCAGGACGATCGAGCGGTGCATGTTGTCATTCAGGCGCTTCTTGAAAACACCGCCGCCCAAGTCATCGACTTGCCCCTGCATGGCCTGCCGGACGGCAGTGCATAGCTGCTTGTCGGGAATACGCGCCTTCCGGGCCGCCTTGGTGAACCATGCCGTCTTGAACGCCCTGGCTGGTTCGGGTGGATGCGCGATTTCTTTCATGTCGAACAGTAGCGCCTGGTGCAACTGAAATCAATCTCAGGCACTGGGCGCCGCACAGTCGGTTGATGCGATGACTGGCTGAGGCGGTGGGAAGGCTGGGCGCGCAGCCGGCGACGTGCCATGCTCGCACCGGCGGGCTGCCCGGATGTTACAATCCGAAGGTTTACCCCGATACCCGCACCGGCTAGCGCCCAGCCTTCACCACTTCCGCCGATTCCGCTGCCCGTGGCCGTTTGCTTCGGATTGGCGCGACTCCCCAGACAGCCCGGTACGGCCGGTTCTGTGCCGGGGGCATCGGCCTGGGGTGTGCCGGTGAATTCCGCTCCAGGAGTTTCCGTTGCCGCCCGACCATCAGACCGCCCCCGCTCTCGACCGAGGCGCGGGTCTCATACCTGAATCCGCTCCCGCCATCCTGGCACTGGCCGACGGCACCGTGTTCCGCGGGCGTTCGGTCGGGGCGGCCGGCCAGGCCGTCGGCGAGGTGGTCTTCAACACCTCGATGACCGGCTACCAGGAAATCCTCACCGATCCGAGCTACTGCCGCCAGCTGGTCGCGCTCACCTGCCCGCACATTGGCAACTACGGTGTCAACGACGAGGACGTCGAGTCGGGCCGGATCCAGGCCGCCGGCCTGATCGTGCGTGACGTGCCGGTGCGGGTGTCGAACTGGCGCAGTACCGGTTCGCTCGGTGACTATCTGGCCGGCGAGGGCGTGCCCGGCATCGCCGGCATCGATACCCGCAGGCTGACCCGCCTGCTGCGCGACAAGGGGGCCCAGGGCGGCTGCCTGGTCGCGGCGGCTGCGCCCGGCGAGCCGCTCGACGAGCAGGCTGCGATCGCTGCGGCGCGGGCCTTTCCCGGCCTGGCCGGCATGGACCTGGCGAAGGAGGTCTCGACCCGCGAGCCCTACGCCTGGACCGAGGGTTCGTGGCGGCTGGGCACCGGCTTCGTCTCGCCGTCGGTGCGCCGCTTCAAGGTGGTGGTCTTCGACTTCGGCGTCAAGCGCAATATCCTGCGCCTGCTCGCCGACCGGGGCTGCGAGCTGACGGTGCTGCCGGCCCAGGCTTCGGCAGCCGACGCGCTGGCGTACAAGCCCGACGGCATCTTTCTGTCCAACGGCCCCGGTGATCCCGAGCCCTGCGATTACGCGATTGCGGCCACCCGCGAGCTGCTCGACAGCGGCCTGCCGGTCTTCGGCATCTGCCTGGGTCTCCAGATCCTCGGGCTGGCCTCCGGAGGGCGCACGATGAAGATGAAGTTCGGCCACCATGGCGCCAATCATCCGGTGCGCGACCTCGATTCCGGCAAGGTCCACATCACGAGCCAGAACCACGGGTTTGCCCTCGATCCGGCTTCGATGCCGGCCACCCTGCGGGTCACTCACGTTTCCCTGTTCGATGGTTCGGTCCAGGGTTTCGAGCGCACCGACCGCCCGGCCTTCTGCTTCCAGGGGCACCCGGAAGCCAGCCCGGGCCCGCAGGACATCCACTATCTGTTCGACCGCTTCGTCGCGGCGATGGCCGCAGCGAAACAACAAGAAACCGAGGCATCATGCCCAAGCGTACCGACATCCAAAGCATCCTGATCATCGGCGCCGGCCCGATCGTGATCGGCCAGGCCTGTGAATTCGACTATTCCGGCGCCCAGGCCTGCAAGGCGCTGAAACAGGAAGGCTTCCGGGTCATCCTGGTCAACAGCAACCCGGCCACCATCATGACCGACCCGGAAACGGCCGATGTCACCTACATCGAGCCGATCACCTGGCAGGTCGTCGAGCGGATCATCGAGAAGGAGCGGCCCGATGCGATCCTGCCGACGATGGGCGGACAGACCGCGCTGAACTGCGCGCTGGATCTGCACCGCAACGGCGTGCTCGGCAAGTACGGAGTCGAGCTGATCGGCGCATCGCCCGAGGCCATCGACAAGGCTGAAGACCGTCTCAAGTTCAAGGATGCGATGACCCGGATCGGCCTGGCCTCGGCCCGGTCGGCGATCGCCCACACGCTCGACGAGGCCTGGGCGGCCCAGAAGAACATCGGCTTCCCGGTCATCATCCGGCCCAGCTTCACGCTGGGCGGCACCGGCGGCGGCATCGCCTACAACGGCGAGGAGTTCGAGACGATCTGCAAGCGCGGGCTGGAGGCTTCGCCGACCAGCGAGCTGCTGATCGAGGAGTCGCTGATCGGCTGGAAGGAGTTCGAGATGGAGGTCGTGCGCGATCGCGCCGACAACTGCATCATCGTCTGCTCGATCGAGAACCTCGACCCGATGGGCGTGCATACTGGCGACTCGATCACGGTGGCGCCGGCGCTCACGCTCACCGATCGCGAGTACCAGTTGATGCGCACCGCCTCGATCGCGATCCTGCGCGAGATCGGCGTCGAAACCGGCGGCTCGAACGTGCAGTTCGCGGTCAACCCGGCCGACGGCCGGATGATCGTCATCGAGATGAATCCGCGAGTGTCGCGCTCGTCGGCGCTGGCCTCGAAGGCCACTGGCTTTCCGATCGCCAAGATCGCGGCCAAGCTTGCCATTGGCTACACGCTCGACGAGCTGCGCAACGAAATCACCGGCGGCGCCACGCCGGCCTCGTTCGAGCCGACCATCGATTACGTGGTCACCAAGGTGCCGCGCTTCGCTTTCGAGAAATTTCCGCTGGCCGATTCGCGGCTCACCACCCAGATGAAGTCGGTCGGCGAGGTCATGGCGATCGGCCGCACCTTCCAGGAGAGTTTCCAGAAGGCGTTGCGCGGTCTGGAAACCGGCATCGACGGGCTCGACGAGCAGTGCTCGGAGCGCGACGAGATCGCCACCGAACTGGGCGAACCCGGCCCCGAGCGCTTCCTGTACCTGGCCGATGCCTTCCGGGTCGGCATGAGCGTGGAGGAAGTTTATGAGGAGTCGGCTGTCGACCCATGGTTTCTCGAACAGATCCGGGAACTGGTCGAGATCGAGGACCGGCTGAAAGGGCGCGCCCTCGACGCGCTGACGGCCGACGAGTTGCGCTGGCTCAAGGCGAAGGGTTTCTCCGATCGCCGGCTGGCGAAGCTGCTCGACACCAATGCCGATACGCTGCGCCAGCGCCGTCACGCGCTCGGCGTGCGGCCGGTGTTCAAGCGGGTCGACACCTGTGCGGCCGAGTTCGCCACCGATACGGCCTACCTGTACTCGACCTACGAGGACGAGGACGAGGCCCTGCCGACCGACCGGCGCAAGATCATGGTGCTCGGCGGCGGGCCGAACCGGATCGGGCAGGGGATCGAGTTCGACTACTGCTGCGTCCACGCGGCCTTCGCCCTGCGCGAAGACGGCTACGAGACGATCATGGTCAACTGCAACCCGGAGACCGTCTCGACCGATTACGACACTTCCGACCGGCTGTACTTCGAGCCGCTGACGCTCGAAGACGTGCTCGAGATCGTCGCGATCGAAAAGCCGGCCGGCGTGATCGTCCAGTATGGTGGCCAGACGCCGCTCAAGCTGGCGCTCGCGCTGGAGGCCAACGGGGTGCCGATCATCGGGACTTCGCCCGAGTCGATCGACATTGCCGAAGACCGCGAACGCTTCCAGAAGCTGCTCAACGACCTGGGGCTCAAGCAGCCGCCCAACCGTACGGCACGCACCGAGGCCCAGGCGCTCGAGCTGGCCGCCGAGATCGGCTACCCGCTGGTCGTGCGGCCCAGCTACGTGCTCGGTGGCCGGGCGATGGAGATCGTCCACGAGCAGCGGGATCTGGAGCGCTACATGCGCGAGGCCGTCAAGGTGTCGCACGAGAGCCCGGTGCTGCTCGACCATTTCCTGAACGATGCGATCGAAGTCGACGTCGACTGCCTGTCCGACGGCGAACGGGTCTTCATCGGCGGCGTGATGGAACACATCGAACAGGCCGGCGTGCACTCGGGCGATTCGGCCTGTTCGCTGCCACCGTACTCGCTGTCGCCGACGGTGATCGCGGAGCTCAAGCGCCAGTCCGGACTGATGGCCGATGCCCTGAAGGTCTGCGGCCTGATGAACGTGCAGTTCGCGATCCAGCAGACGTCCGACGGCGATGCGCCCGATGGCGGTGCGCCCCATGGCGGCGACGGCACGGTCTATGTGCTCGAGGTCAATCCGCGGGCCTCGCGCACCGTGCCCTACGTCTCGAAGGCCACCGGCCTGCAGCTGGCCAAGATTGCCGCGCGCTGCATGGCCGGGCGCAGTCTGGCCGACCAGGGCATCGTCGACGAGGTGGTGCCGGACTACTTCTCGGTGAAGGAGGCGGTTTTCCCTTTCGTGAAGTTTCCGGGGGTCGATACCATCCTCGGGCCCGAGATGAAGTCGACCGGCGAAGTCATGGGCGTCGGCCGCTCGTTCGGCGAGGCATTCGTGAAATCCCAGCTTGGAGCCGGCGCCCGGCTGCCGGAGGGCGGGACGGCCTTCGTCTCGGTGAAGAATGCCGACAAGCCGAAGGCGGTCGAGATCGCCCGCACGCTGCACGACCGGGGTTTCAAGCTGGTTGCGACCAAGGGCACCGCGGCGGCGATCGCCGCTGCCGGGCTGCCGGTCGCTGCGGTCAACAAGGTTCAGGAAGGCCGCCCGCACGTGGTCGACGTCCTGAAGAACGGCGAGATCTCGCTGGTCATCAATACGGTCGACGAGAAGCGCGGTGCAGTCCACGACTCGCGCTCGATCCGGACCACCGCGCTGGCCCAGCGCGTCACCTACTACACGACGATTGCCGGCGCGCTCGCCGCGGTCGAGGGAATGCGCCATCTGAGCCAACTGGACGTCTACTCGCTGCAGAGCCTGCACGCGGGGCTCTGAGCCGAACCTGCCGGCGGTTGGGCCTCGGGGTCATTGGCAGCCTCGGGGCTTGCCCTGCGGCGGCCGCTTGGCGTTACAATCAGGTCATTCGATCGGACCGCGGGCCCGCAGGGGCCCGCGGTCCGAATGCTTTTGAGGGGAAACCGAGATGCCGACCATACCGCTGACCCGGCGCGGCGCTGAATTGCTGAAGGACGAACTGCACCGGCTGAAATCGGTCGAACGGCCGGCAGTCATCGACGCGATCGCCGAAGCGCGCGCCCAGGGCGACCTGTCCGAGAATGCCGAGTACGACGCGGCCCGCGAACGCCAGGGCTTCGTCGAGGGTCGGATCGCCGAAATCGAATCCAAGCTGGGCAATGCCCAGATCATCGATCCGGCCGAACTCGACGCCGACGGTCGCGTCGTCTTCGGGGCCACGGTCGAACTCGAAGATCTGGAATCCGGTGACAAGGTCACCTACCAGATCGTCGGCGACGACGAGGCCGACATCAAGGCCGGTCTGATTTCGGTTTCGAGTCCGATCGCCCGGGCGCTGATCGGCCGCAGCATCGACGATGTCGCCGAAGTCAGGGCACCCGGCGGCGTACGCGAGTTCCAGATCCTGGGCGTGCGCTACGAGTGAGCCCCGCGCCCGCGCCGGTGGCCTTCTTCGCGCTGACGGTCTTCGTCGCCGTCGCAGCTTTCTTGGTCTGGCGCGGCGGGCGCCGGCGGGCCGTGCCAGCGTCACCGCCGGTGCCGGTCTCGGGCTTCTCGCGCCAGACCACCAGCAGCTTACCGATGGTCTGCACCGGCGCGCAGCCCAGGCGGGCGCAGATCGTTGTCAGCATCGACAGTCTTTGTTCGCGGTCGTCGCCGTGCACGCGGATCTTGATCAGGCCGTGGGCTTTCAGCGCGCGATCGGTTTCGGCCAGGACGGCTTCGGTCAGCCCGGCATCGCCGATCATGACGACCGGATCCAGATGGTGGGCCTCGGCCCTCAGCACCTTGCGCCGGGCCGGGCTCAGGACGGGAGCAGCGACAGGCGTCGCGGCAGGCAGGTTTTCGGCAGTCGGGTTGGTATCCATCAGTTCGCCGGTGGTCGGATGAAGAAACGCAAGGTCGATCGGGCCTGGCTCGCGCAGCATATCAACGATCCCTACGTGAAGCTCGCGCAGCGTCATCAATATCGGTCGCGCGCTGCCTTCAAGCTGATCGAGATCCTCGACCAGGACCGTTTGCTGCGGCGCGGCATGACGGTGGTCGACCTCGGTTCGGCGCCGGGCGCCTGGAGTCAGGTGCTGCGCGAACGTCTGCTGCGCCCGGCCGGCGGCGGCCTGGATGGCCGGATCATCGCTCTCGACCTGCTGCCGATGGAACCCGTCGACGGCGTCGAGTTCATCCAGGGCGATTTTCGGGAAGCCGGAGTCCTGGCCCGCCTGGAGGCGAGCCTGGCCGGCGGTCGTGTCGACCTTGTGGTTTCGGACATGGCCCCCAACCTCAGTGGGGTGGCTGCGGCGGACTCGGCACGGATGGCCGACCTGGTCGAGCTGGCGGCCGATTTCGCCTGCACCCACCTGAAGGCCGACGGGGCGTTGCTGGTCAAGTGCTTTCACGGCAGCGGCTACAGCCAGCTGGCCGAGCTGTTCCGCAAGCGCTTCGTCAAGGTGGCAGCCCGCAAGCCGAAGGCATCACGCGACCGTTCGGCGGAAACCTATCTGCTCGGGCGCGGCCTGAAAGGAGCGGCCGGTGGCGCGGACATATCCGATGGTGCGCAGTAGTACGCCGTCTGTTTTCGCCGATCAGCGTAGAATCGGAACGTATCAATGGGCCGAACGCGGCCAGCAGCGGGCCGCGGCCCCGTAAGGAGTAGTGAGTGAACAACGCGTTTTCCAAGGCTGCGGTCTGGCTGGTCATCGCGCTGGTGCTGTTTACCGTGTTCAAGCAGTTCGACACACGGCAGGTGCGCAGCGGGGACATGCCGTACTCGCAGTTCATGGCCGAGGCGGCCGACGGCCGGATCGACAGCGTCGTCGTGGACGGCAAGACGCTGCGCGCCCGTGCCAAGGATGGCCGGACGGTGATCGTCAACGCGCCGAACGACATCTGGATGGTCGGCGACCTGATGAAGTACGGCGTGCAGGTCAATGTCCGGCCCGACGAGGAGCAGTCACTGCTGCTGAACATCTTCGTCTCGTGGTTCCCGATGCTGCTGTTGATCGGCGTCTGGGTCTTCTTCATGAGACAGATGCAGGGCGGCGGCCGTGGAGGCGCGTTCTCGTTCGGCAAGTCCAAGGCCCGGATGCTCGACGAGAGCAACAACAACATCACCTTTGCCGACGTTGCCGGTTGCGACGAGGCCAAGGAAGAGGTCCAGGAACTCGTCGAATTCCTGCGCGATCCGTCCAAGTTCCAGAAGCTCGGCGGACGCATTCCGCGCGGCGTGCTGATGGTCGGTTCGCCCGGTACCGGCAAGACCTTGCTGGCCCGCGCGATTGCCGGCGAGGCCAAGGTGCCGTTCTTCTCGATCTCGGGCTCCGACTTCGTCGAGATGTTCGTCGGCGTCGGCGCGGCGCGCGTGCGCGACATGTTCGAGAACGCCAAGAAGCACGCGCCGTGCATCCTGTTCATCGACGAGATCGA
>Ga0172382_10012974_pt1 | contig 10792 bp, 15 predicted proteins | sample Leawel138RmetaG_FD_122245 | JGI IMG/M metagenome (GOLD analysis project Ga0172382, IMG submission 122245) | Leachate microbial communities from a municipal landfill in Southern Ontario, Canada - Leachate well 138R metaG | ecosystem: Engineered > Solid waste > Landfill > Unclassified | place...
AAAAGAACACGGTGTTGAGGTTACAGAAGAAAAAGCATATGATAAACCAATTGGGAAAAGTAAACTAAAAAAGTTTAGTTGTCAATGTACTCCACCTATTAATGTAAGAGTGGGTAATTCTGAATTTTCGGCTAAATGTAATCTGTGTAATAAAGATTTTGAGGAACAATAATGAAAAAATCAATAATTCCGGTAGGGAATATTGCAAGTGGAAAAACAACACTGATTAATGATTTAGTAAAACTTAATTATTATTCAATAAGTAGAGATGCCTTACGTTATATGTTAGGATCAGGAATATATATTTATGACCCTATGTTTGAGAAAACAATTAAAGATATTTCTGTTTCAATGTTACGAAAATTAGTAATGACAAATGTTAATATTGTAATGGACGAAACCAATGTATCAAAATCATCAAGAGAAACATTAATTACCATCGCTAAAAAACGAAAATATAGAGTAATTGCTTATGTTCTCCCAAAAATATCAAAAAAAGAAAGTGTTAAACGAAGATTGTCCGATCCTCATGGTGATTTTTCAAAGGAAATATGGGAAGGTGTTTGGGAAAAATTTAATAGTATGTATGAAGAACCTACATACGAAGAAGGATTTGATGAAATAGCATATAAGGTATCAAAATGAAAAGTGATATTTTTAATAATGAACTAAATTTGATTAAAAATCATGATGTTCGTAAATGGACAAAAGACACATTAGAAAATGCACCTGATTATTTTTGGATTGCACAAGCATCGTCATCTGGTAAATATCATCCAGCTTGTACAAACAGAAAAGGTGGTTTGTTAATTCATGTTAAAAGAGTTGTCTATTTAGCAAATAGATTATGCGAGGGATGGGGATTATTTGGTATTGAAAGAGATATTGTGTTATCAGCTTGTATTTTACATGATATTGCAAAAACAGCCGATAAAGATTTTATTTATCACGCCATAAATGCAGAAAAATATTATGCGGATCATAATAAAAATGATATAATTTATTGTAAAATAGATGAAAGTATTTGTCATCATATGGGAAGATGGACAATCGATGACATCAAAAAACCTATTGTTGATTATTCTCTTATAGAATTGGCAGTATATACATGTGACTATATGGCAACAACAAAAACTTTAGTAACGCCTGTCGATAACGAGGAAATAAATGTATAATGTTCAGACCTTAAATAAAGTAAAACTATCCTGTCTTGTAATAGACTGTGAAACATGTTCTTTTTTTCCTGATGGGAGAAAAATAAATCTTCAGACTAATTTTGATGAATATGTTGAATTTGCCCAGGTAAAATTTATAGGAGCATATTCTTATCAAGACGATAGATATTATTTTTTGAACATGACCATAAATTCTGATAGAGAAATAGCCAAACGATTATTGGCTACTCATAAAACGATTGTTGGATTTAATTCAGCAGAATTTGATTTCCCAATTTTAAAAAACAATGACCTTACTGATACAGATGTTTGGTATACCCAAGTAGATTGTATGCATATTCTTGGCACTTCTAATGTAAAAAATCGAGGTGGTTTTGCTTATAAAAATCGTGGCGAATTGATGGGTTATAAATTTAAAAATAATAAGTTACGCACTATGGCAGAAGCCATGGGATTAGAAACACAAAAAGGAGATATTGATTACACAATTTTTGAAAAAAATAGCTGGACAAAAGAAGAACTTGAAGAAATTCAAATATATTTAAAATCTGATGTTATGGCTACTAAAGAAATGTTTGACAAATTATGGGAATATTGGATTCCATTTGTTGAAATGTTAGATGAAAAATCTGTTTATGACCTATCATGGATTAGATTATCAATTGCATCATTAACGTATAAATGTGCTTGTAACGTAATGGGTGTTGAACCAACATACGGGGAACATCGTGGTAAAAAAGAAAAAATGGGAGGAACTGTTTTAAAACCCACGGTTGAAGAAGCAAAAGATGTTTGGTATATTGATTATGCCTCTCTTTATCCTCATATTTTATGTATGTTTAATTTGTTTGCCGAAGTAGATGGCGATGATATTAATAAACCAAATATTTGGCACGGTAACAATGTTTTTAAGGTAAAAGGATATTATGACATATCAGAACCGCATATTTTGTCAAAACACGTCATGGAAAATCTAAAAGAACGTATTAATCTTAAAAAAACATCGCCAGATGATCCAATGATATATGCATTTAAGATTTTTTTAAACTGTTTTTCAAAAGACACAGACGTTCTAATGGCAGATAACCGTATTCAAAATATAAAAGACTGTAAAATAGGAGAATTAGTTTATAGCATAAACCCAAAAACATTAATTGCAGAAAAAAAGAAGATAAAAAAAGTTTTTGAATATAACTATACAGGGGAAATGCATCACTATAAGGGCAATTATTTTGATTTTAATGTTACACCAAATCACAGATTTCTTTTAGTTCATAAAAACAGAAAACAGTCACCTGTTTTTGTTGAATCAATTGATATTCAAAACAAGTATACTTTGCCAATACATAAACCATTAAATAAATATAAAAAACAAATAAATATTTTAAATTATATCAACAAAGATGAATTATTATATTCTATTAAACCATTGAATAAACATGGACGAACATGGTTATACGAAAATGGTTTGGAAAATATAAAAAAACAATATAACTGTAATGATAGGAATTTTGTTTACTCATTCAATGATATAAAACATAGATTAAATAGTATATTAAAAAGCAAAAATTCAAGTATATATCTACTTAACAAAAAATATAAAACATCAAGAAAAATATCTGTTTTTTATGACAATAATACATTATCATATTTAATAGGAATATATTTGGCTGAAGGTTCTACATCTATTATAAGACCAAGATTATATTCTAATGGAAATATTAGAGGAACAACATATAGCATATCTCTTTCACAATCTAAATCTAAAAACCCTATTATTTATAAAAAAATAACAGATGCATTGGATAAATGTAATTTAAAATATAGTGGTGGTAAAAAGGCTATTAAAATTTCTGGCCCCATTTTTTATGAGTTTATAGTTAATAATTTTGGAAAATTAGGATATAAATCTTTCAATAACAAAAATATGTTTGACGATTTAAATATAAAAAAGGTTTTTGAAGGATTAATTGATGGTGATGGGTCAAAAAAACATAAACTATTTACAACAAAATATGATTGTTTAAGAGACGATTTTATTGAACTATGCATGCGTTTAGGATATACATTATCATTAAAAAATGATGGATGTTGGAGAATAGTCTATAATAACAACCCAAATTCTTTTAGAAAAGCAAACAGATCAATAAACGAATATAATGATAAAGTCTATTGTGTTGAGGTTGAAGATAACAACACATTAATGGCAGGAAGGAATAAAAAATTTAATTGGAGCGGAAATAGTTTATACGGCGTACTTAGGTCATTGATATTTGAAAAGGTTGGTGGTAAAAATGGTGGATGGGATACTTGTTGGCTAGGTCAGCAAATGCACGAATTAACCGTCGAGATGATGGATTCTTTTGGATTTGATACGCTATACGGAGATACGGACGGGTGCATGGTACGGGCAAGACCTGGTACAGAAAATACTAGAGAGTATGTTTTAGAATGTCTCGAACAAATAGTCGATATTGTTCAAGATAATGTGCCTTTTCCAGTTGATACATTTAAAATTGATATAGAAAACCATTTAGATTATATTGCTTTTCCTCATAGTATGGAAAAAATATCTTTTAAAAGTATTGATTTAGATAAAGATGATGTTATTAATAACGAAATCGAAGAGTATGTGTGGGTTTCTTTAAGAAAATATTATAAAGATTTCACAGATAAAGAAATTTTAGATATTCTGACAGAGTTAGTATTAAAGAACGAAGATAAACCAGAGGATAAAATTAATCTTAAAATAAAAAATAGACTTATAACAGAATGGACAGGTAAAAAGAAAAACTATTTGTATATCTGTAAAGAAAAGGATAAGGAGTCTGGAGAACTTAAAGATGTAATAAAATTGGTCGGTCTTCCAATTAAAAAAGATAATGCAACAAAACTAGGAATTACTATTTATGAAGATGTTTTAAAATCAATGATATTAGAACGAAAGAATGCCAAATTTCCAAAAGAACAAATTAGTGAAATTATAAATAGATATTTAGCAAAACCAGATGTCATGCAAATGATTTCTAGAGAATATAAAGTTAAACCTTTTATTACTTATGCTAAAGAAGGACAGATTCAGGCACAAATAAGTAAGCAATATTTTAATGGGGAAGATGGTATTATTGATTTAATTAAGAATAATAAAATTGGCAAGGTCGGAGAAGGTGCTAAATATTGCACTGTTCAAGAGGCCATCGATTCTAATTTAAAATCCGAAGATTTGGATTTAGAAAAATTATGGAATGAACTTGATCCGTTTGTTATTTATGTTCCAAAAGTGAAAAAAGAAAAAGCGGTTAAAGAGAAAAAGTCTAAAAAAGTTGCAAATAAAAAAAATATTTTAACAAAAAATTATGATGAGGTAACAATATAATGTGGTCATATTATGGAACTAAAAAACGAATAGCCAAATATTATCCAAAACCGTTATATGATACAATTATTGAGCCATTTTGTGGTGCAGCACAATATTCTTTGTTTGGCGATAATTGGAAAAAAAAAGTTATACTTATCGATAAATACAAAACAATCATAGATTTATGGAAATGGTTAATACAAGCCAAAAAGTGTGATATTTTAAATTTGCCCATATTAAAAATGAATGAATCCGTTGATGATTATACACAACTTTGTTCAGAAGAAAAAAGTTTAATTGGATTTTATATAAATAGTGGTTCGGCAAGTCCCAAAAAAACAGCTAAAAAGTTCAATGGTTGGACTGAAAACAAAAAAAAAGATATTGCTAATAATTTATATAAAATTAGTCATTGGAAAGCATTTCATAATGAATATTTAAATATTCCCAATAAACCATCCACTTGGTTTATTGACCCTCCATATCAATTTGGAGGACAATGGTATAGATAATCAAATAAAACCATTGATTTTAATAATTTAGCAGATTGGTGTAAATCAAGAGAAGGTCAAATTATTGTTTGTGAAAATAACAAAGCTGATTGGTTACCATTTAAAAATTTAGTTGAAATGAATGGTCAAAAACATAAAACAATGGAAGTTATTTGGACAAAAGGTTGCTAAAACAAATTAAAATATGTTATAATTATACTGAGACAATAAACTATGTCAATTTGTAGAATATGTAAAACCGATGTTGATAAATATACAACTATGTTTGGTTATTGCTACGATTGTCAAATTAAACTTGGTGGAAAGACAAATACAAAGGAGTACCAAATGAACAAAATAAAATGGAATGTTGAAGAAGAAAAAGGTTTTCTTTATGATGCAAAAGAGTACATTATATGTAAGGACTGTGGATATCTTGTTAAGAATCCAGATGAAATATTAAAAAAGTGTCCTAGTTGTGGTATATCATACGAACAATCTTTAAGTGTTATTGTAAACAATTAAGATAAGATAAAAATGCAAAAGTTTTGAATTTCAAGCAAGGCAGAATGATATATTTAGAAATGAAAACTAAAACTTGTACAAAATGCAAAATACCATTGCCTGTAACTAATTTTACTAATCATATTCAAAATAAAGATAGTTTAGATTGTTGGTGTAAGATTTGTAAAAACGGTCACATGGAAGAATATCGTCAAAAATATCCTTGGAGAAGAACATTAGATTCAATAAAGCAAAGATGTAACAATTCAAACAACAAACGGTATAAATACTATGGTGGGCGTGGTATTAAGTGTCTTATTACGGCAAAAGAATTAAAGAAATTGTGGAACCGAGATAAAGCATATTTGATGGATAAGCCAAGTATTGATCGAGAAGAAAACGACGGACATTATGAGTACAGTAATTGTCGGTTTATTGAGAAAGGTGAAAACTCAGCTAAAGATAAAAGAAAATCAGTCCTTCAATATGATTTAAAAGGAAGATTTATTAAGGAATGGATAAGTCAATCTGAAGCACACAGATATTTAAAAATAGATATTTCAAGTATATCACAGTGTTGTTCTGGCAAACGCAAAACGGCAGGTGGTTTTATTTGGGTAATACAAAATCAATAACATATATTAAAAAGGAGAATAACAATGATATCAGCAAAAGACGTGTGGCGTGAAATTAAAAAACCGGAAGATATTAAAGAAGAAGATGCCATTTTAATGCTTATTTACAAAGCCGTATGTATGGGTATAAGATTGCTTTTAGATGTAAGATATAAATTATATTATGGAGAACAAGCATTAGATGACAAAAAATCATCCAAAAAGATCGAAAAAGTTGTTGCTAATCCTGTTATTAAACCAACGGATTTAATGTAAAATGACAAGGGAATTCATTAAGAATGTTATCCCTACAGAATTAGGAGAGGTTAAACCATTTTCTCAGGTTTTATCTTCGACATTATCAACGAGAAAAGATGAGTTTAAATTAACAACTAAACTACTGGCCAGTTTAATTAGGAAAGCGAATTTAGCAAAGAAACAATCGGAATTAGTTATTCAATTTTCTAATTATACAGTAACATGTCATATTGAGGAGAAAATATGATAGAAATTTTTAAAAGATTGTTCAAGAAGAAAACCCGTTATCACTATGTCGCAATATCTGAAAAAGATAAATCAGGACGATATCGTTATAAGATATATAAAGATGGAGTTCTAATTAAGGAAAACATATATATTGATATTTGGCGTTAATATTAATTGGAGGAATAAATGAGCAGTAAATTAATAGTTGAAATATGCAAGGTGGATGATGTTATTAAACACCCAAATGCAGATAAACTTTCGATAATTGTTATAAAAGGTTGGAACTGTATCGTTAGTTTAGATCAATATAAAAAAGGCGATTTGGTTGTTTATTGTCCACCAGATTCTGTTATTCCTGATAATCTGATCGAGAAATATAATCTTGAGTTTCTAAAGAAAGATGGAAAAGTGGGAACTATTAAACTACGTAAATATATTTCTCAGGGTCTTATATTAGATGTTCCTAATAATATTAAAGAACCAAAAGAAGGAATGGACGTTGCTAATATTATGGGTATCACTAAATGGATACCACCACAATCTAAAAATAGTATAAATAATAACCAAGAAACTCTATATAAAACATACAAAAAATGGCGAAATGGTGGTATTTCTTTTTCAAGATTTATAAAGAAATCTTTTCATTTAATAAAGGATGGTATCTTTAAACGTAAGAAAAAATTAAATCCTCTATTTGACAAGTACACAGATATAAACAATATTAAACACTATAATACTTTGTTTAAAGATGGTGAAGAGGTTGTTATATATGAAAAGCTCCATGGATCGAATGCAAGAGCATCTTATTTACCCAAAAAGAAATCAATTTTTAATTTCGGTGATAAATATGAATTCTGTATTGGATCGCACAATGTTCAATTAGTTGGTAATAGAGGTAAAAATAGTTTTTATGGATCAGATGTTTGGAGTAAATCAGCAGAGAAATATAAATTGGATATTTTATTAAGAGATTATCCAAATTATATATTTTATTCAGAAGTGTATGGAAAGGGGATTCAGGATTTAGAATATGGATTAGATGATATAGAACTACGATTTTTTGATATTAAGAATAAAAATATAGATAAATATCTTGATGATAGTGATTTTAAATCTATTTGTAATAAGTTGATGTTGCCAACAGTCCCATTATTATATAAAGGCCCTTATAGTGCAGAAATAGTTAAACAATACACAAACGGTAAAAGCACAATTTATGAAAACCAAATAAGAGAAGGATGTGTAATTAGGCCAGTTAATGAAGAAATTGATCCAAGAGTAGGTAGAAAAATATTAAAGAGCATAAGCGAAGATTATTTATTAAGAAAGAATGGAACGGAGTTCAATTAATGATAAATAAATACATATTAGAAAAAGCCATTTTAAAGGCAGAAAATAATGGCTATTTAATACCAACAGTTTTGTCAGAAATTTTTAAAGGTACTCAGGATGAATCTAGAAATATAGATCGTTGTTGGAAAATCATTAAAATTGAAGACTTCTTGTATTTTGATAATAACGGAAGATGCGCAGAAGAAACATTATTTTTTAGTGTTAACGATATTATTTTCTCACACGAATTTGCAAAAGCGTTTTTTGGCGACAAAAAATATGTTCAATCTTTTAATCCTGCCTATTACACGTATCGTAATACAGATAAAAAACTGTGGGAAGAACATCTTCAGAATATGATATTAATGAACAATGATACACGAGTTAGATATTTGGAGAATTGGTTATGACCAGAGTTGTTCATTGCAAAAAAGAAAAATATGATGTCTATATTGGACGTGGTTCAATATGGGGAAATCCTTTTATTATTGGTAAAGATGGATCAAGAGAAGATGTTATTTCTAAATATGAAGTTTATTTTTTAAATAACAAAAAACTAATAAGTCTATTACCACAACTTAAAGATAAAATATTGGGCTGTTTTTGTAAACCAAAAGCGTGTCATGGAGATATATTAATAAAATATATAAAGGAATGGAATTTGTAATGACAAATCAAGATGTATCAGATTATTTAAAAGAAAAATATTATAAAGATAACCAAAGGCTCCTTTTAACACTTAGGTACGTCGATAGTAAAAAATACCCACGTTATGATCAAGAAGTTGAATGTGGTAATATTACATTGTTAAGAATTCAAACATTTAATTGTTTGTATAATTATGAACCTGGTTATATACCATATTGTATTAGAAATTATTGGGATGGATATACTGTTACTGTTCAAAAATTCGGACAATTGACTAATGAAGAAATACACAAAGCAATAGGATATGTATTACATCAATATTCAAAAGATACTTTATTTATTCCGTGGAACGTATATTTAGATGGAAAACACATATGGACAAATAATACACGAATTTATACAAGACTACAAGAAGATATTAATAGGAGATTTATATGATAGAAAAAATTAAATTGCTTTTATATCATAACCCAAATATTACGAAGCCATGGGTGTTTGGTAAAGAAAGTATGAAATTGGACGGAAAACTTATTAAAAAAATAATTGTTGGAATACATGGCATAAGAACACACGAAGAAAGTTGGATCGATTCTTTTATTAGATTCTGTACTGTTTTTTATAAAGACAATGATATTCTATATGTTGATTATGCATACAATTTTCTTCCGGCCATTTTGTCTATTAATCCCTTGATAAAATGGTATTTAACATCTAAATTTAAGAAAAAACTACATCAGCTTCAAAGAGATTATCCAAATGCTTCAATCAATATAATAGCACACAGTTATGGTACAGAACTGACATATTTGTCTTTAAAAACTAAAGATGATGTTAATGGTTTTATCAATGTTGATAAAGTTATTTTACTTGCAAGCATATTAAATATAAAAACGGATTTATCTAAAATATATGCCAATGGTCAATTTAAGGAATTTCATGTTTTTTCATCATTAGAGGATGAAGTGTGCCGTTGGAATCCATTTGGTCATTCTGGGTTTATAGGATTAAAAGATGATTTTGCCACTAATCATAGACATGCAAATCTTGAACATGGTGATTATTTTACAATAGATTTTTTTAAAAAGTATGCAAAAATATTTGATTTAAAAAAGAAAGAATTATAATGAGTGATCCAAAGAAAAATTTTATTTGTCCTATTTGTGGCCTAATCTCAAATGATGGGAACAGAAGATTCGGTACAGATACCAAATGTATCAATTGTATGATAGAAAACAGAAATATAAATCAAGAACTGGAGAACAACAATGAATAAAGAAACAATAAAAGATGAAGATGTTATAGATTTATATGCACAAGGGTTAACACAATCAGAAATAGCCAATATGTTAGATAGACACGTAAGGCGAATAGCCGAACGAATAGCCAAATTAAAAGCATCAGGTAAAATAGGAACCGTTGAAATTCTTCAACGGGAAAATGTTAAATTGGTAAATAAATTACAAAAACAATCCGACTTAAATCGGATAAAAAACAAAACATATCGTGAACATTCAAGACTGAGTAATGCTATTGGTGAATTAGATAAAGAGTTTATTGAAATATTAAAAAAGCACGAATTACCAAAGAAAATATTTCGTACCAAAGAAATAAAATCAAACACTAAATCTGGGGCAATTCTTCATCTTACCGATCTACATCTTAATGAATTAGTGGATATTGTATCTAATAAGTATGATTTTAATATTGCATCCCAAAGAATCAGAAAATTTGTAAATGATGCTAGAACATATTTTAAGGCAAAGAATGTAAAAGATGTTTTTGTTTGTATGACCGGAGATTTAATGAATTCCGATCGAAGACTTGACGAAATTCTTTCTCAGGCTACTAATAGGGCAAAGGCATTATTTTTGTCTGTTATGATCATTGAACAGGCTCTATTGGATTTACAACAAGATTTTAATGTATCAGTAGTTAGTGTTATTGGCAATGAAAGCAGAATTACCAAAGATATTGGTTGGAGTGATGAAGTAGCCAGCGATAATTATGACTTCATGATTTATAACACATTAAAATTAATATTTAGAAAATCAAACATTAGATTTTTTGATGGAAATGCAACAGAGCAAGTTATAGAAATTGTTGGACAGAACATCTTAATCTGTCATGGTAACCAGATTAAAGGTTCCAAAATGGAACAAAGTATCCAAAAAATTATAGGAAAAT
>Ga0172382_10012975_pt1 | contig 10792 bp, 14 predicted proteins | sample Leawel138RmetaG_FD_122245 | JGI IMG/M metagenome (GOLD analysis project Ga0172382, IMG submission 122245) | Leachate microbial communities from a municipal landfill in Southern Ontario, Canada - Leachate well 138R metaG | ecosystem: Engineered > Solid waste > Landfill > Unclassified | place...
GGTAAGAAAAGAGCTAGGAATCAAAAGCTTAAAGAAGCTATTAATTTAAAACAATCTAATTGGACAAACGATTTTAATCATAAACTCTCAAGGGAGCTAATTAACTACTGTCTGCTTCAAAACATAGACGTTCTAGGTTTAGAAGCATTAAAGGGTAATCATTTAGCGAACAAGAGATTCAGAAGGTATAATTGGGCTTTTAAAGATCTAATAAACAAGATTACTTATAAAGCCATTAATGCTGGACTGAAAGTCGTTGGTGTTGATCCAGCTTATACATCTCAACGGTGTCATAAGTGTGGTGATATATCGAAAGATAACAGGCAGAGTCAGTCGAAATACTTGTGTCGCAACTGTAATTTGATCTTCAATGCCGACATCAACGCAGCTAAAAACATTCAATATTTTACGGTGTTGAATGGGTCTCAATGTGAATCAGACCAGAGTAAAAGCTTTAAACTCGAAGCTAGCGTAGCTTTAGCTACCTAGTAGTTCACAATCATATATAATACTAGAAGAATTGTAAACAAAACAAATATAAAACGGAAAAAATATGAAATATAACGATATTCTAGTTTTAAATAAGTCATGGGTTCCTGTCCATATAGTAGATTATAAAAGATGTATGATACTATTATGTACAGAAGCTGCACATGCTTTAGATCATGATGCTATAGCTTATACCTTTGATGATTGGATAAATTTTTCATTAACTAAACATCCTTTTAAGGTGTTACATACTTCAACAAGGGCAATTGCTCTGCCTGAAATAATAACTCTAACTAGATACAATAGACTACCACGTGGAGATGTCAAATTTTCGCGTGAAAGTGTTTTTACTAGAGACAAATATCGTTGCGGATATTGTGGACATAAATTTGCCCGTAATGAATTAACTTTGGACCATATCTTACCTCGTTCAAAGGGTGGATTAACAGTTTGGGATAATGTTATATCTTGTTGTAGAGCTTGTAATGCTTTTAAAGCAGATAAGTCCTTAAAAGAATGCGGATTAAAGTTAAAAATTAAACCCCATGCTCCAAAATGGATGGATCCGATTATGCATCTTTATAAAAAAGGCAAAGCATGTAGTAGTTGGGGACACTTTTTACATCGAATAGATATATATGAATCAACCGATTGATCAAATAGTTTCCTATTATATATTGCAAACATAAATACATGTAGGGTAAATAATAATATGAACTATAACATATTATGTGAGGCAATATTAAAAAGTATTCCTTTGGAACTTTTGGCTGAAGCCGCAAGCCCTGAGGAAGTTGAACAAGCAATTAATTATATTAATGAAATTTCTCCAAAGTTCGACAGAACTCATTTAGGTAGAACGTTTAACATATCATCAAAAAGTGATATTTTTGCTAGATTTTTAAAATCTGATATGGTTCAACTTTGGGATTTCTTTAAAAACAGTCGTCACGATGCAATGATGCTTTATGGTAAAGGAACAAGTTTTCGTGGTTCTAATCGAACTATTTTAGACGATACAAAACTAATAGCATATGCATTATTGGCTAAAAACAAACATGGATGGGGAAGTTTCGATGAAATTATTGAACATGAACAAAGTAAGGGTATATTACGACCTAATCCAGAAAAATCAATAATTAATTTCCTGCAAAAATATTAAACCCCATTTCAATTAAAAATTAATTTCACTGTATTATTTTATGCGTCTACATGGACACAAAAATTAATTTCATCTTTTCCGATTACTGTAATACTTTCATATTTTATAATTGAGTTAAATTTTTCTTCACCAATAGTAGAAATTAAAGATTTATGATCATTTGGTGTCATTCTAACAAATACCCAACCTCCAGACCTAACTTTCTTACTGGCTTCTTTAATACGATGTTGTAACTCCCATTCCCTATCGGATGATTCAATGCATACAACTTGACTAAAAGTTCTATCATCATAAGGTAATAAATATCCCGGATCTTCTTCTACAGACATATTAGTTTTATAATTTACTTCTAGCGAATCTCCTTTTCGTTCAATACAATCATTTCTAACAAAATTCTTAAACTTAATTTCTTCATCATCAATAAAATATCGACTACTGATCATTGATTTTCTCCTTTTTTATTTCTAATTCCAATGGTTCATAATGGAATTCATACATTTCATTTAACATACTAACATTATACATATGTACATCTCGTCCTTCGCAGGAATCGTGACACCATTTCATTCGATTATGATTACCTGAATGGATGTGTCCAAAAACTACATATTTTGGATTTTTCATTTTGATTTCATCCATAAGCCACTTATTACCCAAATTTTCCATTTCATTATATTCCAAAATAGTATCTCCGTATCCATAAGGGGGGCAGTGTGAAATTAATACATCGACATCATTATCTATTTTAGAATAATATTCCTTTGCATATTCAGGACCTTTATTATCCGGAATATTAAATGCCCAATTACGAAGATGGGTGACCCATGGAGTACCATGAAATTTCACTCCGTCTAAAACTATATTACTATCTCTTAGATAAAATATATTATTAGGCAATTTTGATTTAAATTCATCCTCTGCTTGATCTTTAAATATATCCTGAAAATAGAAATCATGATTTCCGGCAATCAATATTTTATATTTAGCTGGAATAAGATTAAGATATGGAATGAAAGAATCCCAAAACCACTGTTTTTGAAGCCACCCATTACCTAATTCAAAATCTGGAAGAATGTCTCCAGCCATGATCAGAACATCACATTCCGGAATCTTTTCGGCAAAATTTTTGCCATGCGTATCACTAATTGCTATTACTTTCATGATTATTATTCTATGTTATTTATCCTAGAAAATCAACTTGATTTAACTTTTTAAATACATTATTATTATAGCATGAAAAAACAAAAACTCGATGTCAAAATGGAATTTACTAAAGAGCATTTGCGAGTCATGCGAACTGCCTTGGAAGTATATGAAAGATTAAAAATGGGGCAAATTGGTATGGCTATTGATCTCTTGACAGATTATTCTTTACCTGCCGCTGATAGAGAGAAAATTGAGGATACAGTTAAACCAATTACTCATCCTGATTTGGTCATAAAGAATAGTTATTGGGGTATATTTCATCCTGACTTAAAAGATAATGCCACTGTGGCCTATGAAATTCAAAAAGTAATTGAACAATATTTGGCGGTTACAAATAATGATGGATATTGGGGTAATACTAAAGACTATGATGAACCCATTGGCCATACTAATATTCCTTTACCGAAAGTTACGAACTTTAAAAAATATATAGAGTTCCCAATTGACCCTAAATATACAAAGAAAATGGATAAACTAAAAGAAGAAGGAAACTTTAATAAAATGTGGAACTTAGCAGATGAAGCTTTAGCTCCAATGAAAGTTTTACATAAACTTGAAACTGGTGGTTCATTATTTTACCGACACGGTGGAATGAAAATAGTTAGAATCGGTAGAAAGAACCCATTTTGGGTGGTAAGAGTTAATAAACCTCAAAAGGAGAGTGAACTACTAGGTGGCTAAAGCCACACTAGCTTTCTCAGCTAGAAGAATTGTAATAAAAAATTCTATTGTGAAGAGTGTGATAGAGTTGCATATAAAGAACAATCTAGTATAATTAAAAAAATCGATGAAAATACTACGGATTTTTAGAACAGGAATAATATGGCCGAAAAATTAACACTTGAACAATTATATAAATTACTTTATCAATCTAATATAAGTGGTGGAGTTGAACCTGATGTATGGTTTACCGTGATTTTTAATACCCTACCTCATAGTGTTATTGCAAATAATATTAATACCGATATTTTAAAGGATCTAAAAACAATTGGATTTAAAGAATATAGAACTACTCGTTCCATTTGTTCTGAAAATAAAATTGCCGCATTAAAAACTAAAAGACGCTGGATTCAAAGTGTTACTCGTGGTGGTTCTTATCGATTAATATATACTGATAAGACTTTAGGTAATTTTTATGTTATTCTTAGGCATCATGATACTGAAGACAAAGAGGATAATGAGGCTTCATCACTTTGTGATGTTTCATTCTATCATGACAGCAGTTCAACGGAAACCTTAGAATTTATATATAGTATTGTTAAAAAACATGAAGCTAAAAAGAAAGAAGGCGCATTTTCTATTCTTATTAAAGATGAATATGGTGATTTAAGTTTGCGTGATTTTAAAACCAATGTTCCTAAAGATATTGATCTTGGGGTCAATTATGGTAAAGATTTCAAAAAAGTTCATTCTAAAATTGTTGAAAAGTTAAACAAAAAACCTGCAGGCCTTTATGTTTTTCATGGGGACCCTGGAACTGGTAAAAGTACCTATATTAAATATCTTTCTACAGCTCTCCCTAATAAAAAATTTGTATATGTTCCTGAATTTATGATGGGCATGTTAAATCAACCAGATGTCATTCGTTTGTTTTTAGATAACAAAGAAATAATTATGGTTATTGAAGACGCTGAAAAGCTTATTAAAAAACGTGATGACAGTGAAGGAACTGTGGTTAGCACTTTATTGAACTTTACAGATGGTATTTTATCTGATATTATGAAGATGCCTATTATCCTTACTTATAATACTAATAGTGACAATATTGATCAAGCGCTTCTTCGTAAAGGTCGTCTGCAATATATCCATGAATTTGGTTTATTATCTAATGAAGCCATCGATAAATTATTGGCCCAACATAATTTGACTAAAAACAAAATTAAAGAGCTTAAAAATGATGGTCGTATTAAAGACCAAATGAGCCTTGCTGATATCTACAATGTATTTGAGGATATTGGGATTGCAGTCAAAAAGGACGATGGTAAGCCTAGTTTTGGGTTTGGATCAGCGTATGAAAAGGCTGACAAGCCATCTGCGTAAGGTACTTAAAATACCCGTTGACATTGCGTTAAACGCTGGTATATCAGATCTAATTGCTATATCAGCATCACTTAATAGGAATTGAACTGCTTGAGAAATTCTTTTTATGTCTTTAATATACCGTTTGCCATAATTACCATTATGTCCAAATATTAAATGTATATTGGCTTGAGTAGATAAGGCAATCATGTTGTTTTGATCTGCGGCTAATGTCGGATCTGCCCAAACCGGAACTATATGATGAATCTGTACTTTTTTGTCACTTCCTGTTATTTCACAGACTGGATGTTGTTTCCTATATTCATTCATTGCCTTTCTGGCTTGATATGCTTCGGAGGGATTTAAAACCGCCCAACCTGCGTTTCTTATGTAAAAGTTCATGCTCATAATAATATTTATTCATTGATTATAAAGGCTTTAGCCTTATTTTACACCGTTATGCTTGCGCCACTCTTGAATGTTGTATAAATATAATTTTTGATAAACGTAATTATATATTAATTCGTCTGTAACAACATATCCATCCACAATATTAGTAATAATCAAGTCATTAGATTTCCATTTAGGTTCTTCAGGGAAATACCTATATGGACTAACACATCCCATTATTAACAATAGGCTACATGCGATGAATAATATCGTTAATTTTCTTAACATCTTTATCTTTTAATGCTTTTTCAGCTTCTTTAAGAGCTCTATCATGTTTTTTCTTTAATTGGCGGTTTCTCCAAATATCATGCCATGTTTCAAATTGGCTTATAATATTAGAAAATATCTCTATTATAGTAGTAATCGTACCTAATGAAATGGATTTAATTGTTATTTTTTTCTTTTCCATTTTTTCCGCCCCTTTTTTTAATAAATTTTGCCAATTGTGGGGGAATTTTACCTTTTCGAGCAGACTTACCTTTTTGTAATGGTTTGCCCTTTTGATCAAGTTTATTTTTGCCCTTTTTTACAGGTTTCTTTTTTGTAACATCTTTATTAGAATCTATAAAATTATGTGTTTTTCCTTCAGTAAAGAAATCAACATACTTTAATAATTCGCCAAATTTTCTGCCTTTAAAATCTTTTTTCATAATTATATCCTTATTTTAGTGACTTTTTAACAGACTCAATCATCTCTTCAATAGTTGATTCTGAGTATTCTACTGTAGGATCTTCACCAATATATTTTAATACATTCACTAATACATCCCGAACAGTCAAAACCGCATCAATTCCAGACTTTACATTTGTTAGTAACTCTACTTTAAAGCTTTCTTCCAATGGAAGGTTTTTTATAGTTTTAGAAAGAGTATCCAAAGTTTCTATAAGTTTATTACATAATTTAATTCCTTCTTTAACAGGCTTAATAATAGGCTTTACCAATAACTTAATTAACCATTTAAACATAATATTTCTCCTTTAATTATTTATCTTCACCGTCTTGTAATATTTGTACTGTACTATTTAATGATCGTATTTGAGCTTTCATTGATGTTTCAACTCTTTGAGTTTTAATCTTATCCCAAATGCTCCATCCTAACGTTATTAATGTAACTGCTGAACCAATTATCGTAGCAGTATCTCCACTTGAAAGTGCTTCTTTTAATTTATCAAATGCATCCATAAAAGATGCATCAGACATGAATGTGGTTACGGCGCCGCCAATAACTAAAATCCAACGTACTAAACTGCCAATAATTTTTGTATTCATATAATTATCCTCAAGAATATTTATTATATCCGATTAAATAATCCACGAACTAATTTACAAATTTTTTGCCACAAAGATTGTATTTGTTGACCGGTTTGCTTTGTGTCATTTACTGTCATGTCTTCCTTAATTAATTTTATGGGGTCAACAACACCATATCCCCAAATATTATCATGGCCTGATATTCCCTTATCATCACAGTATTTTTTAAGGTGTTCTTTAATTTGATCAACCGTTTTACAATCATTTTTACCTGTTTGCAATTCTTGTTTAAGATGTTTAGATAGTAATAATGCTACTACGCCAGCCATAAATGGTGTAGCCATTGAATTATGGATGATAATGCCTTCGGCAATATAATTATGATTATTTTCAACAGTTAAATCATAAACTTCTTTAAAATCATCCATATTAATATTTCTTATTTTTTCTAACTTAATATTTTGATCTTTTAGATATTTTTCATCGTTGGAGCAATAATCATAATTATGTTTTTCAAATATATTTTTCTTATTTAGACGCTGGTTGTATGTAGCATCTTGCAAATTAAGATTTATATTTTTTATCTTAGTACTTGTTAAATAATATGAAGTATATTCCTTCTTATTTGATTTATCAAAAGTATGACCTACGGATTTCCGCTGCTTAATATTAGAACATTTGACACCCATCATATCCAATAAGCATTTTATATCTGTCAATAATTCATTGTTGCATAATTGAAGCCCAAAATCTCCACGCTTAGATATCCACCCGTCTGAATCAATAATACCCGATATTAATGCCTCTTTATATTCCGGTGGTAATTCATAAACCCATTCAGGTAATCTTTTTCCATGACAGTCGCCACCCAATCCAATATTTTCAAAAAAATCTGCAATATATGACGAATACACATATAAATCGCCATTAGCCGTGCGAGACATTTGTAGGCCTGTTATTTTTTCAAAAATATTATTATAATAATCCGGCATTTTTTTATTTAATTGTTTATATCCACATCGTACACATAATCCTATCCCAGCAGATCTATATTTATTATGCAATAAATATCCATCTCCTAAATACGCCCCTATAAACTGACAAAATGCGGGGGTTATTGTTAACGGTTTGCCTATTTTTAAATTATTGCGTCGATTTTTAATGATTTTATCATTAACTTCTAAAAATAATTTATCTATTTTTTCTATATTACTATTAGATTTAATAATTTTAGGAACGCAAATTAAATCATTTTTTGCAAGATCCTTTAACTCTTTCCACTTTAACTCTCTAAAATACCTATTTCTAATACCTTTTGATTTTATTACCTTATCATACACCAAAAAGGGGTGATTGGCTGTTGCGTAAATAGTATTATGGTCTGTTTGAAGCTTATAAGTTTGTTTTACGCCATTACATATATTATTAATAACTTTATTTTGTTGAATATCTAATATAGATTCGTTTAAACTATATACAATATCACCTACTTTAATATCTTTAATTTTTTTAGGTCCTTTATTAGTATATATAATAGTATCCCCTATAGTACATGTTCCGCTTAATGAAGCATATTTATTTTTCAACCAAGTGCTATAAATATCCACTCCTGGTGCACTAAAATCAGCTTCTTTACCCGTACTATTAAAGTCTGCAGGGTTACCGTTTTTATCGAATGCTGTTACACATATTGTTTCAGGAAATTTACCAGGATAATTAACTGCATTATCAGTACCATCATTACCAGCAGCAGCAATTATTGGAATATTCATTGAATATAATTTTTTTACTAATTTATGAAGCTCTGAATCGTATTCATATGCTCCTAGGCTCATACTAATAACATGTGGTTGTATTTTAATAGCATATCTTAAAGCATTTCGAATACTTTCATAATCACCAGAACCATCTGCCCCCAACACTTTAACACTAATTACATTACATTTAGGTGCAACACCAACCATTCCAATGTCATTGTCACGAGCAGCTATTACGCCTATACAATGTGAACTGTGTCCATTATGATCATCTATATCTTTTTCACTAGATATAAAGCTTTTACATCTATCTTGAATTAAAGCACCTTTTAAATCACTATGATTTGTATATCCCGTATCTATTACCATTACGGTAATATCCTCTCCACGAGTTATCTTCCATGTTTCTGGGATATTTAATTGTGTAATTCCCCATCCATGTACCTGACTTAATGTAGAAACTACATGCTTTACTTTAAATGGTGGAAGTTTTATTTCTCTTTTATCTGTTGCTTTCATGAGGTATTGCTACTCCCGCCCAACCTTCAATTTCACCAGCGCCATTTCTAATTACCTTTGCATGCGTAGTGACACCTATAACTTCTCCGGTTTTAATATGAACAACTCTAAATGTATCATGATATTCAATTTTTGAATTCACACAGCGCTGCCATTCTTCAATAGCAGCTTCCCGATCGTCTTTATAAACTGCATTAGTCCATGCATCACCAAAAGCCCAAGCAAAATCGTCCGTACTGCCTATTAATTCTCTCATAGGTTTATTTACAAAATTAATCTTACCTTTATGATCAGCCGCAAATCGACAAATATTTAAAGTATCCGATACTATATCTAACCCTGTTACGACAACATTTAATTTAGTTGCAACAGCTGAGATTTTATATTCAATTCGATTAACTGCATCTTTAATGCTTGATCCATGATTGGGCTTCAATTCTTCTTGTATCCTTTCTAGTGCTTCACGGACTCCAGGTACTGGACAGGAGGTCCTAATGTCAAAAAACTTTTTGGCCTTTATTATAGTACGTTGAATAATCCACCCAATCCATTTAATTAGTTTTTTATGAAGGGCTGTTATTAAGCCCGCAGAAACTACAACTAATGTTTCAATCCAAAATTCCTGTAAAAATGTAATAATTTGTTCCATAATATTTTATTATATCCTTATACTATAATTATTTATGGAAATATTATGTATATTAAATAAATTTGATTAAAAAATATAAAATTATAAATCTCTATAATTTTCCTTTTTGCCCATAATTCCTTTAACAATCAAATACTCATTTAGCGCCCTGTAAATTTCGTTTGTCCATAACCTTTTCTAAATACCATATCGTTCCACGAAGTATTAGATATAATTAAAGTATCAAATGAACTTATGTCTATTGAATTGGGGTCTGCTGTTAATATAAAGTTATTAGTACTAACAGCTAATCCTATTGTAGTAGCTTTGTTATCTGGATAATCACTTAAAGTAAATGATAAAGTAGTATCTCCAGTCATAATTAAGGCAATTTCACCTCCCATTGTTGGATCCATATTAAATGTACCTGATGTGGAAGTTAGGGAAACTGATAGTACTGGGTTAATTTTACCTGATATAGTGAGATCATTAGTAACAGTTAAATCACCATTCACAAATGTATCATCTGTGTGAAGATTTTCAAAATTAGACACTACTACGACTGGTTGGTCATCTAATGTACTTCCCCAGCCTGTTGTTCCTTCTAATACATAGTTGGTAACAGTAGTAACTATATCTTTGTATATTTCAGATCCTACACTTGGTGCATTACCTCCCCATAATACACTTTGTAGTGCGGCACAATAACGGAACACCCAATCACCAATACTCGTTGCAGCTGGTAGAGATACACTTTGTAGTGCGGCGCAATAATAGAACGCATAATTACCAATACTCGTTGCAGCTGGTAGAGATACACTTTGTAGTGTGGTGCAATTAAAGAACGCACCAGAACCAATACTCGTTGCAGCTGGTAGAGATACACTTTGTAGTGCGACGCAATCCTCGAACGCATAACCACCAATACTCGTTGCAGCTGGTAGAGATACACTACGTAGTGCGACGCAATCCTCGAACACCCTATTACCAATACTCATTGCAGCTGGTAGAGATACACTTTGTAGTGTGGTGCAATTAGAGAACGCCCAATCACTAATACTCGTTGCAGCTGGTAGAGATACACTTTGTAGTGTGGCGCAATGATAGAACGCCCAATAACCAATACTCGTTGCAGCTGGTAGAGATACACTTTGTAGTGCGTAGCAAATATAGAACGCACTATCACCAATACTCATTGCAGCTGGTAGAGATACACTTTGTAGTGTGGTGCAATTATCGAACACCCTATCACCAATACTCGTTGCAGCTGGTAGAGATACACTTTGTAGTGCGGCGCAATACCCGAACAC
>Ga0172382_10012976_pt1 | contig 10791 bp, 8 predicted proteins | sample Leawel138RmetaG_FD_122245 | JGI IMG/M metagenome (GOLD analysis project Ga0172382, IMG submission 122245) | Leachate microbial communities from a municipal landfill in Southern Ontario, Canada - Leachate well 138R metaG | ecosystem: Engineered > Solid waste > Landfill > Unclassified | place...
AATTGGGTCAGGGGCCGTTCAGTACTATTTATAACGGGAAATGCAGAAGGTTACCATTCCCAGTGGCTGGATCCTCAGTTATTCCTCTCCCTGAGTCTGCACACCCGATAGTGAATTTATAATCACCTGCCGGAATGAGGGGTCTTTTTCCTGAAACTCAACCCGCAGATGATAAGTGTCATGGGTGAAGAAAATTTCCCCCGGTTCCTCAGCATCCAAATCAAAAAACAATTTGAAATTGTTAGTGGACGGTTTGCTAAAGTCAACTGCATTGTGGTTGGATGAGAAAACCAACGGTGATACGGCCTCACTTGAAAAGCTGTGGTTTGCAACTTCAGTTTCCCAAATAGTGGCGAGCGCAGTGATAAACCGATCGCTTTCTTCCCCTGATCGAAGAAATTGAATGGTGCCGGTTTGATATCCAGCCTCTGCATTGATGTTGCCATCTTCAAATATTCCGCCTGGAATGTTTTTGTCCATGGATAGATAAAATCCAACGGTATCACCATTGTACGCTCCTCTAAGCGTATAGAGAAAACTCGTGTCCTGCTCGGTTTGTTCCACAATGGACAGAAACAATGATTTATTGTATTCGCCAGAACCTGTCAGGGATAATACTCTTGTGGTTCCTTCATCTGTCTGCTTGTTTCCGGAGCAAGCTGCCACTGAGGTGGCCACAATAAATAGCAATAGTACCTTGATTACTTTGTTCATGATTTCTTAATTTTATAAACGATTGATAGAAAATGCAATATGATCGATAATGTCTTTGGAAACCTTGGTGTAATACCCGCCCATCTGGTATCCGTGCCAGGACATAGTCACCGTTTCGTATAAATTGGTTTCGTAATGCTTGTCGTGGGTAATGTAGCCCATATAATTTCCATTGAAGCTGGTGATGATGAGGTCAAGGCCTTTTACTTTGGCATATTCATCTAATTCCTTCATGATTTCTCCCGAAAAGTCTGCTGGCATGCCCAAAATCAGGGTACGTCCGATCAGGGTCACTTTGATATCGCCCGGCGAAGAACCAAAAAGGCGATTAAATACCCAAGTCCGCAAGGCGTAATCCACACTAATCCGTGCTGTTGGGGCAGGCAGAGGAATCTCAATCCACTCGGAATAAAAAGGAAATTGCTGTCCCAAGCTGTCTCCGCTGCCCGGATCGTCCAGCACCGCCGTTTTGGCCGGATCACCAAAAGCATCCATACTTTTTTCCCGATCATATCTGGTCAAAAACCGATCCACAAGTTGCCGACCCATGTAGGCTGATCGTTCTGATTTGGTCTCCCCCTCGGCATTGTAGCCCATGCTGCCCACTGCGCCGGCAAAAAACAGGGCAAAATCCACTTCCTCCTCTGCTTCCAGATCATCCACTACATGTCCCGGATAATCCCGCGAAAGCTCCAGCAATTCTGCCGGCAATATCACGGTGTGCGCTCCATAGACCATCATGACTGCTTTTTTCCCGTCAGCACGGGTAAATACCAGATTCCGGATCTCCGGATCTATGGTTTTGTTTTCCACTTTCAGGCGGTTTTTGATACCCTCCTCATAGGTGCTCTCCATATATTGAATGGTGGCCGGTGCCGGATTCTCACGGGAAGCCAGGATGGCATCCCGGAACCGCTCGGCCAGCATTATTTCCACCTGCTCATCGTATTTGCCCGCAAACAACCTACCGATCAACTTTTTGCCCCAGCCTCCCAATCCATGATGGGTGTGTATGGCTCCCAAATGAACCTCATCTTTTGCGATTCCTTCCTTTTCCAGTAAAGTTTCCAGCCGCAACCTCACGTCTATAGGTACAATCAGCAAATCTGCTGCAACAAAGGTGACATTGCCTCCCGGCGTTAAGACCGATATTGCCCTGACAAACAGCGAATCCCGGACCCCTTCAAAATGCTTGCCCCAGCGATCGCCATAACCCGCCATGGGAAAAGATTGATCGGGGGTAATATTTCTTTTGGCCCAGGCCACCTGAACCGGCTGCCTGCTGACAGCAAAATCTTGATCTGCGATCCAGGACTGCCAGGCTGCAAAATGCTTCGTTTCCTGATAGGGGGTCCGGTCAACCCTCCCAACCAATGCAATCAGAATGACCAGCAGCACCAATAAGATAATCCCTAATACTTTGAGAAATTTTTTCATCCGTATAGTAATACTTGATAAGCTGATAAAGTTATCAATTTTTTATATGACCCCTCGTGAAAGTTTTTAAAAAAGGTTTGAGTGCTTAGCGTTTTGCCTCATCGTATATCACATTTCGCACCCCATATTGGAGAAAAATGTAATTTTCTGTTTAAAAAGTGGGAGAAAAGTGTAGTTTTCTCTTGATTATATGGGAGAAAAGTGTAGTTTTGAGACGTAAAACTGGGAGAAAAATGTATAGGAATAAGATTAATAGACTGAATAAGTGGAAGTTGTCTAAGAAAAGGAAACCACTTGTTTTTTTGGGGGCAAGGCAGGTAGGAAAGACCTATCTTTTGCAGGAATTTGGAAAAACGGCTTACAAACAACTGGCTTACGTCAATTTTGAACATCCCAATGCTCCTAAAAACCTGTTTGAAATAGACTTTGATGCGGACAGGATTATGACCGTACTGAATGCGTATTGCAATCTTAAAATCAACCCCGACGACACGCTGATTGTATTCGATGAGATACAGGCCGTTCCCAAAGGTATTACAGCATTGAAATATTTTTACGAGGACGCTCCCGAATACCATATTATCGGAGCAGGTTCGCTTTTGGGTGTAAACATTCATCCCGAAACGTCTTTCCCTGTGGGAAAAGTGGATTTTATGAGGCTCTGCCCGATGTCATTTTACGAATTTTTGCTTGCTATGGGAGAAATGGGAATGGCAGAACTTTTGGAAAAGAAGGATTTGGAAAACTTGAATTTCTTCAAACAAAAGCTTATCAATTATTTGCGCTACTATCTGTATGTAGGCGGAATGCCCGAAGCCGTTGGCGATTTTGTTGAAAACCGTGACTGGCAAAATGTACGCCGCATCCAGAACCAGATCATCTCTTCGTACCGGAGCGACTTTTCAAAACACGCTCCGAAGGAAATTCTACCCCGCATCAATATGGTTTGGGACAGTATGCCTGCCCAATTGTCAAAAGGAAACAAAAAATTCATTTACGGAATAATCAAGCAGGGGGCAAGGGCGAAAGATTTTGAGCTGGCTATCCAATGGCTTACGGACGCAGGGCTGCTGCACAAGGTGTATAATACTTCCAAACCGGCTTTGCCGCTGGTTGCCTATCAGGAATTGTCGGCATTTAAACTTTTTCACAATGATGTGGGGTTATTGGGGGCAATGTCCAGACTGAACGTCAAAACCATTGCTGATGGGGATGCCATCTTCTCCGAATTTAAGGGTGCGTTGGCAGAGCAGTATGTCTTTCAGCAACTTGTTCAAAACGAAACGCTTTCTGTTTATTACCATACGTTTGACAACAGCAAGTACGAACTTGATTTTTTGGTGCAGACTGAAAACGATGAAATTGTCCCAATCGAAGTGAAAGCGGGAGAAAACTTAAAATCAAAAAGCTTCAGGCTTTTTTGTCAAAAGAACAAGCCCAAAACAGCCATCCGAACCTCACTGTCAGATTACAAAGAAGAAACCTGGATGACCAATATACCCATGTACGGTATCAGTGCCGGTTTTTAGGGATTCATTCCAAGTTCATTGTCTTCAGATTCCTCCAAAAAATCCGAGTCAATTTGTTTGGATGCCTTGGCACCAAGCTTTTTGAGGTTTTCTACTCTTTTGATCACATTACCGGCACCGGAGCCCAGCTTTTTACGGGCTTCGGCATGAAATTTCTGGGCGCTTTCCAATTGGGAGCCTACCTTGTCCATGTCCGTCAAAAAGCCCACAAACTTATCGTACAGGGCACCTGCTTCCTTGGCTATATCCAATACGTTGCGGGTCTGCCGCTCCTGTTTCCAGATACTGGCGATCGTCCTCAGGGTAGCCAGCAAAGTGGATGGACTCACAATCACGACCCGGCGATCCCAGGCATCCGAAAACAACTCGGATTTATAGGTGACCGACATGCTGAATGCCGATTCAATCGGCATAAATAGCAGTACAAAATCAGGGGAATTGATCTGATAAAGCTCCTGATAATTTTTGGCGGACAGGCTCTTGACATGATTCTCCACCGAAATAACGTGTTGCCGGGCAAACTGATCCCGTTCCTCATCGTCATCCGCATTTACCCAGCGTTCGTAGGCGACCAGTGACACTTTCGAATCCACTACCAGGTGCTTGTCATCCGGCAAATGGATGATGGCATCCGGTTGCAGCCGCCGCCCCTCTTCATCCAACAAAGAGGCCTGTAAATGATACTCCTGGTCCTTGGTCAGTCCTGACCGTTCCAGTACGCGCTCCAAAATCACTTCACCCCAATTTCCCTGTTTCTTGCTGTCCCCTCTCAACGCACGGGTCAGGCTGTTCGCTTCATCCTTGATATGCCGGCTCTGCTCCATCAACTGTTCCACCACTCCTTTGAGCGTATTTCGTTCCGCTGCCTCGGCATTGTAGGTCTTTTCTACTTTTTCCTCAAAGGATTTGATTTTTTCCTTCAATGGATTGAGGATCTGATCCAGATTTCGGGTGTTGGTTTCGGTAAATTTCTGTGTTTTTTCCTCCAGAATTTTATTGGCCAGCGCCTGAAATTCAAGGTTAAAGTCTTTTTTGGTCTTTTCAATCTCGTCCTTCTGGGCCTGGAGCTGTTCGGATTGTGATTTGAAATAGGCCCTGGCACTTTCAAGGGATTTTTCAGCTTCCAGGTACTTCGTACGCAAGGCCTCCAATTCCGTTCGCAGTTGCTGCTGTTCCTCTTTGAATAGCAGGTCGTTTCGTTCTTTTTCTGCCTGCAGACCCTCCACCTGCTGTTGGGCGCGGGCCAATGTCAATGCCAGCTCCTCCTTTTGCCCGCGAAGTGCTTCAAATTCCGCTTCAGCGGCCTCTCGCACCGACGGATCCGATTGATTTTTACGGAAAAATAAAACAACCGCTATCAATAAAATAACAACAGAAAGGATAATTGGGTACAGCTCCATACTTACAAACTTACATAAAACGTGGGAATATTATCCAATGTGGATATCGGGTTTATAAATTCGGATAGTGGCCATATCGAAGGCAAGAGCGGGCAGCCCTCAAAAAAAATGTGGTAACCTTCCGAGAAATAAATTCATTTCTCGGAAGGTTGTTTTAGCGAAAACACAAAATCCCCAAATTTGCATGAATTTGGGGAAGAAGGAAATTGATATCGCACAAGTATCCTAAAATTGGAGTGCGGGGATTTAGCTCCCCTTTTTCCATTTGATTGTACAACCCACAGCTTTTGTAAAATCAGGATCCGGTTTTGCTCCGGATTCAAGGGCTGCAATCGCATTCTGGACGAAAAAACTGGAGGCAGCATCCTCGTTGGTATTGTCATCGATCGCACCAATATACCGCAATACATTGCCTTGACTTGTTTTCTGCAATATAAAAGTATGTGGTGTACGTGATGCCGCATACCGTTTGGTGATGATATGATCCGGATCCTCCAGGTACGGGAACGTGAAACCTTTTTCCTGAGCCCGCTTTTTCATGTGATCCAGGGATTCGGCAGGCGCAGTGCCAGGATCATTGGGATTGATTGCGATCACGGGATACCCCAATGGCTTATATTTCTTGTCCAACGCATTGATCCGGTCTTCGTAAGCCACCGATACCGGGCAGGTATTGCAGGTAAATACCACAATGTACCCTTTAGCGTCCTTATAATCTGCCAGAGACACCTTGTTGCCATCTACATTCGTCAGGGAAAAATCCGCTACGACATCGCCGACCTGGTAACCCTCGGCGGGAGTGTTCTTTCCGGCCGTAAACCAACCTGCCAGTACCGTCAATAAAATTACAACTGTTTTCATCTGTATATTTTATTTGTTAATGATGGATAAATAATTCGCTTCTAACGTTTCAAAATCAAACTCCTGCTCCTTAAACAGGCGGATACCTTTCTTTGTGTTTACAAACAAGGTGGCCGGAATGGCTCCCGACCATTCGGTACTGATCTGGTCAATGTAATACTGCTGATTGCTTTCATCCAGCAGGAGCACTTCATTCCGCAATTTCCTGGCTTCTATAAAGTCATTGACCCGGGACAAAAGTTTCGGTGCATCCAGGCTGACGAGCAATACCTTCGCCGGGCTTGTCCCATCGGACACCTGACCATACACATCGTTGAATTGCTCAAAATATGGTAACTCTGCCACACAGGGCGCACACCAGGTTGCCCAAAAATTGACGACAAAAGTGGTATCCCCACCCTGTGCAAGCCGATGTTCCAATTGCTCCAGCTTGATGGTAGATACCTTTGAATCCTGAACTTTAATCCCGGGAAATGCCCAAAACAAGAGTACAATATATGCAAGCAGCAGACCTTTCATCTATCAAATATAGAAATTGGCCTCCAAACCATTTGGGTGTAACGTAATATTTACCGTTTTAAAATTGGCTTTATAATTATAGACAGACCCACGATTCGCCGAAAAATTTGTTAAGGGTTATTGACAAAAGTTCAGGCTCTTGGTTGCACAAAATGGCTACCCATTAGATTACGAAACTTTTCCGGGAAAATATTTTGAGGGGCATACGATGTTGCCTGTAATAGAACGTCTCAAAGCCCTCAGGTCAGGAGAAACTAATGATCCTGGACAAATACGAGGAGCCATAAATCTATTCTTGTCTATTTAACCTAAGGATAAAGCTCAATCCAATTGTTATCTTCCTTCACCCTTTTTACGAAAGCTGCCCTGGCTTCGTTCTGACGATGTTCATCCGGATATCTAATCCTTCCAGAGGAAATATTTATATCAAAAAAGTTTTCATGAAGGTATTTCCTTGATTTATAAAACTCCGATTTCTCAACTTTCTTAATATTACTTTGAGCGCGATTATCATTTAAAATCACGGAGTTTACTATATTACTTATACCCGCCAATTCAAAATTCCAACTGCCGGTCATATCTTTCAAGGATATAATTAATCCGGGTAAGCCTTGGAACATATAAGGGCCATAATCAATTGGCACTTCTATACAAAACCAAGCTTCCCAAATTCTATTGCCCCATTCCGTTGTTGCTTTTTGACATAAATAATCTTCAATCATAGTGGTTTCATCTGTCAGTTGCCAAACGGGGATTTCAGTTTCTTCATATAGATAAGTATTCTGGTCTTGCAGAGTCTCTACATAAATACTTTTATCCTGTTCATGAAAAATAACATAATTAAAGTTTGTTTGTGGCGGCCTTTCGTAAGCAATCTCACCAACACTTCCTGCAGCAACCCATGCATTTCTTTTTTGTTCTGACACATAGTTTAGGGAATCTCGTCTTGCACGGTTATAAGACCTAAATACCTTCAAAGAATCCCCAATTAACAATTCCATATACTCAGTAGTCACGTTTTCCCTGTTTGTAGAATCTTTAATGAAAGATAATTTATAAGTAATCCTATGATCAAAGTCATGTTCACTAACCTGACCATATAAATTTGAAACCCATACAAATGGAATAAAAAGAAGGATACATTTTAACATAATTAAAAAGAGCTTAATTTTTGAAAATGATTTTTAAAACTGGAATTTCACCGCCAATACGAATTGTCTCGGGCGCAGCTCATAAAAACTTTGGATCACTTGATAATCAGTCGCGATCTCTTGTATATAGCGATGGTTATCTAATAAATTGATGGCCACCATTTCTAAGTCCATCTTCCATTTATTGATACTATATCGATAGGTTAAATCCAAAAAATAAGATGACGTTTGATCCTGAATCCGATAATTGTGAATGGCCTGTTGAATACCGATCGTATGTTTGCTGTAAAGCAAGAAGTTTAGATCCAGGAAATGGTTGGTGGTTAAGATACGATTTGTGTATCCCGTAGCCATTCGACTATGGATATGGGTGTGTTCTAACCGATAATTTCCCCAAAGGATAGATGAGAGATTGTTTATGATCTCCAGGTCTCCTCCAAAATGCAGGGCATTGCGCAACCCGGAACGATTGTTTAAAATAAAATCTTGTCGGCTAATCCCTGTTGATAAATTGAGTTTTAATATGGTTTTGATTTGGTTAACAAATTGGGAAACTCCTCCTCTGATCAAATGGCTTTGCTGTTCGTTTGGATGATCCAGGATTTCTATAGTAGTTCGGCCCAATTCATCCAATTGTGTTCCAAGTGTGTACTCTCGATGATGTTGATTAAATGCATAACTCAAATTGGCAAATGTTCCCTGCAGTTCATTTTTAAATTGGTAACCCATGCGCAAGGTGTTTGAATAACTGGAGAGTACCTGGTTTTGAAACCGCTGCAGGCTCCTGTAGGATTGTAATATATAACCTCCATAATTTCGTTCCATCCCGTCAAAACTCGGTCCAGATGCAGCATTGAATGTGAAATCATGTTGTTGACTGTGACGGTAGAGAATCCGCAGTGAGGGATTGAAAGCATTTCGGATTTCGTCTCCTATGATGTGCAGGGTATAGGGAATCCCGAGATCCGCCACCCAAGGCCCGCTTTCGAAACCTAAAGTGGCACCTGTTGCTGCTTTTATCCAACTATGCTGGATATCATTACGATATTCTTCACCTAATTGTATTTCTTCTTCCAGGGATTTGATTTGCAATTCACTCTGGATGTGATTTCTTAAATAATGGAGTCCTAACATCGGCCGGATTCTCCATGCACCAGATCGTCTGATAAAATATGCAGAATTGATAAAGCTGAATGCATTATAATCAACACGTTGCTCCAACTGATCATAAGGCATGCCTATATTGAGTATATCTTCCAATTGTCCGGGTGCAATTTGCAATTGTTGTGGTGATTGTTGCCAGTCAAGAGAAGAATTAAAATAAACTAACTGCTTTCCAATAAACCTCATACCAGTAAATCCATTGGACAATGCAAAGCCTTGGTATTTCCTATGTTGACTAATTGGGTCTTGGCTATTGAATAAAAGATTTCCCCGATCCCGATCCCATTTCCCCCGAAAGGAAAGGTTATTTTTAAAAAAGAGGTTCGCAATGTTTTTCTCCAGGTTTAAGCCCACGTCCATGGCCTGTAATCCGTATCTGTTGTCTATTTGTTCTGTGGTGACAAAAGAATGCTCCTGATCAAGATATTGGGTGACCAAATGGCCTTCCCGTATCAGTAGATCTCTATGATAAGCCAGATTACTTCTCAGTTCCAACCCGTTTTTCAGCTTTTGGAGAGTATTTATACTTCCAAGGAAAACTTGGTTTTTCCGCCACTTTTTTTCCTGTAAAGGAGGGGCAATAAGGTTCTTTATTGTGAAAAATGAACTTGGATCTTGAGAAAAGGGACTTCTGGAATCAAGGATGTTCCCAGAGTAAAATGAACGTACCTCCTTTGCCGCATCGTGTCCAACATTATTGGTTTGGATTGAGGTTAATGCTTGAAAGTTTTTGGTTAGGGTAATTGGTGTAATTCCCATATCCCATAAGGCAGGTCCTCCTCCTCCTCCTCCCCCAAGTTTGCCTGTTCCTGTAGTGGAGTATTTTTTGATTTCAAGGTTGAGTGATGCCCGATCGGTGAAAACCAATGAATCCAAAATCCGAATAGGTTGGTCATTTTCTATGATTTGTACATTTCGAACCGCATCTGCTGGAAGATTATTGTTGATGATGCCATACCGTCCTCCCATCAGATCTAAGTTATTGACCATATACCGCTGAATTGGTCTGCCTTGATACAAAATTTGCCCATCCTGGATTTCAATACCCGGCAATTTACGTATAATGTCAGCAATGATTCGATCGTCAGCTGTCCTGAAGGCATCTACACGATAGTTGAGGGTGTCATTTTGTGAATAAATTGGTGGATTTCCTATACTGACTGCTTCCAACAAATTATCTCCTTTCTGCAATACAAATGTGTGATGTGTGCTTTTATTAGGAATGGTAACCTGTTTTGACCGATAACTCAAGTGCCTAAAATCCAATTGAATGGAATCCAGATCTACTTCTCTGACGATGAATTGAAATGTCCCGTTATTTTCACTTTTTGCAAAGCCAAGAACATTGGTCTGCCCCGGGGTTCTGTAAGTGATGGTAACATTGCCAATAGCTGCCCCGGTTGAATCCCGCAGGCTACCCGAAACTTCAGTTTGGGCGTTAAGGTGTAATGCAGCGAACCCTATAAGTATGCACAAGAAATAACTTTTTGATGACATATCCTCATTATTGGTTAACGCAAAGCCATTGGTTGGCAATCAAAGATAAGGAAAATTCTCTTCTACTGCAGCTTCTGGTGCGTGCGCCACCAGAGATCGGGCATTTCGCCTGATAAAGCCTCCTGATAGTCCTCAAAACGACAAGGAACCAGATAATACCGTTCGTTTACGGATTTAGAACCAAAATAAGGCACTTGCATCCACCAGCGGTCCGTCTTTTTGCTTTTGACAAAAACCAATTCGTGCCCTTCGTGTTCCAGGGTGGCCCGGTAGGTAATGTAGGATGAAGGTGGGCTGAATGGAAGGTCGTTTTGGCGGTTATAAAAACCATCCATAAAATACCAGATCATCTGCGCCAGTAGTGTTGCGGTCTGACGGCGAACATCCAGGGTTGGATTGTATTCATAAAAACCGATAGAAGAAAGCTTATCATTCATCCCTGCATAACGGCAAAGCTGGCACGCTTCCTGCCCAAACAGGCCATTTGGAGTCACATTGGCATTGGCCGGGGCATCCGAA